>ERZ808240.1808-NODE-1808-length-25252-cov-8.203358_pt1 | contig 25252 bp, 22 predicted proteins | sample MGYA00521084_ERZ808240 | MGnify/ENA primary metagenome ERZ808240 (study PRJEB31516, sample SAMN03275571) | gut metagenome | biome: mammalia-associated habitat; material: feces | host: Papio cynocephalus | place: Kenya | collected 2012-08-06 ... | reverse complement strand
CCTTGCCGAGCGAGCCGAACAGTTCGCGGAAGAGACGGTCGCGTTCCTCGAAGGCATCGTATGCCGACGTGTTGATGGCCTGTACCAGCCTGCGCTTGCGCATGTTCATCTCGCGCTGCTTCGGGTTGTCCGCCACATACAGCTCTCCGGACAGCATGCGCTCCCACTCGTTCGCCGCCGTTGCCTTGCCTAACCGCATGGTCCGTCCATTATCGTCTGCCATTGCACACACCTCCGGTGAAACGTCACGTCAATCGTTTGACGTGACGTTTTCCATTTAACACCATCAAAACGGCAACGTGTTCCTTCATCTTGACAGTTGTGTGGTGGCGGGGGAGGCCAACGTCGGACGTATGCGGCGAATGCGTCCCGATGCCAAGCCAAGACAGACGAACGCGACACCGAACAACGCGACCAGACCGATCGACGACGCCCAAGCGCCGTAATCCACTCCGGCCACGGACGCGGTGCCAAGCCCGAACACGTCATCGATGGACGCACACAGCCACCATCCGGGCAGCAGCTTGCCGATCATGATCATCGGTTCGGGCATCATATCCACAGGGAACGCCATGCCGGACGTGAACATGCACAACAGTCCGAATACGTTGGCGAACGCGTTGACCGCCATCTCGGAACATCCGACCGACCCCAACAGGAAGCCGCAGGAGACCGCCATCAAGGTGTAAACGAACAGCGAGACGAACGCCAATCCCACATTCGCGGGCGTCAACCCGTCGAACGGTACTCCGGCCATCGCCATCAACGTCAACGTGGCCACGGTGTATCCGACACACACCACCAGACCGAACACTGCGCAGGTGAGCAGCTCCTGCATGCCCATCGACACCAGCCGTGTGGGCGACGAATACAGCCGCCGACGGATCTCCCCATCGTTGAACGCGCCGACCACCAGGAACGTGCAGACCGGCATGACCAGCAGCAGCGGATACAGGCCCGTTTTGATGGTTCCGGCGAACGCGGAAGCGGCCGGCGTCACAGCTCCGTCATCATCGGAAGACGACCGTACCACCGTGATCTTCGATGATGCGGCATCGGTTTCCGCGGTTTCCATCACTGTCCGCATGGCGGTTTTCAACGATTGCCGCGTTCCCGCCTGACCCAGATACGCGGTGCGCGTCAACGACAGGAACTCGTTGACCTCCAACTGGGCAAGCGAGCCCGCGCCGGAAGTATAGCTGACGACGGTCTCGACCATCGGCTGGCTCTTCGACGAGCCATCCAGATACTTCTGATAATCCGAAGCGAACCCATGCGGCACGATCGCGATCAAATCGACGTAGTTCGACGCGACCGCCCGCTGCAGGGCCTCGGAATCGTCCTCGACGTCCACCATCTCGCCATCCAGAGCAAGATAGGAGCGCAACGCGGACGAGACGCCATCGGCATCGCCATCTCGGTCGACCACCGCCACCCGTGCCGTATCGGGATGGAACACCGCATCGCCGCCCATGGCTGAACTTCGCATGATCTGCCAGCTGATGGCGAACATCATGACGCCGATGAACCCCAGATAGATGACCAGGTACATCTTGTGTGACTTCAGAATCCTCAACGCGGTCCTACAGGTATTCATAACGTTGCCTCCTCAACAGAATGGTCGCCACGACAAGGCAGACCAGGCTCATCGCGGCGAGAATGCCGGTGGTGGTGAGGAAAGGTCCGAAATTGTCGTAATACAGGATGTCGTAGAACAGGTTCGTGATTTGCTGCGCGGGGTTGAGTATGCTCAGCACAGGCGCATGCTGGGCGATCTGGTCGCTGAGCTGCATGGCGAACTGGCCGTAAAGTCCGGAGAACAAGGACAGGATGCAGGCAAGAGCCGTGCACAGGCCATGTTTGGCGCCTGTGGGGATCTTCGGCAACGCTCCCAGCAGCGTGCCGAACGCGCTCGCGGCGAACGATGCCACCAGACAAGCGCCGACCGCGGCCCATTCCCGTCCGCCCAACGAGATCCGGCAGCCGAACCGGATGTAAAGCATCGCCACGGTCAGACTCAGGAACGAGCACAGCCAGCTTGACAGGAATCCGGCCATCAGCTGCTGCAGTTTCGGCAGAGGGGAGAGGGAACGGCGGATGCCCAGCGCGGAAAGGTTCGCCTGCGTCATCGTCACCGCATTGATGGCGAAGCTCATGGCCATCAACGCGGCCATGCCCAGCAGCGCGTAATAATAGCGCGCGGTGCCGCTCGGCTTGAAATTCGTCAGCTGGATCTCTTTCGTATAGCCGCTCGCCGATCCGATGCTGCCGGTCACCGCACCATCCATGAGCGCGGCCGGATTGTCTCTGGCGATGTCCGTGACGACATCGGTGTTGCGGTTGTACAGGTCCACGATGTTGCCCAACACGGTCAGCGAGATATCCAATCCGCTGCTCGACGCCATCACATCCGATGCGGACGACTGCGTCGACTGCGAGACGGAGAACCTCATCTTGCCGTCGACGACCTGCAGCATGCCCTGCGCGGTGCCATCCGCCAAAAGCCGTTCCGCCTGCGCGGCCGAATTCACTTTCGTCGCATTGACGAGCTTCGAACCGCCGTCCGGATCCACCTTCGCGTATCCGTCGGCATCGGACGTCGACGAATCGGACGAAATGCCGTCGACCAGTATTTGCGCGCCGTAGGACGCCTTCCACGCGGTGTCCTCGACCACAGCCACGTCAAGCGGGTGCAATTCGAAGCTTTCCGCGATGTTGCCGAACATGCCGTTGAACATGGTGGCCAGGATGATGGGGAAGGCGAACAGCCAGAACAGCTGCGTCTTCTCCCGCAAATGCAGTTTGAGATTGACCAGAAACGTTTGCCACATGATGTCACATGCCTTTCGATTGCCGTTGGAAATGCCGAAAAGCGGTTCAGTCGCGCAGCGCGGTGCCGGTCAGCTCAAGGAACACGTCATTGAGCGTCGGCTGGCGGCTGGAAAGATGGCCTATGTTCGTGCCGTCATGTTCCAACAGCTGCAACACGTCGATGAGATTGTGGTCGCCTCTGCGGCAGTTCACCTTCAACTCATGCCCGTCATAATCGGCTCCGATCACGAACGGCAACGCGCGCAGCCGCTCAAGCGTGGCGTCGGCCGCGTCCGCATGCCCGCCCAGATCATCGGTCTCGATGCTGATGCGCTCGCCGGCATCGATCATCGCCTTGAGCTCGTCGGCGGTGCCGAGCGCCAGATGCCGGCCATGGTCCATGATGAGAATGCGGTCGCAGATTTGCTCGACCTCCTCCATGTAATGGCTGGTGTAGATCACCGTCGCGCCCTCCCGGTTGAGTCGTTGGATGCCTTCGAGAATCGCATTGCGGCTCTGCGGGTCGACGGCGACGGTCGGTTCGTCGAAGAAGATCAGATCCGGCCGGTGCGCGATGCCGCATGCGATGTTGAGGCGCCGTAGCAGACCTCCGGACAGTTTCGCCGGACGGTACTTGCGGTAATCGGCCAATCCCACGAAATCCAGCGCCTCCCTCACCAGCGCATGCCGTTTCGCCTTGTCCGGAACATACAGGGAGCAGAAATAATCGATGTTCTCCTCGACGGTCAGTTCATTGAACACGGCGACATTCTGCGGCACGATGCCGATGCGGCGCTTCAGCGCATAGCTGGTGGGACCGATCGGCTCGCCGAACACGCGTACGGTGCCTTCATCGAAGGTGAGCAACGCGAGCATGCAGTTGATGGCGGTGGTCTTGCCCGATCCGTTGGGACCCAACAGGCCGAAGATCTCACCCTGCTTCACGTCGAGGTCGAAATAGTCGAGGGCCACCATGTCCCCATAGCGTTTTACCAGTTTCGAGACGGTGACCGTACTTGTGCCGTTCGTGTGCCCATCCATGGCCCGCTCCTTTCCCATATGCGTCATGTTTCCATTGTCCCGTCGCCTGACGCCCCGACATGGTGTCCGCAGTCATGATCGCAGCGCCGATGCCGCTTTCCGGATATGACAAATGTCATTTTCGTCCGTATCGTCGTATGGCTTCGGCTCGTGTGCACTACTCTTGAAGAGGCGGAACCATGACGATGCGACGGACGGGAGGCGGCATGCGACGACTGCTGTTCCAAGCCATATTCTTGGCCGCGGGCATGATCGTGGGCGTGCATGCGTCCGGCGATGTCGGCTTCGGACTGGTGTGCGGGGCGCTTGTGGCGGTGTGCTGCGCCGCGGTGGGGGAGTATGCCGGCGGCTCATGCCTTACCGCGGCGATGCTTGTCATATTCGATTGCGTGGCATGCCTCGTGCCGTCTTGGTATCCGATGCTGCCGATTTCCGCGTTCAACGCGGCTTCGCTTCTTGAGGCTGGCGGACGTCCTTTGTCCGTGGCGTCACGTTGGCTATGGCTGGTTCCCATGGTCATGTCGCCGTTGCGTTCCGGATTATCGGCAATGGTCGTCGCGATGACGGCATTGCTGACGATTCTGGGATTTTCGGTGGGCTCGCTCTGCGCACGCGAGACGCGGCTCGTCGGCGAGGTGCGGCGATTGCAGGATTCCCGACGCGACCAGATCCGCCGTCTGCGATCGCGTCTCGCCGAGAACGACGAGGACCGCGCTCTGGCGGTACGTACGGCTACGCTCGCCGAGCGCACGCGCATAGCCCGTGAGATCCATGACAACGTCGGCCATATGCTGACGCGGGCCATCATGCAGGCCGAAGCGGCGCAGGTGGTGGCGCGGGTTTCCGGACAGGAGCGGTCCGCCCAACGTTTTTCCGAGATCCATGACACGGTGAACGAGGCGATGACCTTGGTGCGTCGTGCCGTGCACGACCTCAAGGATGAGGGAGTGGATTTCCCCGCGCAGATCGCGGCGGCCGCGCACAGCATGGATGATACGGAACGGTTGCGGGTGGAACTCGACAACGGTGTCTCCACCGCGCCGGCCGCCGTGGCTCGTTGCTTTGCCACCACCATCCGTGAGGCGCTGAACAATACGGTCGGTCATAGCCAGGCGAGGAACGTCTCGATCACATTGCGTGATTTTCCCGCGCTATGGCAATTATGCGTGCAGGACGATGGGGCCAGATGGAGTCCGGCCGGCGGGACCTCCACCGTGAAGGTCCGGCGCCCCAACGATTCCGTCGGCATAGGCGTCGCGGACATCGAGGAGCGTGCGCGTGCGTTGGGAGGTTCCGCGGTGTGCGGGCCGTACCATGAGGGCTGGCGCGTGTTCATGTCCATTCCCAAACCGGTGTCCCGGAAGACGAAGGAAACGGCAAAGGAAAAGGACGCGCAGGCATGAAAACAAAAAGAAGCAGACAAGGAAAGGAGAACGATGATGCGTGTGGCAATCGCCGATGATGATCCGATCGTCTGCTCGTCATTGTCCACGATTCTCGAGGCAACCGGCACCGCCGATGTGGCGTGGACCGCCAATACGGGCGCGGACACCGTAATCCGGTATCGGGAGGATGCGCCTGACGTGTTGCTGGTCGATGTGCAGATGCCTGGGATGAACGGATTGGAGGCGTCGGAATCGATTCTTGGCGAGTATCCGGACGCGCGGATACTCGTGCTCACCACGTTCGCCGACGAAAGCTACATCGCCAAAGCCTTGGAGATCGGTACGAAAGGCTACCTGATCAAACAGGACGTCTCCTCCGTCATCCCCGCCGTGCAGGCCGTCATGGCGGGACAGGTGGTCATGGGCGCCGAAGTGCTGGGCAAGCTGCGCGCTGGAATCCGGCCGCCGGCAATGAAGACTCCGCCGGATTCCGATGGCATCGCCGTCGACGGAATCTCCGAACGTTTCGCAAGCCTCACCGAACGCGAGCGCGAAGTGTTGGAATTGGTGGCTGAAGGATTGGACAATCGTGAGATCGCGGCGCGGCTGTTCCTGAGTGAGGGAACGGTGCGTAACCGCATCAGCGGGATCCTCGCCAAAACCAACATCTCCAATCGCACCAAACTCGCCGTCGAATGGCTTGCCTGCCGTTGAGCGGTCGGATCGGCCGGGTTGTTTGCGGAGCGTGCCGTGTGTTTTGTTTCTAGTGCCTGCGCAGACGGTATGCCTTCCAGACGTCGCTGAGGCTTTGTCCGTTTGATGTGCGTTTCCATACGGTGAGTCCCGCCGATGAGCCTCCGACCGCGCGTGCGGCGGCGGTGGGGGTGGAGTATTCCTTGCCGTCGTCCATGCGTAGTTTGCCTCCCGCGGTGACGGTCGCCACCCAGCGTTCGCCCTTGCGTGGCCGTTCCCATACCAAGGTCTCTCCGGGGATGAGCAGGCCGGCTTCGAGTACCTGCGCGATGCTGACGCGTCTGGAGGTCGGGGCATGGGACGTGGTCTTCACGTTGAGCGTCTCCTCGCTCAACGTCGACAGATCCGTGTTGTCGGCGTCGTAGCGGATGTTCCAATGGTCGGCGATGAGCCGGACGGTTTCGTCCTGCCGGTATTGCAGGGTCTGCGGCGTGCATTCGGCGATGCCGGCGAGTTCCGCGGTCAGTGGGAATCGTCTGGAGCTTGCCGAAAGCAGCATGCGGTCGCGGCGCTGCGCATAGGTGGCGAGCGGTGCGATCTGGTTTTCGTTGGCTTGGCTGAGCGCCAGATTGCCGATGCGGTTGGTCCAATGGTCCCGTACCGGTTCCGGCCAGGCGGCGAAATCGGATTTCGCGCTGACCTGCTCGGGCATGATGGGCAGCGCTTTGAGGCTACGTGGACGGATGATGCGGTGTCCGGCCTTCTGCTCGTTGGCCCGGATGAGCAGAAGCCTTTTCATGATGGGACTGGTCTGCAGTTCGCCGCGCAGATGCGCGAGCGCCGACCGGCGGTCCTCGTCGGTGATGAGGAAGCCGCGGATCTGTTGGATGGTGTGTCCTTTGTCGAGGTCGCGTATGGCGCTGGCGGCGCGTGTCCGTCTTGCGAGTGGGCTTTGTCTGTTGAGGCTGTCGATGCCGGTGACGCGTTCGAGCGCGGTGAGCACGTCGTGGAGTCTGTCGATGTCGTGCAGTTGGAGTTTTTCGTCGTGTTTGTCGGTGGCGTGGCTGTCGGACGCGTGGAAGGCTGGGGTGGAGAACACTTGGGCGTCGGCGCTGCCGAGGTTGCGGATGGAGTTGACCAGTGCCCACATGGCCACGGGTTTCCAATCGGTGGTCTGGTAATCGGCGAGTGAGACGAGCAGGGCCACGATGTCGTCGGGGAGGTCGGCGTCGGTTGGACGGTTGAGGATGAGCCACGCGTTGGCGTATGGGGCGAGCAGGTCGTCGATGAAGGAGATGACGTTCTGCCGTTTCACGTAGGGTTTGAGCACGTCCTTGCGGAATTCCTCAAGCAGCTGCGTGCAGACGGCCTTGTGCGAGACGATCAGATGCAGGTCGGCGAAGAATTCCTCGAGCGTGTGCGCGTCGTCGCCGAGCGGGTCCATGATATCGTCCCATCGGGTGGCGTAGACGTTGCGCGCGGCGGGGGATATCTCCGCGATGGTCTTCGCTTTGAACACGTCGGATGCGGTCAGTGGAACGCCGCGCATGTTCATCACGTCGAAGATGCGATGGGCTCCGGCGAGATCGTCGGTGGTGACGATGACGAGGGTGACGCCGTTGACCAGGTATGAGGCGAATCTGCGGCGGTCCTTGGTTTCCATGGCGGCGAGCGTGTCGAACACCTGTCGGGTGTTGATGGCGATGTTGCGTTGCGCGTGGGAGACGATGTCGTTGTCTCGCAGGTCGAACAGGCCTTCCAGGTCGCCTTCCTGCACGTACATGCGGAAGAAGTCGGTGTCGCGTTCGCGCAGTCTGAGCCGTGGCTCGGCCTTGATGCCCCGGAGCTTGTCTCCCGGTTCCAGGATGAGGTCGTTGAGGCTGTCGATGAGGTCGGGGTCGTCCTCCAGTTCGCGCAGCACGGAGATGATGATCGACAGGGAGATGAGGCGCTGTTGTCCGTCGATGACCTGGTATTGGGTCGGTCCGTCTTTGACGAGGATGAGCGATCCGAGGAAGTAGGGCGTGTCCGGGTCGGCGCAGGCGTCCTGCAGGTCGTTGACGAGTTGTTCGATGTTGTCCGCCTGCCAGGTGTACGCGCGTTGGAACGAGGGGATGGTGAACTGGTAGTCGGAGGTGAATACCTTGCCCAGGGGTTTTTCCGTCGCGCTGATTGCCATATCGGTCGCCATTCCTCATTGATAACGTTTGCCGCGTTCGCGGCGCATCACTGTCCAGTCTATGAGAGGGGGTGTCCTGATTCTTTACGTCCGTGGCGGAATCCGGGGCGGCACGGAGTCGTCCGGATCACAGCCGCGCCGGCAGGTCCGCGCGTTCCACCAGTCTCGCCATCTGCACGCGTCCCATGCGCAGCCGGTCCGAGGCGGAGGAGATGTGGGCCTTGACGGTGCGTTCCGAAATGAACATGCGTTCCGCGATCTCGGCATTGGTGAATCCTTCGGCTGAGAGGATCACCGCCTCACGTTCCCGTTCGGGCAGGGCGTCCAGCATGGCGCGCGCCTCGTCGCGGCGCGATTGCGGCCGCTGCGCGTTGAGATCGCTGATCAGTTGCCGTTGGCTGGCCGGATTGAATTGAGGCAGTCCGTCGCATACGGCCGTGATGCGGCGGATGATGTCCTCCGGCGCGTCGGTTTTGGACACGAAGCCTTCGGCTCCGGCTTCGATGGCCCGTTCCACGGTTCCGCTCGGACTCAGGGACGTCAGTATCAGCACGTGCGGCGGACGGGGCAGCGCGCGCAGCCTTCGCGTCGTTTCGATGCCATCCATGCCGGGCATGGCGATGTCCATCAGCACCACATCGGGGTGTCTTTTTCCAGTCTCATCGATTGCTTGGCTTCCATCGGTGCAGGTGAAGACGACGTCGAGCCTGCCATCGGAATAGTCTTCGAGAATCAGCCGCATGGCCTGGCATATCATTGGATCGTCATCGATCACGCCGACCGTTGTCGGCCCGTCGTCACGGTTCTCTTCGCTGCTCACTCGACCCATGGTAGCCGCACGTCCACGTGGAACGTGTGTCGTGGGTCAAAACCGAACCGGCATGTTCCGCCGGCTTGCCGCACGCGTTCCGCCAGTCCGGGCAATCCGGCGCCGGTTCTGGCCGTCTTCGTGGAGTTCGCGTCTTGCGGTGTGGCGTCGGTCGTGATCGTCGGATTGGAGACATGCGCGTGCACGCCCTGGAACGGATTCACGGTGAGCTCCAGCGATACCGGCGCGTTCGGCGCGTGACGGCTCGCGTTGGTCAATCCTTCCTGAAGGGCACGGTATGCGATTTTGCCGGTTTCCTTACTGAGCCGTCCCAGTTGCTGGACGTCGATCCAAGTGTCGAGCCGCATGCCCGCCGCGCGTGCGTCGCCGATGAGCGTTTCCAGGGATTCGCGCGTCAGTGACGTCTCATCGGATGGTGCCAGCTGTTCCCGTGCCTGTTCCGGATGCCGCAGCATGTCGATGACGCTGTGCGCCTCATCCAACGCTCCCGCGGCCTGTCTTCTGATCTCGTCCGTCTTATCCGCGATCCGTTCGGCTCGTTCGGCCAGTCGTCCGGCATCCACGGCGTTCGCCTCGGCGGCGAGTTTCTTAGATTCAGCCTGCAGCGCGCCCGCATTCAACGCCAACAGGGAGAGGGAATGGGCGAGCGTGTCATGCGCTTCGGCCGCTATCGCATCGGCCAACTGTTGGCTGTCGATGGCGGTCCTCAGCCGTGCCGCCCTCGCGTCTGCCGCGTCCGCCTTGGCCGAGGCCAGCGACGCCAAGGCCCGTGATCGGATATGCAATCCCGCCAGGGTCGCGATGGTCAGTTCAAGCAAAGCCGCCACTACCGCGGTGATGACGATGGTGCGTTCGTCGGCGAGCATGACCAAAGCGGTGCCGTATTGGCCGCCGGTGTCCGGCTTGGCGAATACCGCATGCCATAGCGACGCCTCCGGCGGCCGCGTCGCGTCGCGCACCTGCGAGACGATGGCGACGATTCCCCCTGCCGCGATCGCGCGAATGCTCGTCCGCGTATCGTTGCGCCGTGACAGCAAGGCGGTCAATGCCATCAATTCGATGGTGGAATCATACGGGAAGACCAGAACGGCGATGCAGGCGGTGACGAACGTGGCGCGCGGGTAACGGGAGCGGGCAAGCAGCAGGAATCCCACTGCGAATGACAGCAACGTGCAGAACACCATCCACACATATGCGGCGGAATCTTGGTCGAACCGCTGCGCGGCGAACGCGGTCTGCGCCATGCACATGAAATCCGAGCAGACCACCATCGCCGCGCTGCACCAGATTTTGGTGCGTACCGGCACTTCGGTTGCGTCTGGTGTGTTCGTCGTCTCGCTCATGGTCTCCATTATCGGTCTCGTGCGGGGAACGCGCCATTGTCCTTCCGTGTGTCTCCCATGCCCCAAAGGGCGTTGTTGAATGTCCTTTCGTCCAATACCGGCGGAACGTGGAATTCCGTAGTCTCGAAAATATCCCAACCGCTTCGAGAAGAAGGAACGATCATGAGTGGTTATATCGCACCGCAACAGCCCATCCAGCCCCAAGCCCCGATGCGGCCGGCGTTTCGGGAGGAAAAAGGCCTGACCGTGTGCGGCATCGTCGGCGTGGTGTTTGGGGCGCTTGGTTTTGTGCTGAGCTTCATTCCCATCATCAACAATATTGCCGCGATTCTTGGTTTCGTGGGTGTGGTCCTCTCGATTGTGGCATTGGTGGGTACATTCCGTGGCAAGAAACGTGGCAAGGCTTTGGCGGTTGTCGCAGCGGTTCTGTCAGTGTTGGCCATTGTGGTCACCTTGGGTATGCAATCCGCCGCGAGCAAGGCGATCGATGAGGCTGTCGGCACGACGAAATCGCAATCGTCTGCAGAAAGTTCCGCAAAAAGCCAGCCGAAGGGCGAGCAGGATATGGAAGGCGATTTGAAGACCATGCATGTGAAAATCGTTTCCGCGGCGCGCAGCGTAAACGATTACAACAATCAGCCGACCGTGCTGGTCACTTTCGAATGGGTCAACAACACGGACAAGAACAATTCGTTCGCGACTCTCGCCAGTCCCCAGGTGTTCCAGAACGGTCAGGCTCTCGATGTCGCCATCTACGGTGAGAATCCGGCAGGGTACGATTCCAATTCGAATTTCGCCGAGGTCCAGCCCGGCGCGACGGGAACAGTGACGATCGGATATACATTGAAGGACGATTCCGAAGTGACGGTCGACGTGACCGATTTGTTCGATTTGGACGATAGCGCGAAAGTGGTTCACAAGTTCGCCGTCTGATATGAGGCGGTGCCGGAAACCGACTGTCCGGCACCGCCTTTTCCGTGGACTCTCATGAAACGGTCAGAATAATGCCGTACCATAGCGCGTAATCGAGTTAAGGAGCGATTATGACATTCGGTCAGCAGCCCCAGGGCAACAGTGCCAATGGATTCAACGGCCAGCCGTATGGTCCGAACCAGTTCAACCAGAATCCGTACGTCCAGAACCAGTATCAGTACGCGCCGCAGGGTGCCTATGCGCAATCCGTGCCGGCCCAGGCAACCTATTCCTATGAGCGCGCCGAACGGGTCTCCGTCACCCGCGCCTATGGGGAGATGACCATCGGCCTGCTCGTCACCGCCGCAGTGGCCATCCTCACCCAGGTCACCGGCGCCTACATCGCCCTCATCCAGGCTCTCGGTGTCATCGGTGTGTGGGCGCCGCTCGTCATCGAAGTCGTGCTTGCCATCTATCTCGCCGCGCGCATCGAGAAGATCACTCCGACCACCGCCCGCGTCATGTTCTATGTGTACGCCGCGATCATGGGCTTCTCGCTGAGCACCATCTTCATGGCATACGATCTCGGCACCATCGGCATCTCGCTGGCCTTGTGCGCGGGCTTCTTCTTCGCACTGACCATGCTCGGCATGACCACCAAGGTCAACGTGCTCAAGGCGGGACCGGTCCTTGCGGTCGCCCTTATCGTGCTGATCGTCGCCGAAGTGCTGCTCATGATCTTCGCCCCCGGACAGACCACTTTGATGCTAGTCTCCGCCATCGGCCTCGTGCTGTTCGCCGGCATGACCGTCTACGACGCCCAGGCCACCCGCGCGCTGTTCGCCCAGTATGCGGGCCAGGGCGAGGAGATGGTCAAGAAGATCTCCATCATCTGCGCGCTGAACCTGTACCTGGACTTCGTGAACATCTTCCTGTACGTTCTTCAGCTTCTGGGGAACAAGGACTGATTCGCACCCGCGGGCACATCGTCCGCGTTTATACCATTCAAGGCCTGACCAGAATATGGTCAGGCCTTTTCATATGAAAGAAGCCCGCCGTAGGGTAGTGGCTCATGCGGAGGAAAGAGATAGGAGGCATGGCCTGCCTGGTATTGACGGCCATGATCTGGGGGTTCGCGTTCGTATCCCAAGTGCAGGGCATGGCTTCCATGAGCCCCCTGTTCTTCGGGGCCACACGATTCACGTTGGGGGCGTTGTCGCTGGTGCCGCTGCTTTGGTTCCGCCGCGGCACCATAATCGAACAGGAACGGCACCGTCGTGAATCGCAGGAGAATCCGACCGTCACACTTGGCGACGGCAGAATCGTAGCCATGCCGAAATGGACCGGCAATCCCGTGGCCGTCAGCATCATATGCGGCATCGTGCTGTTCACCGCCAGCACCGTCCAACAGTACGGCGTGCTGTATTCCGGCTCCGCCGGACGTTCCGGCTTCATCACGGCGCTGTACATCGTCATGACGCCGCTACTCGCCTTCCTCATCCTGCGTCGGCGCGTGACGGCGAACGTCATCGTCAGCGTCGCCATCGCCGTGGTTGGCTTCTACCTGCTGTGCATCACCGATGGATTCGGATCGATCACCCTTGCCGATGTGGTGCTGTTGTTCACCGCCGTATTGTTCGCAGGTCATATCCTCGTGATCGACACATTCGGACGGCATATGGATCCGATTCTGCTGTCCTTCGGGCAGATCTCCACCACCGCGGTCCTCAGCTGGATCGGATCCCTGTTCGAGGGGTCCATCGATTGGGCCGGCGCAATGCAGAGCTGGTTTCCGATCGTGTATGCGGGTGTGGGCTCGGCGGGCGTAGCCTACACGTTGCAGGTGGTGGGACAGCAGCTTGTGCCGCCGTCGCGCGCCGCGGTGATCATGTCGTTGGAATCGTTCTTCTCCGCCGTGGGCGGCGCGTTGCTGCTCGGAGAGGTCATGACCGTGCGGGGTTACGTCGGATGCGCGTTGATCTTCGCTGGCACCATACTCGCGCAGATTCCGGTGAAGGTGCCGAAGACTCTTAGACGCGAGTGATGCGACGGAGAGGCTTCGAAGAACGTCAGCTCGTCTGTGGGGCCTCGCCCGCCTGTGGTGCGCTGTTGATGTCGCGGTGGATGTTCTGCATCTGCGTTTCGATGTTCTGCAGGCTGCGCGCGCAGTCGAGCAATGTCTGGGAGTGCTCGGTGAGTTTCGCATCCGGCAGGTCGGTCTTGTATCGCAGCGCATGCTCCAGGCTCGCCCAGTAATCCATGGCGATGGTGCGCAACTGCACCTCCACAGGCGTGTAATGCGGGCCGGAGGACAGGAACACCGGCACCGCGTAGATGACATGCAGCGACCGATAGCCGTTCTGCTTCGGATTCTTGATGTAGTCCTTGACCCGCAGTACCTGGATGTCGCTCTGCGCCGACAGATAGTTCGCTACCGAGTACACGTCGTCGCGATAGTTGCAGATCACGCGTACGCCTGCGACATCGAACAGGTTGTCCTTGATCGCGTCGACGGTCATCGGAAGGTTCCGTCGCTGCAGTTTGCCGATGATCGAATTGATCGATTTGAGGCGACGCTCCATATGATGGATTGGGTTATGGGAGAAGCGGACCTGGAACTCCGAATCGAGGATTTCCAGCTTCGTGCTTATTTCGTACATCGCGCCCTCATACACCTGCATCTGGTCGATGAACTCGGTGATCTGGTCGGAGGAGAGCGGCCCCTGCCCCAAGTCGATGTTCTTCAGATGCGTCTGCAATTCCGTGGTGTTGATGCGGTTCTGTCTATCAAGTATCACAGGAAAACAGTGTACCGTTCCGCCCTTCGCGAAACTGGGTGTGTGCTGTGAACGAACTTCGCGTGGCTGCCGATTGTCTGGTCGGAGACGCCCGAAACGCCTGTGCCGCCCTGCCGATAGCATGGTTTCTTATGAACGAAGACATGATGACCGAGGCGGAGCGCGCCTCGAAGCTGGCCGAGCCGGCCGGGAACGGCACTTCCACGCGGGGCAAGGGCGTGTTCTACGTGCATACGCTCGGATGCCAGATGAACGTGCATGATTCCGAACGCATCGCCGGCGTGCTCGAGGCCGACGGCTATGTGCCCGCCACCGAGGAGCAGTATCTCGACCATGATGTCGATCTGATCGTCATGAACACCTGCGCGGTGCGCGAGAACGCCGCCGAACGCATGTACGGCACCATCGGACTATGGGCGGAGATGAAGAGGGAACGGCCGAATCTGCAGATCGCCGTCGGCGGCTGCATGGCCCAGCTCGACCGTGAGAAGATCGCAAGGAAGGCCCCTTGGGTCGACGCCGTGTTCGGCACCAAGAACATCGGGTCCCTGCCTCAATTGCTCGACCAGGCCCGTATCGAGGGGCACGCTCAGGTGAAGGTCAAGGAGGAGCTCAACTATTTCCCGAGCCAGCTGCCTACGGACCGCGCGTCGAAGGTGTCGAGCTGGGTGTCCATCTCCGTTGGGTGCAACAACACCTGCACCTTCTGCATCGTGCCCACCACCCGCGGCAAGGAGCATGACCGCCGTCCGGGCGACATCCTCGCCGAGATTCGCCAATGCGTCGATGAGGGGGCCAAGGAGGTCACGCTGCTTGGACAGAACGTGAACTCCTTCGGTTACGGCATCGGCGACCGTTTCGCCTTCTCCAAGCTGTTGCGCGCTTGCGGCGAGATTGAGGGGCTGGAGCGAGTGCGATTCACCTCGCCGCATCCGGCCGCCTTCACCGACGACGTGATCGCCGCGATGGCCGAGACGCCGAACGTCATGCACCAGCTGCATTTCCCGCTGCAGTCGGGTTCCGATAGGATTCTGCGGGCGATGCGCCGTTCATACCGTTCGGCCAAGTTCCTTGACATCCTGCGCAGGATTCGTGAGGCCATGCCCGACGCGCAGATCTCCACTGACATCATCGTCGGCTTCCCTGGTGAGACGGAGGAGGATTTCCAAGAGACACTGCGCGTGGTGGAGGAGGCCCGGTTCGCCTCCGCGTTCACGTTCATCTATTCCCCCCGTCCTGGTACGCCGGCCGCGTCGATGGAACAGTTGCCGCATGACGTGGTGCAGGATCGTTTCGAACGGCTCGTCGCCTTGCAGGAGCGCATCACCGAGGAGAATCTCAAAACTTTCGAAGGACGTGACGTCGAAGTGATGGTCACCGGCGCATCCGGCAAGAAGGACGCCGCCACCCATCGTGTCACCGGCCGTGAGAGGACCGGCGTGCTGGTCCATGTCGGCGTTCCGGAAGGCGAGCCGACGCCACAGGTCGGCGATTTTGTGACCGCCACCGTCACGCATGCGGGCCGACACAACCTCATCGCAGACCCTGATCCGAAAGCGGGGCAGACCTATGTCGTCCGACACTGAGCGGGTTCCCATGCAAACGGAACGGAACGGTGGACGCAAGGTCGTCTCCATCGTCGGACCCACCGCGTCCGGCAAGACGGGACTCGGCATCGCCATCGCCAAAGCGTTGGCGGCCAAAGGCGAACAGGCGGAGATCATCAACGCCGATGCCTACCAGATGTACAAGGGCATGGACATCGGCACCGCCAAGGCAAGTCCCGAGGAACAGGCCGAGGTCAAACATCACCTCATCGACATCATCGAGCCGGATGATGCCATGTCCGTGGCGCGTTTCCAAGGATTGGCCCGCGGCAAAATCGCCGAATTGCGGGCCAGGGGAGTGCGTCCGATTCTCGTGGGCGGCTCTGGCCTTTACGCACGCGCCGCCATCGACGACATTTCCTTCCCCGGAACCGATCCCGAAGTGCGCAAGCGTCTCGAGGAACGGGAGAAGGCCGAAGGCGCCGGCACGCTGTTCGACGAACTCAAGGCGAAGGACCCTGAAGCCGCCGAGCGCATGGACCCGCACAATCCGCGCCGCACAATCCGCGCCTTGGAGGTCATCGAGGTGACGGGCCGTCCGTATTCGGCCAGCCTTCCGCATTACCGGTACGTGATCCCCACCGTGCAGATCGGCCTCGACCTGCCACGTGGGGAACTCGACCGCCGCATCGACGTCAGAACCAAACACATGTTGGAGAACGGTTTCGTGGAGGAAGTGGAACGTATCCGGCCCAGGCTCGGCGTCACCGCCGGCAAGGCGCTCGGATACCAACAGGTGATTGACTATCTGGACGGCCTGTGCGACCTGAACGACACCTTCATGAGCATCGCGCAGAAGACCAAACGTCTTGCACGCAAGCAAATGGGATGGTTCGGCCGCGATCCGCGCATCCACTGGCTGCAGGCGCTCAATCCCGCATTGCTCGACAACGCCATGGCAATCATCGAACATGCGGACGCAGGCGACTATGACGCCATCGACGCCCAGGCCGACGTCTACACGCAGCATCACCTCGGCGATATCTCGTAGCCGGAACGCCGACGCTATACGACCGTGCGTGAATCCGTCGGCGATACACGAAAATGTCGTGCCATGGCGGTGCCCATGGGTAAAATCATGTCTGTTATGGCACGAACAGCATCTTCCACCCCGAAATCAAGCGGCAAGTCGAACGGCAAAGGTTCCGCAGACAAATCGCGTTCCGGCGATACCAAGGTCATGGACGAGACTGAACCGTCGGCGATTGCGGTCATACTGCGCAAATACCGCCGAGACATCGCATGTTTCATCATGGCTATCCTCGCGGTGCTGTTCTGTGCATCCGAATGGTTCCGGGTCCAAGGTGCCTTCGGCCAGGTGCTGCATGCCATGGCGTCGGGACTTTTTGGCCTGACCAGCGTGATTCTGCCGGTCTTCCTGTCGCTTGTGGTGTTCAGCCTGATGCGCAAAACCCAGAACCGGAACGAGAACCTCCATATGGCGCTCGGATGGTTCATGATTCTATGGTCCGTCTGCTCGATTCTTGACGCCGCCATAGCTTCCGATTCCACGGCATTCGACATGGCTTTGCTGCAGCGCGCCGGAGGGTTGCTCGGCTATGTGCTGGGATGCCCTTTGGCATGGGGACTTTCCAAAGGTTTTTCGATTGCGATTTTCGTGGTCGTCATCCTCTTCGCGTTGCTGCTGATCACCCATACCCGCGTCACGCAGATCCCCGACAAGGTGGGTGCGTTGGCGTCAAGGCTCGTAGGCACGTCGAAGCGACGTGATGACACCGCCGACGAGACGGAGCAATTCCCCAACGAAGTGCGTGTGGGAGACACGACGCTCGCCTTCGCCGAAGGGGTTCCGGCGCATGACGGCACCGATGAGAATGATGGCGACGGCGCCAAACCGGGCCTGTTCGCCCGTATGAGGCAACGTCTTTCGTCCCGTAGAACCAAGCATGACGAGGACGGCGACCTCGACCACTACGCCGGCGACGAAGCGTTCCTCAACGCGGCAGATCGCCATGGACAGGTCGCGGAGACCATGGTGGACGATTCCGGACGACGTGATGCGTCGCCACGGAGCATTTCCTCCGGCGATTACGATGCGGATGGTTACGCCGCCGTACCGTCCGGCACTACGGTCATGCCACAGGAAGGGCACGGCCGTTCCGTCGCTTCCGATCCGATCGATGTGTCTTCCGGCTCCATGGACGGCGCGTCCGTATCGGTGCCGGCCGACGAGGTCAAACCTGTCGGCGTCGCTCCGAACGATCCGTGGGCGGTCATCGACGAGGACGGCACCTCCAACGGCAAGGAGGTCATGGTGGATGCCGCCACCGGAGAGGTCCTCGACGACGTGCGCTCCGATGCCGGCGATGCGCCGGAACCGGACGGGGCTCCCGAAGGCCCATACCATCTGCCTGACCTCAACATCCTCAAGAAGGGTGCGCCGCATGCCGCGCATACGCCGGAGAACGATCGCGTCATCCGCGCGCTGACCGGCACCTTCCAGCAGTTCAACGTCGACGCGAAGGTCATCGGCTTCCTGCGTGGCCCTTCGGTCACCATGTACGAGGTGGAGCTCGGTCCCGGCGTCAAGGTCGAGAAGGTCACCAATCTGCAGAAGAACATCGCCTATGCGGTGGCCAGCTCCGATGTGCGTATCCTGTCGGTGATCGAAGGCAAGTCGGCCATCGGCATCGAAATTCCGAACACCGACCGCGAGACCGTGGTGCTGGGCGACGTGCTGCGATCCGACAAGGCCAGAAACGACCCGAATCCGATGCTCACCGGCGTCGGCAAGGACGTGGAGGGCCATTTCGTGACCGCCGACCTGACCAAGATGCCCCACCTTCTGGTGGCCGGCGCCACCGGATCCGGCAAGTCGAGCTTCATCAACTCCATGCTCACCTCCGTGATCATGCGCGCCACGCCCGATCAGGTCCGCATGATCATGGTCGACCCGAAACGAGTGGAGCTGTCCGCATACGCCGGCATCCCGCACCTGCTCACGCCGATCATCACCGATCCGAAGAAGGCGGCGCAGGCGCTCGAATGGGTGGTCAAGGAGATGGACGCCCGCTACAGCGACCTCGAATTCTTCGGATTCCGACATATCAAGGATTTCAACGCGGCCGTGCGTGCCGGCAAGGTGCATGCGCCGGCCGGTTCCAAGCGCAAGGTGGCTCCGTACCCGTACATCCTGGTGGTCGTGGACGAGATGGCGGACCTCATGATGGTGGCCAAGAACGACGTGGAAAGCTCCATCCAGCGCATCACCCAGCTGGCGCGAGCCGCGGGCGTCCATCTGGTGCTCGCCACCCAGCGTCCGTCCGTCGACGTGGTCACCGGTCTGATCAAGGCCAATATCCCGTCCCGTTTGGCGTTCGCCACTTCGTCCGCCACCGATTCCCGAGTCATCCTCGACGCTACCGGAGCAGAGACCCTGATCGGACAGGGCGATGCCCTGTTTCTGCCCATGGGGCAGGCCAAGCCGATTCGTGTGCAGGGCGCGTGGGTGGACGAATCCGAAATACGCCGCGCGGTGGAATTCGTGCGGACCCAACGCAAACCCCACTATCGCGAGGATATCGAGGAGATGGCCAAGGAGGCTGAGAAGAAGGTCGTCGAACCGGATGAGGACATCGGCAACGACATGGATGTGCTGCTGCAGGCCGCGGAACTGGTGGTCACCACGCAGTTCGGCTCCACCTCCATGCTGCAGCGCAAGCTGCGTGTCGGCTTCGCCAAGGCCGGCCGCCTGATGGATCTGCTTGAATCGCGCGGCGTGGTGGGTCCCTCCGAAGGGTCCAAGGCCCGTGAGGTGCTCGTACAGCCGCAGGACCTGCCCCAGGTGCTCGCCTTCATCAAAGGCGAGACGTCCTCGCTCACCGGAGGGACGCCCCCATCGGACGGAGCGCGGGCCTAAGGGACGCGGGCACGACAATCGCGCTTTGCGCCAAGTAGCGGTGTCAGGGTAACGTGAATGGTATGGAAAAGCAAGAAGAACGTAAACCGTCCCTGCTTGACGGGTGGAATTCCCCGCCGAACATCGTGACATTCTCCCGTATCATCCTCGTCATCATCTTCCTTGCGCTGTACGTCATGGCCGGCGCCTGGGGCGCGAAGAACACGACCATGCGCTGGTGGGCGGCGGTCATCTTCATCATCGCCGCGTGCACCGATAAGCTCGACGGTTGGATGGCCCGCAAATACAACCAGGTCACCGAGCTGGGCAAGCTTATGGATCCGATTGCGGACAAGTTGCTCACCTGCGGCACGCTGATCGTCGCCGCCATCTTCAACGAGTTCGGCAATGCCGTGCTCGGCTGGGTCGTGACCGCGCTGTTCCTCATCCGCGAGATCGGCATCACGGTCATGCGTTTCTTCGTCATCGACACTGGCGGCAAGGTCATCGCCGCGTCCCAAGCCGGCAAATACAAGACGCTCTGCCAGTGCGTCGGCCTGGCTATGCTCATGCTACCGATGTGGAGCCTCGCCGACGGCATGAACGCCACCCCGTTGTGGATGACCGTCTACTACACCATCACCTACGCCTTGATCTACCTCGCGCTGATTCTGTGCCTGTACTCGGGCGGGGAGTATCTCATCAATACGTTCGGTGGCCGCAAGAAGGCCGCGAAGGAAGCCAAGTAGTCCGATGGACGAAACCGAATTCTCGACGGCCGCGGCCAGCCAATCGCAGTGCGATGAGCTGGCCGCGGCCGTTTTGCGCTATTGCGACAAGAACCATTTCAAGATCGCAGCCGCCGAATCGCTCACCGGCGGACTGCTGGCCGACGCCTTCGTACGCATCCCCGGCTCTTCGAAAGTGTTCCTCGGATCGGCGGTGACCTACGACATTCGTGCCAAGGCGAAGATCCTTGGCGTTGACCGTGATCTGCTGGACAAAGAGGGGGCGGTTCATTCCGAAGTGGCGCGGCAGATGGCATTCGGCACCGCGCGCCTCTACCAGCAGGACGAGGACGGTGATTGCGTCGTCGGCCTGTCCACCACTGGCGTGGCCGGACCGGGACCGGACGGGGACAAGCCGGCAGGCTTGGCGTATATCGGCTGCTCCTTGCCATCCGGCTTCGGCGGCATTCATTCACGGCGGACGGTCGCCTTCGAACTGCGATTGGATGGTGGGCGTGAGGCCGTCCGCCGCGGTGTCGTGCAACGTATTCTGGAAAAACTGAGAATTCTTTCAGCACTTTCACAGGAATAATCGCCGACCATGGGTGTTGACCATAGTGGATATACGCAACGCAATCGAAAGGGGCCGGCGGCATGGACGCGATGACACTCACCAAGGAACAGATGGAACTCAAGACAATGGCCCCCACGGTGCAAAGCGGCAATGCCCGCGTCAGGGAGCTCACTCCGGCCCAACGTCGCGCGGTGATGTTCGCTCAGCAGCAGGTGTTGCGCGCGCGGGCCGCCAAAAGGGCCAAGGATGAGCGTCAGGCCGCGTTGACCCGCATGTGGCAGGAGGAGGACGGCGATCGCGCGCGGACGTATGCCGCGACTCCGTCCACGGAAACGGTGGAAGAGCCCAAGGAGGTTTCGCTGCGTGAGGCGATTGGCCATGTGCTTCGCGACCTGCGCACCCATGACCGCAAGACGTTGCGCGAAGTCAGCGAAAAGGCCGGAGTGTCCCTCGGATACCTGTCCGAGGTGGAACGCGGGCAGAAGGAGGCCAGTTCCGAGCTTCTGAGCTCCATCGCCCAATCGCTCGGCGTCTCCACCGCACAGATGCTGCGCATGGTCGCCGATTATCTTGATTCGATCTCGGCCTGATTCGTATTGAAGCGTCAACGCCTGGCAGTTTATGCTGTCGGGCGTTTTCATTTGGTTGCGTTCGCTGAGTACACTTGAACCCGTGCAGGAACGTGAATTTTGGCAATTGCTTGAGGAGGTGCTCGGGCGCAGTTACGGTCGGGCGCTCGCGCACGACCAGGTGCTTGACAGGTTGAAGGGCATGACGGCCGTCGAGGCGCTCGACGCAGGGGAGGAGCCCCGTGTGGTGTGGAACGTGCTGTGCGACCAGATGAACATCCCAGATTCCAGAAGATGGGGCAAGGGCCATAACGCCCCTCCGATGCCGGTCCGCTGAGCCTGTTCGTCGCGAAACACCGGTTTCGAACAGATGTTCGTATGATGGGATATAGTTATCCACAGGACATGAGGATTGGATTGAAGCCGACGGCTTGTTTCCGTGATTCCGAAATGACGGAATTCCAAGGTAAGTGAGCTTCAGGCACGTCAAAGAGCATGTTCTCCGACCACAAGGGTCGCTTGGACTTGCGTGGATGGATGGTATGGCTTTACGGTGAGGCCATCATCCGTCTCGGTAAAACAACAAGGAGTAGCCATGGCACAGACGAGCGCGTCGAAGAACGCCGCACAGAACAAGTCCGCGAACGGAATCGATCCGCGCCGTCAGGCTGCGCTCGATACGGCGCTCGCGCAGGTTGAGAAGAGCTTCGGCAAAGGATCCGCCATGAGATTGGGCGATCGGCCGGAGCAGGACGTCGAAGTCATTCCGACCGGCTCGCTGGCGCTGGATATGGCGCTGGGCATCGGCGGCCTGCCCAAAGGGCGAATCGTGGAGATCTATGGACCGGAATCCTCCGGCAAGACCACGCTGGCATTGCACGTGGTGGCGAACGCGCAGAAGGCAGGTGGCGTCGCGGCCTTCATCGATGCCGAACATGCGCTTGACCCGGTCTATGCCCGCAAATTGGGCGTCGATACCGATTCCTTGATCGTCTCCCAGCCTGATAACGGCGAGCAGGCGTTGGAGATCGCCGACATGCTGATCCGCTCCGGCGCGTTGGATGTGATCGTCATCGATTCCGTCGCGGCCTTGGTGCCGAAAGCGGAGATCGAAGGCGAGATGGGAGACAGCCATGTCGGTCTTCAGGCTCGTCTTATGAGCCAGGCGTTGCGCAAGATGACCGGCGCACTGGCCCAGGCGGGTACCACCGCCATCTTCATCAACCAGCTTCGCGAGAAGATCGGCGTGTTCTTCGGCAATCCGGAGACCACCACCGGCGGCAAGGCCCTGAAGTTCTATGCCTCCGTGCGTATGGACATACGCCGTATCCAGACCATCAAGAATGGAGACGAGGCCGTGGGCAACCGCACCAAGGTCAAGGTGGTCAAGAACAAGATGGCCCCGCCGTTCAAGACGGCCGAATTCGATGTGCTCTACGGCGAGGGCATTTCCAAAGAAGGGTCCGTGCTCGATATGGCCTTGCAGGCCAACGTCGTCAAGAAGTCCGGTTCGTGGTTCACCTATGAGGGCGACCAGTTGGGACAGGGACGTGAGAACGTACGCCAATTCCTCAAGGACAATCCGGAACTCACGGAAGAGATCGAGAACAAGGTCAAAACGGCGTTCGGACTGATCAAGCCCACCGACCAGTTCGCCGAAGATGGTGCCGAAGATGGTGCCAAGAAGGGTGCGGAGGCGCAGTCCGATGGCAAGGAGAAGAACGACTCGGCCAAGACTGCGGCATCCAAGACGACCGCCAAGGTATGACGCATGATCGACGCCGAAAGTTTTCTTAAGGAACAGGGCCTTCAGCCGGCTTCGGCCGATGCTGGAGGCCCTGTCCTTTGCGATCCGGATGCGAAGACCATAGCTGACCGGCCGCGATCGCGTCGGATGCATTTCGGAAGGCCCGACGGGTTCGCTGACAGCGCAGACACGCCGAAGACGTCGCGACACGCGCGACACGCTGGGCGTGTCGCGAACCGTGCCTCCGAGAATGCATTGCAGGATTCCGATGACCTCGATTCCTGCAGGGAGGCCGCGCTCCGATTGCTGGATGCGGCCCCGCGTCCCTCTGGCGCCCTGCGTGAGAGGCTCACCGGCAAAGGATATGCGATCGAAACGGTCGACGACGTCATCGACCGTTTGAAGCGGGTCCAACTGATTGACGACGAGGCCTATGCGCAATCCGCTGTGCGCTATTGCGCGGCTCGCCTCATGGGGCGGAGGGGAGCGGTCAGGGAACTCGTCCGCAAGGGCGTTGACCGCGGGCTCGCGCAGCATGTCTGCGATGAGGCGGAAGCTGAAGGCGTGTTCTCTGAAGCGGCGTGGGAACTAGGACGTAGAACCGCGCGTAAAACCGTCGGAATGGATCGTGACGTGCGCAAACGTCGTTTCTGGAGCGCCGGCGGAAGAAAAGGCCATAATCCCGACATTCTGCGGCAGATCGCACAAGAACTGTTCGGCTGAGGCCAACGGCTGTCCGTGGTGGTCCGTCCCGGAAATCGAAGGAAAGAAAGGGAAATGAGACCTCTTATACCCCGGGTTCTGTCGTGCCAATGGCACGGATGGCCATCCATCTCGACCTGACGTTGCCGTCAGGCTCTAGCAGCCTACCCGAAGGCTTCGGACGAGCAGTCCTCGGACGCCTTCTGCTTGGCCTTGCTCCCGATGAGGCTTGCCGTGCGGCCCACTGTTACCAGCGGCCCGGTGGTCTCTTACACCACCGTTTCACCCTTACCCACCGGCCGAAACCGGTAAGGCGGTCTGTTCTCTGCTGCGCTATCTCTCAGGTCACCCTGGGCGGACGTTATCCGCCATCGTGCTCTATGGAGCCCGGAAGTTCCTCAACCGGCGAAGCCGGTCGCGGCCATCAAGAGGTCTCAAACGCACAACTATAGCAAGAGAACGGCCGAAAGCAAAGCGTAAAAAAACTTTTGTTTTTTCTCGGGGCGTCATGCCTCAAATCGATGATCTTATGGCTACAATGATGACTACCAAGCAGCGATGCAGCTGGTTGGTCCGTATATAGCGGGTGAAACCGCTTGACTCTAGGGAGGTTCACATGGAAATCGTCGTTACCGGACGTCATACGCAGATCAAGCAAAGGTTCCGTGACGTTGTCGAAAGCAAGATGAATCGTGTGACCGCTATCGCCCCGGATGCGCAGCGTGCCCAGATTGTGCTGTCCCATGAGGGCAATCCACGCCAGGCCGACACCGCCAAGCGCGTTGAAATCACTGTCATTGCAGGCCGTACCGTGGTACGCGCCGAAGCGTCCAGCGCCGATGAGTTCAGCGCTCTTGATCTGGCCCTTGACAAGCTGACTCTCCGTCTGCGCCGTACGCGCGACCGCCGCAAGGACCATCGTCGTGGCTATACCGATCCGGTTCCGGTTGATCTGGGTCCGGTCGAGCCCGCCGTGGTCGAGGAGAAGGAGCCGGAGGAGCCGAACAACAGCCCGGCCGATGCCGTTTCCGCCGATCTCGGCCCCGGAGAGTCCGTCGAAGTCCAGGTCGGCGATACTCCGATTGTCATCCGTCGCAAGCTGCATGTCGCCGAGCCGATGACCATCGACGAGGCTCTGTATGAGATGGAGCTGATCGGGCACGATTTCTTCCTGTTCGTGAACAAGGAGACTGGACGTCCGTCCGTCGTCTACCGCCGTCACGGCTGGAGCTATGGCGTCTTCGAGATCGACACCCCGGAGAACGTGGCCAAGAAGAAGTGATTCCATAGGCATCCGATTATTCGGTTATTCAGGTGAGAGGCCCGCGCAGCATATGCGCGGGCCTCTTGTGTTTTTTCTGCAAGGAAGGCCTTATATCGAACCACCCTGATGAATGACATACAAAAACTTACGTAAAATGGACGGAATTTTTCGGGAATCGCAAGGAAGCGACTATCCTCAGTCAAGGAAAGTC
>ERZ808240.1807-NODE-1807-length-25252-cov-33.233163_pt1 | contig 25252 bp, 19 predicted proteins | sample MGYA00521084_ERZ808240 | MGnify/ENA primary metagenome ERZ808240 (study PRJEB31516, sample SAMN03275571) | gut metagenome | biome: mammalia-associated habitat; material: feces | host: Papio cynocephalus | place: Kenya | collected 2012-08-06 ... | reverse complement strand
ATATTTTACGCTGTAATTTATGCTTTTTCTTCTTTAGTTTTCCGACTTTTGCGGTCTTATTAATATTTTTATAGGTATTTTTATCTGAACATACTGCAAGTTCTTTTATACCTATATCAATGCCCATACCCTCATTCAGTGGTTTTTCTGTATTTTCTGAACATTCAATACCTACTGAAATCCACCAGTTCAGACCATCAAATGTTACTCTTGGATTATAATATTTACAATTCAAAGGTATTCTGCTATGTTCTGCAAGTCTTATCCAATTAACTTTTGCACGGTTTTTTCTTGTGCTGTCAGCTATTTTTTCAAGTTTAATATGAGTATCTGTAAATTGGATTTTGCAAGTATCTGCATAAAAACTTGGTTTTGACTTCTTTCTGCTCTTAAACTTCGGATATTTTGCAATACCACTAAAAAAGTTTTTATATGCTCTGCAAGCATCTTTTACAGCTTGTTTTGCAATATTATTACTATAATGATTAAGCCATTTGAATTTATCTTTATTTTTTTTAAGATAAGTCAGAACTTTTCTCAGGTCACAATCTGATATAAAATCATTGCCGATATCATAATTCATCTGTTGATAGTTTAATGCCCAGTTATACGCAAATCTTGCTGTTCCTGCACATTCAAATAACTTTGTTTTCTGTTTATTGTTCGGACAAAGCATTACTTTAAATGTTTTAATCATTTTTGTAAGTTCCTTTATTTTATAAAAGTCAACAGCAATATCATAACTTTTTATTATTTTATTTTAACAGTTAAAAGTCTCCTATTCAAAAAATCGCTTATAAATAAATTATACATTAGTTGATAAAAAAAATCAATACTTTTGTATAATGTTTATATTGCTGTTAAGCAACAATTCATAAAATTCAGAAAAATCAGTATGTTTTGAATAAAAAAATAAATAAAAACCGTTATTTTAAACAATTGAAGTTAATTAACGCTAATCTGACAACAAAATTTTATGATTGAAAACAATGAATTTTTCGTTTATTCTGTAGGGGCGAACTGTGTTCGCCCGTTGGATTTACTGGAATTTTGAGCGGGCGAACACAGTTCGCCCCTACAAATAATAATCATCGAATTGGCGTTAAAAAAGGGCAGAAAATCCTGCCCTTTAGAGTTCATATGTCTTGAGTATTGTCTGAGCGACCTCTGCTTTGGTTTTTCGCAAATCCATAGCCTGTTTTTCAATATATCTGTGAGCCTGAGGTTCAGTAAATTTGAGATACTGCATAAGAGTGCATTTTGCCCTGTTTATAAGCCGTATTTCTTCAATTTTTGACTGAAGCCTTACATTTTCATTTCTTATTCCGAGAATCCTTGACCGTGCGGCTGATACGAGCTTCAAAGCCTGAAAGAACATAGTCTTGTTAAGAGGCTTTGAAACGACAAATACACCGTAATCGCCAACTTTATCCGATACATCTTCAGAAATTTCCGCCTTGCATATAAGTACTACTCCTGAGCTGGTTTTTTCTGCAATATCTATTGAGAGTTCATGACCAAATTCATCAGAAAGAGGAGCATTTATAATTATAAGTTCAAATTCCTTATGATTTATAATGCGTCTTGCCTCATTTCCGGCTGAAAGAGCTGATATTTCATAATTTCCAGCCGAACGGATAAGCTGTACAAGCATATCCAGACCTTTGGACGAGCCGGAAATCAAAAGCACTCTTTCCATTCACTGACACCACCTTAAATTGAATTGAAATATGTTGAATTAAAATAGAAATTATCTTCAAAAAGTTCCTTATCCTCTGCATCATCGTATAATCTGAGAGTATTTTTCCATGCACTGTAAAGAGGATTGAGTATTTCATCAGAAAGGCTGTTTCTGATAAATTCACTTGATGAAGCGAGTTCAAATGCTTCATGAAGGCTTTCAGGGAGCATTTCAAGACCGGAAACATCGGAAATATCTGATTTCTGAGGCATAAGTTCAGTTTTATTTTCAATTCCCTCTATTCCTGCACGGAGAATAAGATTAAAAGCTATATGAGGATTGCAGGCAGGGTCAGCTGAACGGAGTTCCATTCTTGCATTTTCAGGGGTTGCATTAGGAATTCTGATAAGATGTGAACGAGCCTGATATGACCAGTCGATATATTTAGGAGCAAGGCATTCGCCGAATCTTCTGTATGAATTTGTAGTAGGATTTAAAAATGCAGTTATTTCCCTTATGCGGTTAAGTATTCCTGCGATAAAGTGTTCAGCATCAGCGGACTGATTTTTTTCAGATGATGAAAAAATATTCTTTCCGTTTTTTCTGACGGAAATATTTATATGAAGGCTGTTTCCATGCTGACGTTTGAGAGGCTTCGGCATAAATGAGGCATAAAGACCATTTTTTGCAGCAATGGTTTTTACAATGCTTTTAAAATGAGCGAGATTATCCGCAGCAGTAAGCATATTATCATGTCTGAAATCAATTTCATTCTGACCGAATCCGTATTCATGCCTTGAGCTTTCAGGAGAAAATCCCATTTCCTCAAGAGTAAGGCATATTTCACGTCTTACATTTTCGCATTTGTCAAGAGGAGCAACATCAAGATAGCTTGCATTATCATTTGGTATTTTGGTAGGGTCGCCGTTTTCATCTGTTTTAAAGAGGAAAAATTCGCATTCAGTGCCTACTTCACAGGTATAGCCTTTTTTCTTAGCCCAGTTTACAGTATCTTTAAGAGCAGTTCTTACATCTCCGCCGTAAGCGTTTCCGTCAGGTGACTTGATATCACAGAAAAAACGCATTACACGTCCTGACTGCGGTCGCCAAGGAAGAACTGTAAGAGTTGAAACATCAGGCATAAGCAAAAGGTCTGAATGGTTTTCATATGCAAAGCCTGTAAAGGCGGAAGCATCTATTGAAACGCCATTGACTATAGCATTTTTAAGGGCAGACGGCATAATTGCAATATTTTTCATATTGCCGAATATATCACAGAAACTGAGTCTTATAAACTTGACATCATTTTCCTGTACAAAGCTTATTACATCATTGGTTGAATAGCTCATATCCAGAGAACCTCCATAAAATTTTTTTAAAATAACGCTGATTCGACAACGAAATTTTATAATTGAAAACAAGAAATTTTTTGTTTATTCTGTAGGGGCGAACTGTGTTCGCCCGTTGGGGTATGCTGTAAACCGAGCAGGCGAACACAGTTCGCCCCTACAAATTAATAACCATCGAATTGGCGTTAACCAACGATTTTCTATGCAGAAAACAAATATCAAATTTATTGTTTAACCATAATTCGGCGGGCGACCAATGGTCGCCCCTACAGAAACAATCCATCGGATTTGCGTTAAATATTTAAAAATCAAAAAACACACTGTATTCATAAAAAAAGGCAAGGGCTTTTAAAAATACCCTTGCCATATTCAAAAGCACATAGCAATTATATCATAATTAATTGTTTGTGTAAAGACGCTTATAAGGATTTTTTGAGTTTGCAGTAAGAACATAGAAAGTTTTTGAAAGAATCCTGTTCTTGTCATAGCTGAATATATCGCAGTATTCGCTTATATATTCCTCAATTTTCGCCATATCATCGGAATTTGCTTTTCTTGCAGCGACCTGTTTCGGAAGGCTTTCCGGAAGTTTTTCGCAGCAAAGATATATAGCACCGCCATGCATACCTGTTCCGCAGAAATATCCAACAGGAGCATCAGTGCTGTGGCTGTTGAGTCCGAGAACCACAATTACGCCTCCTGCCTGATATTCGCCGAGGAATGAACCGGCTGAACCGCCTATTATAAGCACAGGGAATTTTTCCTTATATGCTTTCATATGGATACCTGCACGATAGCCTGCATTGTCACGGACAAAAATTTTTCCGCCTCTCATTGCATAGCCTGTTGCATCTCCTGATGAGCCGTGAATGATGATAGTGCCGTCATTCATGGTATCTCCTGTTGCGTCCTGAGCGTTGCCGTTTACGGTTATTTCAGCACCGTTGAGGTATGCACCGAGAGCATTTCCCGGAGTTCCGTTGATAACTATATTTTTGTTTGAAATACCGCTTCCGATAAATCTCTGACCGATACAGTCATTGATTGTAATATTTCTGTCGGCAGTATCTCTTATTATCTCATTAAGCTTCTGGAAATGCATAAGTGAATTATCTTTTTCTTTTGCTTCGATTTTCATTATTTAACACCTCCGAGTTGTTCAGCTCTGTCAGCTCTTGAAAAAGCCATAAGCTGAGGTTTTTCCTTTATGAGTTCAAAATCTATAGTATCAAGCGGAATCTGTTCACGGATAAGTTTTGTATAGATACCGGCTCTTGAAACATCTCCCACGAGCATATAGCCTTTGAGGAGATTATCCTTATAGATAAGTTTTTTATAGTTTCCGTTGCTTTCAGAAACATATTCATCGCAGTCACCTGTTTCAACAAGACCTGATGTTATGATATGGAGTCCGAAAAATCCGCCTGCATTCATAGGAATAGCCTTGTTGTATGGTTTTTCAGCACCAGCCATATGCATACCGGCAGTTTCGCCCTGCATATATGCGTTAGGGAGGAGAGCAAGCACTCTGTCCTGACCATCTGTTATATCATGGCTTTCAGTGCAGTCGCCTGCGGCATATACATTTGAAAGAGATGTCTGGCAGAACTGATTGATACAGATACCCTTGTTTACTTTTCCGCCGGCTTCTGCGACAAGTTCAGTATTCGGACGTACTCCGACAGCAAGTACAAGAACATCAAATTCAACAGTTTTTCCGTTTGTAAGCTGAGCCTTGTTTTCATCAAAATGCTTTACGCTTGTTCCAAGGAAAAATTCGACTCCTGATTTCTCCATATGTTTCTGAATCATTGATGAACCTTTTTCGTCAAGGTTTCTCGGAAGAATCCTCGGGGCAAGGTCAATTACAGTAAGTTTCTTTACAAGATGATTTATGCCTTCTGCACATTTAAGACCGATAAGACCTGCACCGACTATCAGAACTTTTGATTCCGGAGAAAGAGCCTTTTCAAGAGCCTTTGCATCATCAAGAGTCATAAATGAGAATTTATTCTTTACGTTTTCAAGACCGTCCATAGGAGGAACAAATGGTCTTGAACCGGTTGCAACAAGGAGCTTGTCATATTTTATCTTATCTTTTCCGTCAACGGTAACAGTTCTTTTTTCGCTGTCTATTGAAGTAACAGTTCTGCCGAGCAGAGTCTTTACCTTATTGTCTGAATAAAAGCTGTCAGGACGGTATTTCATGCGTTCCTCATCAGTTTTTCCATAGAGGAGATATGAAATAAGAGGTCTTGAATAAGTATGATGATTTTCGCTTGAAATAAGAGTTATAGAACCTTCCTCATCAATTTTTCTGATACCCTCTATACAGCCTATTGCGGCAGCTGAATTTCCGATAATAACATAATTCATAAAAGCCTTACTCCTTTCCCTGACGTTCTTCAAAAACGATAGCTTTATTCGGGCAGCCCTTTACGCAGACAGGCTCGCCGAATGAATTTTTGGTGCAAAGCTCGCATTTCTGGATTGTATGACCGTCATCGGCAGGCATTACAGCTCCGTACGGACAGGCAAGTATGCAGGTATAGCAGCCTATGCATTTATCCTTGTTGACGCAGATAACACCGTCATTTATGGTAAGAGCACCTGTTATGCAGCTTTTCACGCAGAGAGGGTCTTCACAGTGACGGCATGAAACTGCAAAGCTTATATTATCCTTTTCCTCTATTTTAATTCTCGGATTGATAGTTACACCCTTGAGAGCCTTTGCCATGTCGGATATGCCTGAGTTTGCAAAAGCACAGTAATATTCGCAGAGATGACAGCCAAGACACCATTCTTCATTAACATAAACACGTTTCATAATGCATTCTCCTTAACCTTACTCTCCGGCATGGCTTATGCCGAGTATCTGAAGTTCCTTTTCGTTAAGACCAACGCCTCTGAGCATAAGGCGGTTGCCTCTCATGGCTTCGATTGAGTTTATACCCATACCGCCCATGATTTCCTTAATTTCATGATTCCATGCAGAAACAAGGTTTACAAGATGTTCTGCACCGACATCAGGATTAAGACGCTTTACAAGGTCAGGACGCTGAGTAGCAATACCCCAGTTGCATTTTGCCTGATGGCAGCTTCTGCAAAGATGACAGCCCATTGCGATACAGGCGGCAGTACCGATATAAACGGCATCAGCACCAAGAGCAACAGCTTTTACTACATCTGAAGCACTTCTTATAGAACCGCCGACAACTATTGAAACTCTGTTTCTTATGCCCTCATCTCTCAGACGCTGGTCAACGGCTGCAAGAGCAAGTTCAATCGGAATACCGACATTGTCACGGATTCTTGTAGGAGCAGCACCAGTACCGCCTCTGAAACCGTCTATTGCGATTATGTCAGCACCGCTTCTTGCGATACCTGAAGCAATTGCAGCAACATTATGAACGGCAGCAATCTTTACTATTACAGGCTTTTTGTATTCAGTTGCTTCCTTGAGCGAGAATACAAGCTGACGGAGGTCTTCAATTGAATATATATCATGGTGAGGTGCAGGAGATATTGCATCTGAACCTTCAGGAGTCATACGTGTTTTTGAAACTTCTCCTACATTCTTTACTCCCGGAAGGTGACCGCCGATACCCGGTTTTGCACCCTGACCCATTTTGATTTCTATAGCAGCACCGGCTTCGAGGTAATCCTTATGAACGCCGAAACGTCCTGATGCGACCTGTACTATAGTATTTTTTCCGTATTTATAGAAATCCTTATGCAGACCGCCTTCACCTGTATTATAGTAAGTACCGAGTTCAGAAGCGGCTCTTGCAAGGCTTTCATGAGCATTTTTGCTGATAGAACCGAATGACATAGCAGAGAACATTATCGGAACTTCAAGCTTTAACTGACTTGAAAGGTTGTTTACGATTTTTCCGTCAGCGTCACGTTCAATCTTTGAAGGCTTTGCACCGAGGAATGTTCTTGTTTCCATAGGTTCACGCAGAGGGTCGATAGGAGGGTTTGTAACCTGTGAAGCATTTATGAGAATCTTGTCCCAGTAGACAGGGAGCGGATTAGGATTTCCCATTGCTGAAAGGAGAACACCGCCTGTTTCAGCCTGTTTGTATATTTCAGTAATAGTCTGGGCAGACCAGTTTGCATTGGTCTTGAAAGTATGGTCAGACTTTACAATTTTAAGAGCTCTTGTAGGACATAATGCAACGCATCTGTGACAGTTTACACATTTTGTTTCATCGCACATCATTTTTCCGAGGTCAGCATCATAGTAATGAACCTCATTTGCACATTGTCTTTCACAGACACGGCAGGCAATACATCTGTCAGTATTTCTGTGAATTTCATATTCAGGCAAAAAGTAATTGATAGACATTATTCAACACCCTCCTCCAAAGTAACAATAACCGGTTCTCCGCCTTTAGGCGACCAGATTTTGTCGAGTTCCGGTTCAATAACTCTGATTGCACATTCCTCACTTGCCATATATACCATATCGTCCTTTTCGCCGATAACCATTGAACGGAGTTTAAGGCGGTCATTAAGAGCCATCATGCCTCCGTTGAAGCCGAGCAGAATTGAGAAAGGGCCTGTTATAAGCATATTGGCAAAAGTATTTCTGAAATATGTGAGTCTTTCTCTGTCCTCAGGGTGCATTCTTTCGATAGTTTCCCAGAAAGGAGCAGCTATAACTTCAGCGACTTCTTTAAGAGTGAGTTTCTGTTTTCTGTGCAGATAATCTATTATATAAGTGATAACTTCCGTATCAGTAAGAAGATTGCATTTATATCCGAACATTTCGATAAAGCGTCTGTTTGCATCATATGAAGATATTTCGCCGTTGTGGACTATTGAGTAGTCAAGCATTGCAAACGGGTGAGCACCGCCCCACCAGCCAGGGGTATTTGTCGGATATCTTCCGTGGGCAGTCCAGCAGTAGCCTTCATATTCTTCAAGTCTGTAAAATTCTCCGACATCTTCAGGGAATCCGACAGCTTTGAAAACTCCCATATTTTTTCCGCTTGAAAAGACGTATGCACCATCAATATAGGTATTTATCCTTATTACGCACTGAACGGTAAATTCATCTTCATCAAGCTGGCTTTCCTTGAGCTTGTTAGGCAGAGGCTTTACGAAATAACGCATTATAAGCGGTTCATTTGTAATGGACTTTACCTTTCTTACAGGAATTTTTGAGAGATTTATAACATCAAAATGCTGGTCAAGGAATTTTTCACATTTCTGTTTTGAATCCACATCGTCAAAGAAAACATGAAAAGCATAAGCATCTTTATACTGAGGATAAATTCCATAGCCTGCAAAACCGCCTCCAAGACCATTTGAACGGTCATGCATAGTAGCTATTGAATCGATTATAGACTGACCGTTAAGTCTTTTTCCTTTTTTTGAAAAAATACCTGATATAGCACAGCCTGAAGGGATTCTTATCTGACCTTCCTTTAACATAAAATAAATTCCTCCTCTGAAAAATAAGGTAAAAAATAGAAAATGCCCGTTGTTTTGCAAAGGCATATGTGAAAGAAACCATATAAGCAGTTTCATTTTTCATCATATTCCGCAAACTCAACGAACATCATTGTTCAGCAATATTAACTTTATGATATTATAATACAACATAATTTTAAGCTTGTCAAGGGGTAAACTTAAAAAAAAATCAAAATCTTGATAAAAACTTAAAAAATTTATTCCCGACTTAATTTTTGCAGGATTTATAAACTTTCCTGCATTAATATGAACGCCAATTCGACAACAAAATTTTATGATTGAAAATAAGAAATTTTCTTCATAATCTGTAGGGGCGAACTGTGTTCGCCCGTTGGGGCATACTGTAAACCGTGCGGGCGAACACAGTTCGCCCCTACAAATAACATTCATCGAATTGGCGTTAAATCAGATAAAAAAACTGCCGGCATATGAAGATTTGTTTCTTCATATCCGACATATAAGAAAAAAATTTATCTGGTGGCAATTTTTTTATATTCAACGTGTTCGGCTACAGCTTTATAAGCCGGTCTTATAATCTTGTTTGCATTGATAAGCTCTTCAATTCTGTGAGCTGACCAGCCTGCAATTCTTGATACAGCAAATATCGGTGTATAGAGTTCTGACGGAATATTGAGCATTCTGTAAACGAATCCGCTGTAGAAGTCAACGTTTGCACTTACTCCCTTATATATTTTTCTCTCATCAGCTATTACCTGCGGAGCAAGTCTTTCAACATTTGAATAGAGAGCAAATTCATCATCAAGACCTTTTTCAACAGAAAGCTTTTCCACATACTGTTTGAAAATTCTCGCTCTCGGGTCGGAAATGGAGTATACAGCATGACCCATACCGTATATAAGACCGGATTTGTCAAATGCTTCACGATGGAGGAGTTTTCTTAAATAATCCTTTATTTCATCATCGCTGTTCCAGTTTTTAACTGATTTTTTCATATCTTCAAACATCTGGACAACCTTTATATTTGCACCGCCATGTTTAGGACCTTTGAGAGAACCAAGTGATGCAGCTATGGTTGAATATGTGTCTGTTCCTGATGAAGTAACAACATGAGTTGTGAATGTTGAATTGTTTCCGCCGCCATGTTCTGCATGGAGAACAAGTGCAATATCAAGTATTCTTGCTTCAAGCTCTGTATAGCGGCTGTCAGGACGGAGTGCATAAAGAATATTTTCCGCAGTTGAAAGTTCTCTTTTAGGAGGATGAATTATAAGGCTCTCATTATTTTTATAATGTGCATAAGCCTGATATCCGTATACTGAAAGCAATGGGAAAAGGGCTATAAGCTCCATGCACTGACGCAGAACATTGGGAATTGATGTATCATTTGCATTGTCATCATATGAGTAAAGGGTAAGAACGCATTTTGCAAGTGTATTCATCATATCACTGCTCGGAGATTTCATAATTACATCTCTTACAAATGAGTTAGGAAGCTGTCTGAAATCAGAAAGAAGTGAATTGAAGGTTTTAAGTTCATCAGCATCAGGGAGTTCACCGAAAAGCAGCAGATAAACGGTTTCTTCAAAGCCGAATCTTTTTTCATCGATAAAGCCCTTTACGATATCCTCTATATCAATTCCTCTGTAATAGAGTTTTCCGTCACAGGGAACGCTTTCGCCGTTTACGGTTTTGCTTGAGCAGACCTCGCTTATATCGGTAAGTCCGGCAACAACGCCTTTGCCGTTGATATCACGAAGACCTCTTTTAACCTCATATTTCTGATAGAGTTCAGGCTCGATATTGTAGTTGTTTCTGCATAAAGCGGAAAGTTCTTCAATTTTCGGGGTAATATGTGAGAAACTATACTTTGACATTAAAAAATCTCCTTTCATTGTTAATTATAATTGTCATGATACAGATATGTAAATCTGCAAAAAAGAGTAACTATTTATTATTATACCACATTTTCAGAAAAAATTATTTAATAAAGTGTTAATTTTATTATTATCCTTTAATTAATACATAATTTGTACATAAACAGCGTTTAATCAATGAAATTTTCTTTTATTCTGTTATGGTTCAACCATAATTTAACGCCAATTCAATGATTATTTTTTGTAATTCGTTTATCTGAAATTCGGATTTGTTTTGTAGGGGCGACCATTGGTCGCCCGTTGGATTCACCATGAATTTAATCAGACGACCAATGATTTTCAATACAGAAAACAAATATCGAATTTATGGTTTAACCATAATTACGGCGGGCGACCAATGGTCGCCCCTACATAATAAATGAAAAATTCCTATATCGAATTTGCGTTATTTACAAAATCATGCGGTTATGATATAATAAAGAATAATTTATCTTTATGGAGGGAATATATTTTGTCAATAGAAAATATCCGTAATTTCTGCATTATAGCACATATAGACCACGGCAAATCAACTCTTGCCGACCGCATACTTGAAAAAACTGAAACTGTTGCAAAACGTGATATGGAGGAACAGCTTCTTGACAATATGGATATCGAACGTGAAAGAGGAATCACTATAAAAGCCAGAGCTGTACGCCTTTCATACAGGGCAAAAGACGGCAATGACTATATTTTCAATCTTATCGATACCCCCGGCCATGTCGATTTCAACTATGAGGTATCACGTTCACTTGCCGCCTGTGAGGGAGCTATACTTGTCGTTGATGCCTCTCAGGGAATAGAGGCTCAGACTCTTGCAAACACATATCTTGCAATCGAACATGACCTTGAGGTAGTTCCGGTAGTAAACAAGATAGATTTGCCGTCTGCCGACCCTGAAAGAGTATGTGCCGAGGTTGAGAACGTTATAGGCATACCGGCTATGGACGCTCCGAGAATATCCGCTAAAATGGGCATAAATATTGAAGAAGTCCTTGAAAGGATAGTAACTGATATTCCTGCACCAAAGGGAGATAACAATGCTCCGCTTCAGGCTCTTATATTCGACAGCTATTATGACGCATACAAGGGAGTTATAATATATGTGCGAATAAAGGAAGGTTCTGTAAAAACAGGTGATACAATAAGACTTATGGCAACAGGTGCTGAATTTACAGTTGTCGAAGCCGGATATATGGACGCTTCTGAACATATAAACACAGGTTTCCTCAATGCCGGAGATGTAGGATATATTTCAGCCTCAATAAAAAGCATAGGTGACACTCAGGTGGGAGATACTGTAACAAATGCTGAAAATCCATGCGAAAAGGCTCTGCCGGGCTACAGAAAAGTAAATCCTATGGTTTTCTCAGGAATTTATCCGGCTGACGGAGCTAAATACGGCGATTTAAGAGATGCTCTTGAAAAATTGCAGCTTAATGATGCTTCACTTTCATTTGAACCTGAAACATCAATTGCTCTCGGATTCGGATTCAGATGCGGATTTTTAGGGCTTCTCCATATGGAAATAATTCAGGAAAGACTTGAACGTGAATATAATCTTGACCTTATAACAACTGCACCGTCTGTTATATATAAAGTAAACTTCACAAACGGTGATACTGTATATATCGACAATCCGACAAATTACCCTGATGTTGCACTTATAGCAAGTGCTGAAGAACCTATGGTAAAGGCTGATATATTTGCACCTTCCGAATTTGTCGGAAATATAATGGATTTATGTCAGGACAGACGTGGAATATTCAAGGATATGAAATATCTTGATGATACAAGAGTTTCTATTCATTATGAACTCCCTCTCAATGAAATAGTATATGATTTCTTTGATGCACTCAAATCACGCACAAAGGGATATGCTTCATTTGATTATGAAATGCTCGGATATATGCCGTCAAAGCTTGTCAAGCTTGATATTCTTCTCAACGGAGATGTAGTTGATGCTCTGTCATTTATAGTCCATACCGACAAGGCATACAGCAGAGCAAGAAAAATTGTTGAAAAGCTCAAGGAAAATATTCCACGTCAGCTTTTTGAAATACCGATTCAGGCTGCAATAGGCGGAAAAGTCATAGCCCGTGAAACTGTAAAGGCTATGCGTAAGGACGTACTTGCAAAATGCTATGGCGGCGATATAACAAGAAAGAAAAAACTGCTTGAAAAACAGAAAGAGGGTAAAAAGCGTATGCGTCAGCTCGGAACTGTAAAAGTTCCGCAGGAGGCATTTATGAGCGTTTTAAAGCTTGATGAATAACAACTATTCTGTAGGGGCGGCCATTGGTCGCCCGTTGCAATTTAGACGGATAACACGCACCGGATTTTTTTATTTACCCTGTAGGGGCGACCATCGGTCGCCCGCCCGAATTATGGTTAAACCATAAATCTGGATATTTGTTTTCTGTATGAAAAATCATCGGTCAATCAATAAAATCATTGATAAACCAAAACGGGCGACCAATGGTCGCCCCTACAAAATAAATCTGCATATTAGAAAATAATCATCTGATTAAAATTATAAAGGAGAATGTATATGAAAAAATATGAATGCCCGTACTGCCATGAAAAATCATTTTCATTCTTTCAGAAACTTATTGCAGGAGGAATGACTTCAAAGGGAGTAGTATGCAAAAACTGCGGAAAACATTGCGTCAATGGTCTTAAATCAACAATTTTCAACAGTATTGTAATGGGAATAGCCTTTATATATACAATAATAGTATTCGTAACTGATTACGGTTCAAATCTTTCCGCATTGATTGCAATAGTTTCAGCCTATGTTCTCGGAAAACTTTTCAGTGCATTTGTCTGCGACCTTGACAAGAACAACAGAAATGATGTCTGATAAAAAAAATCTCGGGCTTTATATCCATGTGCCGTTCTGTGCAGTAAAATGCCCGTACTGTGATTTTTATTCGGTATCATATTCAAGAAGAAATGAAAATCTCTATACAGATGCAGTTATAAGAAACCTTGAAAGATATTCAGGTCTTTGCGGCGGCAGAAAAATTGATACAATCTATTTCGGCGGAGGAACTCCCTCCCTTTTATCGGCACAATCCGTCAGAAAAATACTTTTTTCAACATTTAAACTGTTTAATGTTGAAAACTCTGCTGAAATAACAATGGAGGCAAATCCTGACACCCTGACAGCCGCAAAGCTCCATGAATTTTATTCATTCGGAATAAACCGTCTTTCAATAGGTGTTCAGAGTCTTGACGACAACGAACTTTTAAAGCTTGGAAGAAAACACAGCTCCGCAAAGGCTCAGAAAGCCGTAAATATGGCATATGATACCGGTTTTTCAAATATATCATGTGATATTATGCTTGGAATATGCGGTCAGACTCCTGAAACCTTAAATTCAACTCTTGAAAAGCTTGTAAAGCTCCCGATAAAGCATATTTCCGCATATATGCTTAAAATTGAACCTGATACTCCTTTTGCAGAAAATGAAAATATTATAAAAAATCTGCCTGATGATGACCAGTTTGCGGATATTTATCTTGATACTGTTGAATTTCTTGAAAACCATGGTTTTAAACAGTATGAGATATCAAACTTTTCAGAAAACGGTTTTGAAAGCCGTCATAATTTAAAATACTGGCTTTGTGAGGAATATATTGGAATTGCTCCGTCAGCACATTCATTTTTCAATGGAAAAAGATATTATGTTCCGTCTGAACTTATAAAATTTACTGATGAACAGTTCCAGACGGAAATAATAAACGAGGAAAATCCGGCTGATTTTGAGGAAAAGGCTATGCTGCGTCTGAGGCTTAAAAACGGTCTGCCGCTTGATATGTGCGGCGAAAAAAAAGACAGCATAATAAAAAAAGCCGGATATTTAAAAAAAGAAGGTCTTGCTGATTTAAACAGCAATGCGGTATTTCTTACGCCGGAAGGATTTCTGGTTTCAAATCAGATTATTGAATATCTCATTATGGACTGAGAAACTTGTATGAATGTACTATAATTATATTTCATTTATGGATTTTGTAACAAAATTTATTTCAGAATATTATATTTTTGTTAAACCGGTTGCAAAATTTATTTTTCTGAATTATAATTACTATGTAAATTAATGCATATCTGACTTATATGGGGTAATGTCAGATTAAAATTTTTATAGGAAGGTGTATTTGTATAATGAAAAAACAGGTTATGAAACGTATATTTGCAGGTATTCTCGGCGTTTCAATGTTATCTGTGTCAGGAATTTCAGCGTTTGCTGATGCAGGTGAAGCTCCGCCTCCGGTTACTGAAGATGAATATGTTTTTCCTGACCCTGACAGCTTCAGCTATGATGATGTTGAAGTAAACTTCGCAAAGGCATTGCAGTATTCTCTTTATTTCTATGATGCAAACAAATGCGGTTCAGGCGAAAAAAATCTTGAATGGAGAGGCGACTGCCATACAGAAGACTATAATATTCCTCTGATACCTATGGTTACAGAAGGTGCTGACGCAAACAAGGGTACTAATCTCTCTCAGGAATTCATTGATGAATACAAGGATATACTTGACCCTGACGGTGACGGATTTGTGGACTGCGGCGGCGGTATGCACGATGCAGGCGACCATGTAAAATTCGGACTTCCGGGAAGCTATGCAGCTTCAACTGTCGGCTGGGGATACTATGAATTCCGTGATGCATATGAAGCCTCCGGTCAACAGGAACACGTTGAGGATATTCTCCACTGGTTCAATGATTTCTATATGAAATCAACTTATCTTGATGAGGACGGAAATGTAATTGCATTCTGCTATCAGGTAGGCGAGGGAAACAATGACCATAACTACTGGAATCCGCCGGAACTTCAGGATTCAGTGCATGAAAAGGATTTTGCAAGACCTGCATATTTTGCAACAGTTGATACTCCGGCTTCGGATATGTGTGCCGGAACTGCCGCTTCACTTGCTGTAAACTATCTCAATTTCAAGGATACAGAACCTGAATATGCAGAGGAAAGCCTTGAAAAAGCCATTGCCCTTTACGAATTTGCAGTAAAGACACATACTGAAACAGATGACGGAAAAGTTGTTACAAGTCTTGGATATGACGGCGGTTTCTATACATCAAGCTATGACTATGATGAACTCGCATGGGCTGCTGTATGGCTTTATGAATGTACAGGAAATTATGACTATATAGATGACATCATTTCCGTTGATACTGATAATCCCGGAGATATGGGAGCTTGTCAGTATACAGGATATATGAAGCGTATCATATCAGATACAGGAAACTGCTGGCAGAATATCTGGGTTCACTGCTGGGATACCGTATGGGGAGGAGTTTTCGCAAAGCTTGCTCCTATAACAAATACCTCCCGTGACTGGTATATTTTCAGATGGAATCTTGAATACTGGTCGGGTATGACAGAATCCGATGCTGCAAATGCTGATTTTGAACCGGCTGTTACTGCACACAAGTATTTCGGCCCTGATGATGAACTCTGGAAGGGTACAATTACCGCTTCTGAAATAGCTGACCTCCCTGAAACTCAGGGTGCATGGCTTGCAAAGACTCCTGCCGGATTCTCAATGCTTAATGAATACGGTTCTGCAAGATATGACACAGCCGCACAGATGTGTGCAATGGTATATGCAAAGGAAACAGGAGATATGACATTTGCTGACTGGGCTGAGGGTCAGATGGAATACATCATGGGCAAAAACCCGATGGACAGATGCTATATAGTAGGATATGCTGACAATTCAGCTAAAAACCCTCACCACCGTGCCTCACATGGTTCATCTACATACAGCATGGACGACCCTGTTGTACAGACTCATGTTCTGTGGGGAGCATTGGTAGGAGGCCCTGATGCAAAAGACTGGCACAGAGATATCACCAAGGACTACATATACAATGAAGTTTCAGTTGACTATAATGCAGGCTTTACAGGTGCGTGTGCAGGTCTTTACCAGTATTATGCAACAGACGATATGAAACCAGAGGAAAATTTCCCGCCGGCTGAACCCGAAAAACAGGAATTTTATATCGAAGGTCTTGTAAATCAGGAAAATACTGAAAGAACTCAGTTTTCAGTATGCATATACAATGCAACAACCCAGCCGCCAAGATATGCTGACCATCTCAGTGCAAGATATTTCATGGATCTCAGCGAACTCTATAAAGCCGGTCAGACTGCCGATGATGTCACAATAGAGGTTTATTATGATGAAGCAGAAGCAAGCACTGACGGCGTTCAGACCGTCAAGGTAACAGGCCCTTTCAAATGGAGCGATGACCCTGATGATTATACATACTATGTTGAAATGGACTGGAATGATATAAGCTTCTACGGAACTCGTGAACTCCAGATAGGAATTATCGTTGGTCAGGACGCAAACTATAACAGCAACTGGGATCCGACAAACGATTACAGCCGTCAGGATATTGTTATAACTGATGTATACAAGGATTACGGAACAACTGATAAAATTCCGCTCTACTACAACGGAAAGCTTGTTTACGGAAAAGAACCTGACGGCGGAAGCAGTTCAGGCAAAGATGACGACAATAAAGATAAGCTTCTCGGAGATGTAAATGTTGACGGTGTAATTGATGTGCGTGATGTAACTCTTATGAATCAGTATATCGTAAAACTCTCAGATATTTCAGACCAGGGCTTTATAAATGCTGATGTAATTTCAGACAATAAAGTTGACCTCAAGGACTTGGGACAGCTTAAAAAATATATTATCAAGGTTATTAAAGAATTTTAAAACAACGCAAATTCGATTAATTATTTATGTAGGGGCGACCACCTATCGCCCGCCTGAAATTCCGGTGAATCTAACGGGCGACCGATGGTCGCCCCTACAAAATATAAGGAAAATCCCATGTCGGATTGGCATTAAAATAAAATGCGGTCACTTTGCTGACCGCATTTTTATTAATAAAAATCCCACTATATTTTAATATTTTCACCAATTCGACCAATAAAATGTTAGCAATTGTTCCAAAAAAACCGCTATATTTAAAAAAATCCTGAATTTATGTTGACTAAATCAATATTTTAGTATATAATTAATTATAGTGTTAAGTTAATAATAATATTAATCGTAACACTCGTTTTGTTGTCTCCTTTCTTTTGTTCTACACATATTTATTTATCTATTAATTTTATTTTAAAGCAGAGCCCGTTGCTCTGCTGTTTTTTTATTGTCTTTATGCCAAAAAATTACATTTTTATATTTCTCTCAGTCCCGTTAATGACATAAATTTCACATACGCTGAGTTATAATAATAGCTGAACCTTTGATATTTACCGCACAGAATATTATAACATTCAGTCAGGAGTTTTTTTAACAGAAATTTTATTAATTAAATTACTCTTATATTTTTAAATCAATTGTCCATAGTAAATATTACAGGACAGAAATAAATGAAAAATACCTTAATTTTTCAGGTATAGGAGGATAAAATGAAAAAAACCCTGAATTTTATCATTGCTGTAGTAATCGCTCTTTCAACAGGCATTTTTACAGCAATATTATATTATTCCTCAATTCTTCCCGACAGCTATTATGTAAATGATGATGCAGAACTCAATCTCTCAGCAAATTTCCCGATAACAGCAGTTTCTGATAATATAGAATCAGCTTCGCTTATATCTCCTAAAAGCAGCTATGAAACAGCTACTTTAAAGCTTTTCGGAATAGTACCCTTAAAACAGGTTGATGTAATAGAAGCAAAAACTCCTATGCTCATTCCGGGAGGAACTCCTTTCGGGATAAAAATCCTTACCGAAGGCGTTATGGTAGTCGGCATGGGAGAAGTCAATTCCGATAAAGGAATGGTTTCTCCGGCTGCTGATGCAGGCATTGAAGAAGGAGATATAATAGTTTCTGTTTCCGGTGAAGATGTAAGCTCCAATGATGATATACAGACAATTATTTCACAGTCAGACGGCGTTTCAGTCGAAATTGTCGTAAACAGAAATGACAGAATGCTGAAATTTGAACTTACTCCTGCATATTCAAGCTCTGACAACTGCTATCAGGCAGGAATGTGGGTTCGTGACAGCTCTGCCGGAATAGGTACAGTAACATTCTATGATGAAGCAACAGGATTATTCGGAGGTCTGGGACATCCTGTCTGTGACGTGGATACAGGCGGTATACTTCCTCTTTCAAGCGGTGACGTGGTTGATGTAAATATAACAGGAGTCAGAAAAAGTACTGAAGGCAATGCAGGCGAACTTCAGGGTATTTTCGTTTCAGATAAAGCCTGCGGAACTCTTTATACAAATAATCAGTACGGTGTTTTCGGAGCTTTGAAAAGCTGTCCCTCACCATATTCACCGATACCTATGGGTCTTAAACAGGAAATACAGCTCGGTGAAGCCTCAGTTCTCACAACAGTTGACGGCGACAAACCGCAGGAATACAGTATATCAATTGAAAAAATCGACTACAGAAGCGACAATTCAAATAAAAACATGGTAATAAAAATTACTGATGAAAAACTGCTCTCCCTTACCGGAGGAATCGTTCAGGGAATGAGCGGCAGCCCGATAATCCAGAACGGAAAACTTATAGGTGCAGTTACTCATGTCTTTGTAAATGAACCAACTAAAGGATATGCAATATTCTGCGAAAATATGTACGAATACGGCTGTAAAACAAACTGATTTTTTTATTCTGCAAGGGCGACCAATGGTCGCCCCTACAAATTTTTTTTATTTTTAATTAACGCCAATTCGATGGATTGTTTATGTAGGGGCGAACTGTGTTCGCCCACCCAAAATTCCAGTAAATCCAACGGGCGAACACAGTTCGCCCCTACAAAATTATAAGGGAAACCCATATTTTCAATTATAAAATTTTGTTGTCGAATTAGCGTTAATTATAAAATTTTATTCTGACGGATTATGCTGTTTTCTATATATTCATGTCATAAAATCAGGATTTTAAGTATATCTGCTATAAAAATATTGTCACATTACTCTGTTATACTTGAAGTTTTTATAAAAGTATGTTAAAATATTTTATTAATACATATACATAATAAAAAAGGGGAGTTTTTCTAATGTCTAAAATCCGAACAGCAGTGATTTTCGGAGGAGCTTCAAGTGAACATGATGTTTCACTCGTTTCCGCCTCAAATGTTATAAAGTGTATTCCTAAGGATAAATATGAAATTATCATGATTGGAATTACCAAAAAAGGACGCTGGCTTTATTATCCGGGTTCTCCTGAAAATATCCCGAGCGGTGAATGGGAACTCAATCCGGACTGTACTCCGGCTGTAATCTCACCTGACCCGATACATAAAGGAATAATAACTCTTGAAAACGGCAGCTATTCAATCAAGAAAATAGACGTTGTATTCCCTGTTCTTCACGGCAAGAACGGTGAGGACGGTACTATACAGGGTCTGCTTGACCTCGCAGGAATCCCGTATGTAGGCTGTGACCTTCTTGCTTCAGCTGCCTGCATGGATAAAGCTGTTACTCATACAATTCTTGACAAAAACGATATTAAAACTGCAAAATGGAGAGTAATCCTCAGCAGCGAACTCAGTCACCTTGACAAAAAATGCCGTCAGATAATAGATGAACTTGGTCTGCCGCTTTTCGTAAAGCCTGCAAACAGCGGTTCTTCAATCGGCATAAACAAAGCTGCTGATTTCCAGTCACTCAAGGAAGCTGTTAAAATAGCCTTTGCACATGATTCAAAGGTAGTAATTGAAGAAACTATTACCGGAAAAGAACTTGAAGTTGCAGTTTTCGGCTATGAATCACCATTTGCCTCATCAGTCGGAGAAATTGAACCCTGCAATGATTTCTATGACTATGACGCAAAATATCTGCTTAATTCAACAAATCTCTATATTCCTGCAAGAATTGATGACAAGGACGCTGTAAGAATAAGAGAAACTGCTGTAAAGGCTTTCAAGGCAATGGGCTGCACAGGTCTTTCAAGAGTCGATTTCTTCCTTGCTGACAACGGCGATGTAATACTCAATGAAATAAATACACTTCCCGGATTTACTCCTATCAGTATGTATCCGAAGCTTATGGAGGATATGGGAATACCATGCACTGAACTTGTTGAACGTCTGATTGAACAGGCTATCGACCACGCAGTCATTGACTGAATCTGAAAAGGAGGATATACAGGAATTTCCGTCCTGTCTGAAGCTTATGAACAATGACGCTATAGGAGTTTTTGATTCCGGAATAGGCGGTCTTACTGCCGTCAAGGAACTTAATGAACTGCTTCCGAATGAAAATATAATATATTTCGGCGATACCGCAAGAATACCATACGGCGGCAGAAGCAGAAACACTATAATGAAATATGCAGCTCAGGATATCGCTTTTCTTCAGAGATATAAAATAAAGATGATAATTGCCGCCTGCGGTACTGTAAGTTCTGTTCTCGGCGACAAATCCGATGCTGACGGAATACCGTTCACCGGTGTTCTCATGCCTACCTGCCGCACCGCCTGCAAAGTTACTGAAAATATGAGAGTAGGCGTTATAGGCACTGCTGCCACGATAAGAAGCGGAAGCTATACTGAAATGATACACAGAATGAATCCTGAAATATCAGTATATGCAAACCCCTGTCCTCTTTTCGTGCATCTGGTTGAAAACGGCTATACCGACCGCTATAACAAGGTTACAAGGCTTGTTGCAGAAGAATATCTTGAACCTCTTAAAAATCAGAATGTCGATACTCTGATAATGGGCTGCACACATTATCCGATAATAAAGGATATCATTCAGGATATAATGGGCGAAAATGTAACACTTATCTCTGCCGGCGGAGAAGCTGCCAGATATACGCTTGAATGCCTTACCGAAAAAAATATGCTTGCCGACCGCAGCGAAAAAGGCTGCAACAGATTCTATGTAAGCGACAGCGTGGAGCTTTTCAGGGAAAATGCTGAATGTTTCCTCGGTCATACCGTGGACGGCGAGGTTTTCAACGGAGATGTGCATCATATAAATCAGAATCAGGGGTAATGCAGCTTGAAGGAAAATGTTATTATCAGAATGTTCAGCGTACAGTATGAAAACGGTGAAAAAACTGAATCAGAACTGCTTACAGAAGGCTTTTTCAGAAAAAAAGGCAATCTTGTAAATATCTCATATTCAGATACCGAGGCTACAGGCTTTGAAGGCTCTGAAACCTCCGTTACAGTCAGAAAAGATGAATATGCCTCAATAATAAGAAAAGGCACTTCAAATTCAAATCTTATACTTGAAAGAGATAAAAAACATCACTGCTATTACAGTACGCCGTTCGGCGGAATGAATATCGGAATATTTACTCATGCTATCAGGAATGAACTTACTGATGACGGCGGAACTTTATATATGAAATATACTGTTGATATCAATTCAGCATTTGTTTCAGACAATGAAATTGAACTTACAATAACTCCAAAGATATAAATTCAATGGTCACCCTTACGGGAAACAAATATGAAATTTATGGTTTAATCATAATTTAAACGGGCGAACACAGTTCGCCCCTACAGAAAAATAACCATCAGATTGCCGTTATTACAGGAAAAAATATAAAATATTAAAAAATATATAACGCAAATTCAATAACAGAATTTTATGATTGAAAACAAGGGATTTTTCGTTTATTCTGTAGGGGCGACCATTGGTCGCCCGCAAGTTTACAGCAAACCATACAACGGGCGACCAATAGTCGCCCCTACAGAAAAATAACAATCGGATTTGCGTTAATAAAAAAATTTTTAGGAGGAAAATTCTTAAAATGTCTAATCTTATCAAACTCGCTTCCGCAGAGCTTAATCAGATGATAATAAATTCACTCGGTTCTCTGGTTGCAGAAGGTTCAGTGCCTTCAGAACCTGTTCCGGCTTTTAAAATTGAAATACCTGCCGACAAGTCACACGGCGATTTTGCTTCAAATGCAGCCATGGTATGTGCAAAGCCTTTTAAATCTGCTCCGAGAAAAATTGCTGAACTCATATGCAGCAAATTTGATTTCAATTCAAGTGAATTTTTTGAACGTGCTGAAATTGCAGGCCCCGGATTTATAAATTTCTTTCTCAGCAGAAAATGGTTCTCCGCTGTAATAAAAAATGCTGATGAGGAAAAAAACTGCTACGGAAGAACTGATACCGGAAAAGGTAAGAAAATTCTTGTTGAATTTGTTTCAGCAAACCCTACAGGTCCTATGCATATCGGAAATGCAAGAGGCGGTGCTATTGGTGACTGTCTTGCCTCTGTTCTTGACTGGGCAGGTTATACCGTTGAACGTGAATTTTATATAAATGATGCCGGAAATCAGATTGAAAAATTCGGCAAGTCCCTCTCACTCAGATATATGCAGCTCTGCACTGATGAAGGTCAGAAAATACGCAATACTCCTGATATATCAGTTGAGGATATATGCAGGGCTGTATACGGTGAGGACGGCAACAAGCCTGAATTTCCTATGCCGGAAGATACTTACAGAGGCATGGATATAATTGAACACGCTGAAAATTATCTTGATGAAAACGGTACTGCTCTTTCTGAAGCCGATGAAGATGAACGCAGAAAAACTCTTGTTGCATATGCTTTGCCTAAAAATATTGCCGGCCTTGAAAGAGATTTGAAAAAATACAGAATTGAATATGATACATGGTTCAGAGAAAGTACTCTCCATAAAAACGGTGCTGTAGCCGATGTTGTAAAACAGCTTACCGAAAAAGGCTATACCTATGAAAAAGAAGGTGCTGTATGGTTTAAGGCTGAACAGTTCGGTGCTGACAAGGATTTCGTTCTTGTCCGTGCAAACGGTATCCCTACATATGTAGTTCCTGATATCGCATACCATTACAATAAAATCGTCACAAGAGGCTTTGACAAAGCTATTGATATATTCGGTGCTGACCACCACGGATATGTTCCAAGACTCAAGGCAGCTCTTACCGCTCTCGGAGCAGACGCTTCAAAGCTTGATGTTATTCTTATGCAGATGGTTCGCCTTGTAAGAAACGGTGAAACTGTAAAGCTTTCAAAACGTTCAGGAAAAGCTATAACTCTTGTTACTCTCCTTGATGAAATACCGATAGATGCTGCAAGATTTTTCTTTAATCTCAGAGAAGCAAATTCTCATTTTGAATTTGACCTTGACCTTGCTGTTGAACAGTCATCTCAGAATCCTGTATACTATGTTCAGTATGCCCACGCAAGAATATGCAGCATAATCCGCAATATCATGGGTGAAAACCCTGTATTTGATATTTCAGAAAAGACCGGCGAACTCCTCAGCACTCCTCAGGAAACTGAACTTATCCGCCATATTGCTTCATTCCCGAATGAAACTGATAATGCTGCAAAGAACTATGACCCGGCAAAGATAACAAAGTATACCATTGAACTGGCAGCTCTTTTCCATAAATTCTATGACTCATGCAGCGTAAAGAACGCTGAAACCGATGAACTCAGAAATGCAAGGCTTGCTCTCTGTTCAGCTGCGGGACAGACTCTTAAAAATGCTCTTACAATGCTCAAGATAGACTGTCCTGAAAAAATGTAGCTTTCAGGACGGAGGATTAAATACTATGAAAGTACCATTGCTTCTTGACGGTGCTGCTGACCCCGTTATGCGTCAGCGTGGCATGAACTCATATGACTGCACAGCTGAATGGATTATCAGTCATCCTGATATTATAAAACCTTTATATGAAAACTATGCTGAAAGCGGCTCGGATATAATCTGTACTGCGACTGCTGACGCAAATCTTCACCGTCTTAAACAATATGGTCTTGAAAATAAAATGGAGTCAATCAATCAGCAGCTCTGCGAAATGCTAAAACCTTACTGCACCAATGGAATAAAAATGGCTGGAGTTGTATCAACTACCAATCATCTGCCAGAACCGTTCGGAGATGAGGAATTTTTAAAACTTTTCTATGTATTTCTTGAACAGGCAAATATCCTTAAAAAATCCGGTGCTGATATACTCTGGGTTCAGGCAATGACTTCACTTGCTGAAATGCGTGCTGCGGTTATCGCCTGCAAAAGAACCGGACTTCCCGTATATGCCTCGGTGACTCTTGAATCCGATGGTCAGACAAAATCAGGTGCTACTCCCCTTTCATGTCTTATATGTATGCAGGCTCTTGGAGTCGAAGCATTCGGATTTGAATACTGTGACTACAGGATTATTTCAGATGCAGTCCGTGAAATTGCTCCATATGCTGAAATTCCTGTAATTGCAAGACCTGATGCAGGGCTTGAAGATGCAAGAGGCGTTCACAATATGTCAGGCTGCAGATTTGCTGAAATCGCCGCCGAATGCATAAAAAGCGGTGCTTCCCTGATTGGTGGCGGTGACGGAACTCAGCCTGAACATATTCTTGCCTTGCGGCATATGATAGAGGATAAAAATATAACTGTTCCGGAAATCGAAAAATGTTATGATGAAAGCCAGATTCTTGTTTCAAGTGCTGCACATCCGTTTTTCCTCAATGCTGATTCAATTGAAACAAGTGAACCTCTTGTCTGTTCTCAGGATATGGCTGATGAAATAATTGATATAAATGAAAGCAATCTTGATGTAATAACTGTTGAAATACAGAATTATGATGATGCATTCCTTTTCAGCCAGAACTCACATTATGTATCGCTCCCTGTAATGTTCAAAGCCTCAAACAAGCTTGCTCTTGAAACAGCTCTGCTTTTATACAACGGAAAGGCTCTTATTGACCGTACAAGCGATATTGATGAAGATGAACTCAGACGTATTGAAAAAAAATACGGAGCTTTGATATATTAGGCTCTTAAAAAACCTCCTGTGGACAATCCGCAGGAGGTTTTTATTTTTTTAACAACAATAAATTTTCCTTATTTT
>ERZ808240.1806-NODE-1806-length-25258-cov-7.753085_pt1 | contig 25258 bp, 18 predicted proteins | sample MGYA00521084_ERZ808240 | MGnify/ENA primary metagenome ERZ808240 (study PRJEB31516, sample SAMN03275571) | gut metagenome | biome: mammalia-associated habitat; material: feces | host: Papio cynocephalus | place: Kenya | collected 2012-08-06 ... | reverse complement strand
ACCTTCAGGAAATTACGACGAGAGATCATCTTTTTCATAATTGTTCTCCTTCTTCATCATGTGATATACGCATCCGCCGGACAAGCGGAAGTGATACAAAATAAGGTTCAGATGGCCCGCACGCTCTCACCGGGCTGAAGTTCGGGCTGCAGCGTGATCTTCTGGGCCGGGGCACCGTGCTCGATCTGCCGCACCAGCAGCTCAATGCTCTGTAGGGCGATCTGCTCACTGGGCTGGACGATGGTGGTCATCACCGGCACGCAGTAACGGGACATCGAGATGCCGTCAAAGCCGATGACGGAGACATCCTCCGGCACCCGGAAACCGGCGCTCACCAGCGCCCGGATGGCACCGAATGCAATGACATCACTCATGGCGAAAAGCCCGGTGAACTCGGCCCGGCGGGCCAGCAGACTGTTCATGGCATGGTAAGCGGACTCGAAGTCATAGTTGGACAGGCCATACAGCCGGTCATCAAAAGTGAGCCCTGCGGCCTCCATGGCTTCCTGCGCACCCAGACGGCGCATCCGGCTGGGGTAGCTGGTGGCCGGGCCGCCCAGCACTGCGATCTTCCGGTGGCCCTGTGCAATGAGGTGGGCGACAGCGGTATGAGCTGCGGCCCGGTCATCCACGCCGACCATGGACAGGTTGGGGAAGTCCAGCTCATCGGAGACCAGCGTAGTCAGCACCGAAGGCACATTGATGTTGGCGAATCCCCGCTGGAAGTTCGCGACGCTGCCGCCCAGAAAGATGATGCCTTTGGGTTTGATCTCACGCAGGATCTTGGCAGCGGCGTCGATCTCGTTGGCGTTCTCATCCAGATAGGAGACGATGCCGTTGTACCCATAAAGGGTAGCGGCCCGCTGCAGCTGAACGAGAAAATCGGAGAAGAAAAGGTTCCGGGTACCTTTGACGATGAACACCAGACTGCGGGACTGCTGGATCTTCAGCTGCCGGGCGTTGGTGTTGGGCACGAAACCCGACTCCCGCATGACCTGAAGCACACGCTCCTTGGTCTCCGGCCTTACATCGGGCCTGTCGTTGATGACGCGGGAGATGGTGCTCACCGAGCAGCCGCTCAGACGCGCAATGTCTTTGATGGTCATGTTCGGCATTCTGGAAGCACCTCACTTTCGGTCGGATCTTATCATTTTCCTGAAACTATGCGGGAACGTTGTCGGGAACGGTTTCAGTGACTATAGTATGGCATATTTTGTGTAAAAAATCAATCACTCCGGAACACTTTTGGCAAAACTGCATAACAAATCAACACGCCTTTGTGCAGGTTGATTTGCCATCAAATCAAAAACTCGGGATTTTCCGGAAATTACCGGAAATAAGTCAAAACGTTCCGGCACGACCGTACCGCTTTGTAATTTTTGCCACAGTAGGACGTATTCCCATGAAAATAGGATACAAGGAAAAATACTGAAATTCCCGGAGAATAAGGTATCTCACTCCGGGAAAAGAAGCAGCAGAAGGGCGGGTATGAAAAATCCCGGCATCCCTGCCGCCGGAGCGGGAAGGATACCGGGAAAACAAACGAATTTTATTCTGCGCGGAGAGCCTTGACCGGGTTGCACTTGGCGGCACCCCGGGCGGGGATGATGCCGGCCAGAATGGTCAGCAGGGTGGCAAGCGCCACAAGGAAGAGCGCCGCATCGATGGGCAGGGAAGCCACAAGGGTGGAAGCACCCGAGATCTTCTGGATGAGCATATTGCCGGGGATGAGCAAAATCTCACTGAGCACGATGCCCATCACACCGGAGCAGAGGCCGATGATGAAGGTCTCTGCATTGAACACCTCGGAGATGTTCCGCTTGGAGGCACCGATGGCGCGGAGGATGCCGATCTCTTTCCGGCGCTCCAGCACACTGATATAGGTGATGACGCCGATCATGATGGAAGAAACGGCCAGCGAGATGGAGACGAAAGACACCATCATGCTGCTGATCATGTTCACGATCTCGGTCACACTGGTCATCAGAGTGCCCACAAGGTCGGTGTACTGTACCACTTTGTCGTCTGCACCCTGTGCTGTCATGCCAGCGTTGTAAGCGTCCAGCTTTTCGAGGATGGTCGCCTTGCTGGCAAAGTCCTTCGGATAAATTTTGATCTGGCTGGGGGAGGCCGGGTCGGCGTAGCCGAAGGAGGTCATGTTGCCCTCATAGGTGGCAGAAGAGGAACTCATGGTGGAGCGGAGCAGCTCTGTGAGCTCCGAGGTGGTCATATTCAGATGAACGGCATCCTTGAACACCGAGGAGTCGATTTTGATGGCGCTTTCCATCTGGCTGCTCAGCTTGCCGATATTCTGCTGGATGGCGGTCTTGAGCTGATCCTGTATCTGATCCTGGAATTTGAGGATGCCCTTCTGGATGGCGGCATCCAGCTGCTCTTCCAGCACCGCCGTGATCTGGTCGGAATACGTGTCCATCACGGTGCCGATGGTGGTCTGCAGGGCGTCTGTCAGCTGTCCCTGCAGCTTGTCCGGGTCTACCAGGTCTTTCATGGAGTCGCTTAAGATCTGCTGGAACATCTCGGATTTCAGGTAGGCAGAGAAGCTCCACTTCTTGAAATTCAGGATGCCGTTGCCGATGATATACTTTTTGTATCCTTTGAAAACATCCTGCACCAGCTTCTGCAGCGCCTCAGGAGAAACGGACAGGTCGAGCTGGGCGAAAGCCTCGCTGAGGTCGATGTCGGGCAGCTGGTCGATGTCGAGAGAAAAGTCAGAGAAGTCCAGATAACTGCTCAGGTCGAAGCTGCCGCTGCTCAGGTCAAAGGCGCTGTTCAGGTCGAAATCCAGTGCATTGGTATCGAACTGGAAGGCGTCCTTGAGCTCGTTGGTGTCGATGGAGAACAGGCTGGCAAGGTCGAAGTTGCGGATGCTTTCGGCTTTGCCAAAGCTCTCGCCGGTCAGCACGTTGGTGGAAGGGTCAGCCATCTGCTGCTTCACGATGTCGCTGTTGGCAGCCTCTTTCATGACCTTCTCGGTCAGGGAGGCGGGGTAGGCGATGCCGGAGGTGAGCATGGAAGCAGAGGCGGTGTAATCGGGCTGCACGATGCCCACGATGGTGATGTCCTCACCGTTTTCCACCAGCTGCTGCATATATTCCTTGTCGTCAGCCTTGCTCTTCCAGATGCCGTAGGTCTCATCATAGACATAGGTATCTGCGCTGTTCACCAGCTTGAACTTCAGTCCCATGAGCTCATCGTAGCTGTAGGTGCGGAAGTCGCTGGGAACATCCACGCTCTGGTTCTGCGCAAACTGCTGGATCATCTTGTCCAGCTCAGCCGAATCCCGCAGGCCCATGGCATAGAGCGCATAGTCGGTCACGGTGCCGTATTTGCTCAGCACGATGACGCATTCCGTGGGCTTTTCGGGCCAGCGGCCTGCCTTGACCTCATACTGGGACTTATAAAGGTCGCTGTTGGAGGGCAGCTGATAGAACACGCTGGTGTTGGTCATGCTGTTCATCAGACTGCTGGTGACAGAAGTAGAACTGGCCGACCCGCCCAGACCGAACATGGCAAGGGTGGAGTCCGGGTTCACCTGATGCACACTGCCGTCGGTGTCCTGCCGGTAGATCTGGGGCTGGACGTTGTAGGAATACTCGATGGAGGTGGCGTCATCCGCAATGGTGGATTCGTCGCTCTCGAGGTATTTCTTCAGGCTGGTCAGGTCGTTGGAGGTCAGGCCGGACACCATCTTGGTGATGAGCTGACGCACCGAGACCATCCCCTCGGTGCCGCCGGAAGTGTCTTTTTTGCCATCCGCATCGGTGGGCAGGCCGGTGGCGGTAGTGCCGCCTCCCGTCTCGCCGGAGGAGAGGAAGCTGGTGATGTCCACGCCGCTGCTCAATATCTGCAAGGGGTATTCGCTGAGGGTGGAGCGCTCCATGTCTGCGATGTAGGCGTTGACGCCGGTGGACAGGGAGATGATGAGGGCAATGCCGATGATGCCGATGCTCCCGGCAAAGGCGGTGAGCAGGGTGCGGGCCTTTTTCGTCCGCAGATTATTGAAGCTCAGAGCCAGCGCAGTGAACAGCGACATGGAAGAGCGGCCCATATTTTTATGAACAGGCGGGGCCAGCTTGGTATCGTCAGGCTGGAAGGGGCGGCTGTCGGAGATGATGACGCCGTCCCGCAGCCGGACGATGCGGTTGGCATACTGCTCGGCCAGTTCCGGGTTGTGGGTGACCATGACCACCAACCGGTCTTTTGCCACCTCTTTCAGCAGCTCCATGACTTGGATACTGGTCTCGCTGTCCAGTGCACCGGTGGGCTCGTCGGCCAGAAGGATATCGGGGTTGTTCACCAGAGCACGGGCGATGGCTACGCGCTGCATCTGGCCGCCGGACATCTCAGTGGGGCGCTTATGGAGCTGGTCGCCCAGCCCCACTTTCCGCAGGGCCTCCGCGGCCCGGCGGCGGCGCTCTGCGCCCGATACACCGGAGATGGTCAGTGCCAGCTCCACATTGGCCAGCACCGTCTGGTGGGGGATAAGGTTGTAGCTCTGGAACACAAAGCCCACCGTGTGGTTGCGGTAGGAGTCCCAGTCCCGGTCGGTGTAGCGGCGGGTGGAGATGCCGTTGATGATAAGCTCGCCGTTGTCATACCGGTCCAGACCGCCGATGATGTTGAGCAGCGTGGTCTTGCCCGAGCCGCTGGGGCCGAGGATGGCAACGAACTCGCTGTCGCGCAGGTTGAGGCTCACCCCATTGAGTGCCGCCTGCGTCAGGTCGCCGGTCGTATATTTTTTTTCGAGGTTGATTAGCTGAAGCATGTGCCTGCCTTTCCGGCAGCAGAAGGGCTGTTCTGCTGTCAAGATCCGTCCGGCGTCTGTGGACGGAACGGGAAACATAGTATCTGCTTGATTTTAACAGAATAATATGAACATTCTATGTCGAAATGAGTGGCAAGTTTTGCGTTTTCTGATGGATTCTGGAAATGTGTCATCCATTGCGTGAAAAATCGTCGGAATGTGGAAATAACAGCGCTTTTATCTTGATTTTCAGAGGGACTGATGGTATTCTTGGTACGATGATTCATGATGATACTCATCAATGGGTCGAGTCATGACGCAAAATGACGCAAAGTTTTCGTTGCAACTTCTTTCACCCCTTTATACAATAGTAAATGAGTAAATCTGCCCGGTGACCGAGTGCCGGACAGATGGGGGTTAGGAGGAAGCAGAATGGAACAGGATCGTGTCCCATTGGTGAGAGAATTTTCGGCGCTGGAACCGTATCAGGAGGCTTGTACTCTCGTCTGCACTCTGGAGCCGGGAGAGCAGGGCTGCTGGCTGGTGGTGCGCCGCTGCAAGGCGTCGGGCGGCCCTGAGACAGAAGCCCGCAGCTGGGTGGCGGCCACGGAAACAGAATGCAGACGCCTGCTGCGCTTTTTGTATGAAAATTCAGTCCAGCCGGAGCTGTGGCAGGACGCAATCGCCAGCTGGTACCCACAGACGGTACAGGCAGATATCCCGCAGGAAGGGGGCGCATCGTGTGAACTGCGATGAACAGAACACTGTATGGCGTGTCGCTCTGGCAAGCTATGACCCGCGGGAGATGCGGGTCTGGGGCCGGTATCTGGAAGAACGCAACCCTTCCATCCGGTGCAGCAGCTACCGCAGCAGTCAGGCGCTGATGGAGCGGCTGGAACAGGGCGATGTGGATGTTCTGGTGCTGGGCGGAAAGCTGGAGGATATGGACGCTCTGGATTTTCTGCGGCAGATGCACGGGCTGAAACGCAAGCCGCTGGTGCTGCTGCGGGATGATGGCTGCAATGAGGACTCGGCTGTGGAGAGCCTGAGCCAGAACGATGTATGTTATCTCATCCGGCAGGCCACACTGGAAGATATGCTCCACGAACTGAGAGCACCTTCTTACCGGCAGGCGGAGAGTCTGGAAAAGCGCTGTGACCGCATCTATCGCAGTTGGGGCCTCAGCCCTCACGACGTCAACAGCTGCTATCTGACCGGAGCCATCCGTGTGATGCTGGCGGCAGACCATCGGCTGGCCATCCGCAAGGAGATTCTGCGGCCGGTGGCAGAGGAAAACAATATCACGGTGGCGGCAGTGGACAGCGCCCTGCGGCGTCTGCTGGATACGCTGGACGAGACTGCCAGTCAGGCATGGCTGGATTTCAAGAAGGAATATGGCTTTGCGCGCAGAAAGGTGACCATCAGCCGCCTTGTCTACGCGCTGGAACACAAGCTGAGTCAGCAGGACGAGAGCTGACCGAACAACGCGGAGGTAGAGCGGAATGCGCAGGCGAAACGATGGGGCGGGCGGCTCTCTGCAGGGAGAGTTTGAAGATGTGTGTTTCCATTCTCTTGGCATCATCGACCAGAACCGGGAATATCTGCAAATGCATCTGCTGGCATCGGTAGACCTGCCCACCCGGCAGGCGCTGTCGGATATCCAGGTGGAGTCTGCCCGGCTGGAACGCGCTGTACACAACGCCATGACCCTCTACCGGCTGGAACAGGAAGAGCCGGAGGAGCCGCGGCCTTTTGACCTGTGCACTCTGCTGGAAAAATCTTCCCGTCTGGCTCCGGACATCAAACGCTCTCTGGAGATCAGTCTGACCACAGACCCCGGCGGCATTGATCACTGCTCCGTCATGGCGGTGCCGGAAGAGGCTGAGCAGCTGCTGCTCCACCTTATCTCCAACGCCCTCCACGCCTGCGATGCAGGGGGCAGGGTGTGGGTGAGCCTGAAACAGAAAAAGACTGCCGTGGTGCTCCGGGTGGAAGACGACGGCTGCGGCCTGATGGAGGAAGACCCCATTGAGAACCACCGCCGTTTTTTGGGCGGCACGAAGATGGGTCTGCGCATCTGCAAGCTCATCTGCCGCCATGCCGGCTGGCGGCTCACCCTGACCCGCCGCCCGGGCGGGGGAACGCGGGCGCAGGTGGCGTTCCCGCTGGCTGTCTGCGGGGAACTCCCGGCGGAGCTGGAGCTGCACTCGGAGGAGGAAGACCGTCTCCGCACCACCTGGTTCACCAGCAGGGCAGAGCGGGAGATTTTGCTGCTGCGCAAATACTGAAATGCATGAAAGAAACAGAGCATCTGCCGTGTCCGGTAAAGGGCGCGGCGGATGCTTTTTTGCGCCCGTTTATGACGGATGGTAAAGAATCTTAGCGGCAAAGGCCCAAAAACTGCACAAAAATTTGCAGAATTAACAAAATGTTTAACTTTGAAAGAAGAAAATCCTGCTTTTATGGTGTAAAATAATCCCGGATGATTGATTGTCAGGCGGATTTGGTTTATAATATCCATGTATGCGAGTCTGCTATTTGATTCGTTAGCAAACAACTTCTGCTCCTTGGCAGAGGTCTGAGTGCATTGTCCTTCAGGGAGGAAAAATAACTGTGAGAGTAGGTCTTGACATCGGCAGCACCACCATCAAATGCGTGGTGCTGGATGAAAACGATACCCTTTTATATTCGACGTATGAACGGCATTACAGCCATATTCTGGAAAAGGCACAGGAGCTGCTGCGCCGCATCGACACCGAGCAGCTGCACGGACAGAAAGCACTGCTCAGCATCTCCGGCTCGGCAGGCATGGGTCTGGCCGACAGCTGCGGGGTGCCTTTTGTGCAGGAAGTGTTCTCTACCCGCGTGGCGGTCAAGAAGTTTGTACCTGCCACCGACTGCGTCATCGAGCTGGGCGGTGAGGATGCAAAGATCCTTTTCCTGACCAATGGCACTGAGGTGCGGATGAACGGCAGCTGTGCCGGCGGAACGGGCGCATTCATCGACCAGATGGCGACCCTGCTGAAGATGAGCGCCGACGAGATGAACAAAGCGGCAGAACAGGCGACTCGTACGTATACCATCGCTTCCCGCTGCGGCGTCTTCGCCAAGAGCGACGTGCAGCCCCTCATCAATCAGGGTGCACGGACAGAGGACATCGCGGCCAGCATCTACAAAGCCGTGGTCAACCAGACCATCGCAGGTCTGGCACAGGGCCGGCCCATCCGGGGCAATATCCTGTATCTGGGCGGCCCGTTGACCTTCAGCACCGTGCTGCGAAAGAGCTTCGACGAAGCTCTGGGCGTCACCGGCACCTGCCCGGAGAACAGCCTGCTTTACGTGGCTTTGGGTGCTGCCCTCTATGCAGATAAGGAATTTGTCCTTTCTGATGTGGCAAAGGCGTTGGATGAGTATGCTGCCACCGCAACTTATGCCAGTGAGCCGCCCCTCTTCGCCAATAAAGAGGAATACGAAAAGTTCCATGCCCGCCATATGTCCCACAGCGTGCCCCGGGTGCCTTTCAGCGCCCAGTGCGGCCCGGTACATATCGGCATCGACTCCGGTTCCACCACCGTCAAACTGGTGGTCGTGGATGAGAAGAGCCAGATCCTTTATACCAACTACCAGCCCAACCTGGGCAACCCGCTGCCCCTTATCCGGGAACAGCTGCTGAAGATCTATCAGGAGCATCCCGGTCTGCAGGTCGCCAGCGTCACCACCACCGGCTACGGTGAGGAGCTGGTCAAGAACGCCTTCCGCTGCGACTTCGGTCTGGTGGAGACGGTGGCCCACTTCACGGCTGCAAAATATTTCATGCCGGACGTGGACTTCATCATCGACATCGGTGGCCAGGATATGAAGTGCTTCAAGATCGAGGATGGTGCCATCAGCAACATCTTCCTGAACGAAGCCTGCTCTTCCGGCTGCGGCAGCTTCCTCCAGACCTTCGCACAGGCTCTGGGCTATGACGTCAAGGAGTTTGCAGCCCTGGGCCTCTTCGCAGACCGCCCCGTTGACCTGGGCAGCCGCTGCACCGTCTTCATGAACAGCTCGGTGAAGCAGGCCCAGAAAGATGGCGCCAGCATCGAGAACATCTCCGCCGGCCTGTCCATCAGTGTCGTCAAGAACGCACTGTATAAGGTCATCCGCGCTTCCAGCCCTGAAGAACTGGGCCGGAAGATCGTCGTGCAGGGCGGCACCTTCTACAACGAAGCTGTCCTCCGCGCTTTCGAGAAGGAGATGGGGGTCGAGGTCATCCGCCCCGACATCGCCGGTCTGATGGGCGCTTACGGTGCAGCTCTCTACGGTCTGCGCCAGAGCCACAAGAGCGGCAAGACCACCTCTTCCATGATGAGCGAACAGGAGCTGAAAAGCTTCGACCAGAAGGTGGTCAGCGTCAAGTGCGGCGGCTGCGGCAACCATTGCCAGCTCACCATCAATACCTTTGCCGATGGCCGCAAATTCATCTCCGGCAACCGCTGCGATAAGCCTGTCACCGGCAAGAGCGAAGACAACAGCCTGAACCTTTACGCTTATAAGCAGAAGCTTCTGGCAGGCTATAAGCCTGTGCCCGGCAAACGGGGCTCCATCGGTATCCCGCTCTGCCTGAATATGTATGAGCTGCTGCCGTTCTGGCATACATTCTGGACGAAGCTGGGCTTTGCCGTCCATACCAGCCCGGTGTCCAGCCGCGGCCTGTATCTGGCCGGTCAGGCTACCATCCCCAGCGATACCGCCTGCTTCCCGGCCAAGCTCAGCCACGGCCACATCAAGGCCCTGAGCCAGATGCATCTGGATGCCATCTTCTACCCCTGCCTGACCTATAACATCGACGAGGGTCTGGGCGACAACCATTACAACTGCCCGGTGGTGGCCTACTACCCCGAAGTTCTGGCAGGCAACTGCCCGGAGCTGGAGAACCAGAAGTTCATCTATGATTATGTGGGCATCCATCGCCCCAGGGATTTTGTCCATAAGATGGCAAAGGAGATCCTGCCCAAGTATTTCGGCGGCATCTCCGAAAAGGAAGTGCAGGAGGCCGCGGATGCCGCCTACGCCGAGTATGAGGCCCACATGGCACAGATCCGGGTCAAGGGCAGCGAGATCATCGACGAGGCCCGCCGTCAGGGCAAGCGCATCATCGTGCTGGCCGGACGCCCCTACCACGTTGACCCGGAGGTCAACCATGGCATCGACCACCTCATCACCCGCCATGGCGCGGCAGTGGTCAGCGAGGACAGTGTCTCCAACCGGGTGCAGAAGTTCCCCACCAGTGTGCTGAACCAGTGGACCTATCACAGCCGCCTGTATGCCGCTGCAAAATACTGCACCACCCAGAAGGATATGGATCTGGTGCAGCTGGTCTCCTTCGGCTGCGGCGTGGATGCCATCACTACCGACGAGACCCGCGAGATCCTGCAGGAGGGCGGCAAGCTCTACACCCAGCTGAAGATCGACGAGATCACCAATCTGGGCGCTGTCAATATCCGCCTGCGCAGCCTGTTCGCCGCTCTGGATGAGCGCGACGAAGTGGCCGAAGAAAAGGCGGAGCACTCTGCCCCCAAGGCAGAAGCCTGATACATAGGAGGAACCTATGGAATACAATTATCCCAAATTTACCCCGGAGATGAAGAAGACCCATACCATCCTCATCCCCAATATGGCCATCACCCAGTTCCGCCTGCTGGAATACGCCCTGCGCTACGACGGCTACAAGTGCGAGATCCTGGGCAACTGCGGCAGTGCTGTGGCACAGCTTGGCCTGAAATATGTCCATAATGATACCTGTTACCCGGCACTGCTGGTCATCGGCCAGTTCCTTGACGCCCTGAACAGCGGCAGGTATGACCTCGACCACACGGCCCTGCTCATCACCCAGACGGGCGGCGGCTGCCGTGCTTCCAACTACATCCATCTGCTGCGCAAGGCGCTGGTCAAGGCAGGCTATCCGCAGATCCCGGTAGCCAGCCTGAACTTCTCGGGCCTTGAGAAGGACAGCGGCTTCCAGATGACTCTGCCGCTGGCCCGCCGCGCCATCGCCTGTGTGTTCTACGGCGATATGCTCTGCGCTCTCCGCAATCAGGTGGCCCCCTATGAGAACCAGAAGGGCGCTGCCGATAAGATGGTAGACCTGTGGGTAGAGCGTCTGGGCCGGGTGCTGCTGGCAGGCAAGGGCTTCACCTCCCGCGAGATGAAGCACACCTTCCCCCTCATTGCAAAGGACTTCAAGTCTATCCCCGTTACCCGCGTGCCCAAGGTCAAGGTGGGCGTCGTGGGTGAGATCTACGTCAAGTACAGCCCGCTGGGCAACAACGATCTGCAGAAGTTCCTCGAGAGTCAGGACTGCGAGGTCAACTTCCCGGGCCTGATGGGCTTTGTGCAGTACTGCATCTTCAACATGGGCGAGGACCATGTCCTCTACGGCGGCAAGCTGGCCGTGAAGCTGGGTGCTGACCAGTTGCTCAACTGGCTGGACAGTGTGGAACGCGCCATGCTCAAGGCTGAGTCCGACGCCGGTTTCTACGCTCCCGGTCCCTTCAAGGAGCTGGTGGAGAAACCCCACGGCATCATTTCTCTGGGTGCCAAGATGGGCGAGGGCTGGCTGCTGACCGCTGAGATGATCGAGCTGGTGCAGGGCGGCTATGCCAATATCGTCTGTGCACAGCCTTTCGGCTGCCTGCCGAACCATATCGTGGGCAAGGGCATGGTGAATAAGATCCGCGCCCTCTATCCTAACGCCAATATCACCCCCATCGACTACGACCCCAGCGCCACCAGAGTCAACCAGGAGAATCGCATCAAACTGATGCTGGCGGTGGCAAAGGAACGCCTGACGGCTCCCGTGGAGGCAAAACCCCTCACGGCAGAGGAGATCGCAGGCGGTGCGCCGAACCTCGCACACGTCTGAGCCGGACAGAAAACTGAATAAACAAAGAAGCCGCACCACACAGCAAGAAACTGTGCGGTGCGGCTTTTGCTATGCGCAAAAACGCTTATGCCTTATGATATTTGCGGTCTTCTTCCTCATAGGCGGGTTCGCAGGTGAGGTAAAGGCCCAGACGCTTGATGGTGTCGGTGTCCACGCTGGAGAGGATGACCGTGGAGTGCATATCGCAGCCCTTGAGCTTGGAGAGCTGCTGCAATGCAAGGGCGGCAGTCTCATTCTCAGCGGCAGAACTGGACAGTGCGATCAGGATCTCATCGGTGTGCAGACGGGGGTTGCGGCTGCCCAGATAGTTGGTCTTGAGGGTCTGGATGGGTTCGATGGCCCGGGCAGAGACGAGATCAACTTCCTGGTCGATGCCAGCCAGCTTCTTCAGGGCATTGAGCAGGGCAGAGGAGGCTGCACCCAGCAGGGGACCGGTCTTGCCGGTGACAACGGTGCCGTCCGGCAGCTCAATGGCCGCAGCCGGTGCACCGCCGGTACGCTCTGCCACAGCGTGAGCCTGCTTTTCCACCGGGCGGGTGCCCAGTGTCAGACCGGCCTGATTCATGAGCAGTTCCAGCTTGAACAGCTCATTTTCTACGTTCTTGCCGGTCTTCTGGTCGCAGAGGGCTTTGAAGTAGCGGCGGATGATCTCGTTGCAGGAGGCTTCGCGGCAGACAGCATCATCCACGATGCAGTTGCCGGCCATGTTCACGCCCATGTCCGTAGGAGACTTGTAAGGGCTCTTGCCTGCGATGAGCTCGAACATGGCGTTGACCACCGGGAAGATCTCGATATCCCGGTTGTAGTTGACGGTGGTCACGCCGTAGGCTTCCAGATGGAAGGGGTCGATCATGTTCACATCGTTCAGGTCAGCGGTAGCAGCCTCGTAGGCGAGGTTGACCGGATGCTTGAGGGGCAGGTTCCAGATGGGGAAGGTCTCGAACTTGGCGTAACCGGCCTTCACGCCCCGCTTGTGCTCGTGGTAGAGCTGGGACAGGCAGGTAGCCATCTTTCCGCTGCCGGGGCCGGGGGCCGTAATGACCACCAGAGGACGCTCGGTCTCAATGTAATCGTTCTTGCCATAGCCCTCGTCGCTGACGATGCGGGCCACATCGTTGGGGTAGCCCGGGATCTTGTAGTGACGGAAGGTCTTGATGCCGGCGCTGTGGAGCTTGTGCTCAAAGGCTTCGACCTCGGGGGCGGCAGTGTACATGGTCACGCAGACACTGCCCACGAACAATCCCATGCCCTGGAAGGCATCGATGAGGCGGAGAACGTCGAGGTCGTAGGTGATGCCGTAGTCGCCCCGCACTTTGCTGCTGATGATATCCTGCGCACTGATGACGATGACGATCTCGGCCTGCTCCTTTAATTGCAGCAGCATCTGCAATTTGGAGTCCGGCTCAAAACCCGGCAGCACGCGGGAGGCGTGGTAGTCGTCGAACAGCTTGCCGCCAAACTCCAGATAGAGCTTGTTGTCGAACTGTGCGATGCGCTCCCGGATATGCTGGGACTGCATCTGAAGATATTTCGCGTTGTCAAAGCCTATTTTCATGAGCTGCTCCTCTTCCTGCTTTCTGAACTTCACCCTCCGGCACACCGGGCCGGAGACTGCACAATCAAGTTATAGTATAGCATACGGAGCGCAAGGGTGCAATTATTTTTTGAGCTCTTCCAGATGTTCCAGCTCTTCGTGTTCCAGTTCCTCGATCTCTTCGATGTCCTCTTTCAGGAACATCAGGCAGAAGCTCACCGCCAGCAGCAGGCAGGAGAGCCAGATGGCCCGGACGCCCATGACGTTCAGCGCAACGCTGCCGATGCCGGCACCCAGAGCAAACAGGAAGATGATGGCAAAATAATGGATGGCCTTGCCAATGGCCTTGGGATTGCCGCCCACCAGCCAGGCACAGAGGGAATCCATGCCGCTGCGCAGGTTGCCGATGCACATGGTGCTGGCAAAGGCGTAGCCGTTCACCTTGCGGAAGGACTGCACCTGCATGGCGCAGGAGAAGGAGACCAGAGAGTTGGCCAGCGGATTCAGCTCCTGCGGCAGGAAGCCCACGACGAACAGCAGGAGGATCTCGCAGAGGACCACCAGCTGCCGCCAGTGGAGCAGCTGCATCTCCCGCAGCTTGAGCCGCATCACCTCGGCAACGAAGATGCCCAGTGCGAAAGCGCACAGAGGCATCAGGTAGTGCAGCACCGAACCCCAGTCTCCCTCCACGAATTTAACGGCCAGCAGCACGATATTGCCAGTCTGGGCGTTGGCGAACACCTTGCCGCGATACAGATAGGTATATATATCCTGTAAGCCGCCGGAGACCGAGAGGAAAAGGGCGGTGATAAAAGCTTCGGACATCTGTCCGTGATGTTTGAGCGATGGCATGAAAGCTCCTCCTTTTATATCAGTAGCATCGATAATGTCTTGATAAGTCCACGCCATACTATAACGCAAAACTGGCGTTTTGTCAAAAACTGCATCATATTTTTTATCCATAACGACGATTCAGGAGGAACATTGCAGGACACGCTTTGTTTTGCATTGAGGCGCAGACTGTGGTAGAATACAGAAAACAGCATTTGCCAGAGAAGGAGGGGCTTTCTGTATGCCCAATATCATCGAGATCACCGATTTCCACGCGCCGGAGCTGGACCCGTATGCACGCCTGACCCAGAACCAGCTGCGCAACCGTCTGGAACCGGAAAAAGGCATCTTCATCGCGGAAAGCCCCAAGGTCATCGACCGGGCGCTGGATGCGGGTTATAAGCCGGTATCCCTGCTGATGGAGCGGAAACAGATCACCGGCCCGGCGGCGGGCATCCTGAGCCGCTGCGGGAATGCTCCGGTGTATACCGCCGACCGGGAACTGCTGGCCGCCCTCACCGGCTTTGAGCTGACCCGGGGCGTGCTCTGTGCCTTTCACCGTCCGGCACCCCGCCCGGTGGAGGAGCTCTGTAAAAATGCCCGCCGGGTGGCAGTGCTGGAAGGCATCGTGGATTCTACCAACGTGGGTGCCATCTTCCGCTCGGCAGCGGCACTGAATATGGATGCCGTCCTCATCAACCCCTCCTGCTGCGACCCGCTCTGCCGCCGGGCCGTCCGGGTGAGCATGGGCACGGTGTTCCAGGTGCCCTGGGGACAGCTGGGTGAGACCCCGGCAGACTGGCCGGAGAAGGGGATGGACATTCTCCACTCCCTCGGCTTCAAGACAGCTGCCATGGCCCTGAGCGACCGTTCGGTGAGCATCGATGACCCGGAGCTGGCGAAGGAGCCGAAACTTGCCATCGTGCTGGGCACCGAGGGCGACGGCCTTGCCGCCAGCACCATCGCCTCCTGCGACTATACCGTGAAGATCCCCATGTCCCACGGGGTGGACTCCCTGAATGTTGCCGCCGCCAGCGCCGTGGCGTTCTGGCAGCTGGGCAAACAGTAAAAATGAAAAAAGAAGTGCCGCGTCCTCCCGGTTATTGGGAGCGATGCGGCACTTCTGTGTTTACGGGAAAAATCAGACGCTTGCGAGGAAACGCTCAAAGCCTGCACGGCCTGCCTCGTCCACCTTGTAGACGCCGGCATCAGTCAGCACCTGCTCGAACACATGACCCACTTCGTCCTGCAGGATGAGGTGAACATTGTCTGCATTCAGGTCAGGGTGGCGGGCCAGAATGTCTTCCGCCCACTCTGCGTGCTTCTGCAGGGCCTCGGAATACTCCGAGGTGGGAGTGTGCGCCACCAGCACATCAGCCAGATCAAACAGTTCTTTCTTCAGGCGGCTGGGCAGAACAGCCAAGCCCATGACCTCGATGAGGCCGATGTTCTCTTTCTTGATGTGGTGGAGCTTGGCGTGGGGATGATAGACGCCCAGCGGATGTTCCGGAGTGGTGATGTTATTGCGCAGCACCAGGTCGAGCTGGAACTTGCCGTCCCGCATCCGGGCGATGGGAGTGATGGTGTTGTGGGGCTCACCGTCGGTCTCAGCGTAGACAAAGCACTGCTCATCGGTGTAGCCCCGCCATGCGGTCAGGATCTTATCGGCCAGTTCCACCAGACGCTCGTCATCCGCGCAGGTCAGCCGGATGCAGCTCATGGGCCAGTGGACGATGCCAGCCTCCACATCCTCGAAACCGGGGAAGACCCAGCTCTTTTCGATGGGAGCTTTCGCCATGGCGAATTCGTAGTGACCGCCCTGGAAGTGATCGTGGCTCAGGATGCTGCCGCCTACGATGGGCAGGTCGGCATTGCTGCCCACGAAGTAGTGGGGGAAGAGGGCCACGAAGTCCAGCAGCTTGCGGAAGGTGGCCCGCTCAATTTTCATGGGGGTGTGCTTACTGTTGAAGACGATGCAGTGCTCGTTGTAGTAGACGTAGGGGCTGTACTGGAAGTTCCAGGCACTGTCGTTGATGGTCAGCGGGATGATGCGGTGATTCTCCCGGGCAGGGTGATTCAGACGGCCTGCATAGCCCTCGTTTTCCACGCAGAGCTGGCACTTGGGGTAGGCGCTCTGGGGGGCCAGCTTGGCGGCAGCGATGGCTTTGGGGTCTTTCTCGGGCTTGGACAGGTTGATGGTGATGTCCAGGTCGCCGTAGGGGGTCTTTGTCACCCACTTTACATCCCGTTTGATGCGGTAGCGGCGGATGTAGTCGGTGTCCTGGCTGAATTTATAGAACCAGTCGGTGGCAGCCTGCGGGCCGTCGGTTTCATAGCGCTCCTCAAAGTTAGCCCGCACGATGCTGGGCCGGGGCGTCAGCACGCCCATGAGCTTGGTGTCGAAGAGGTCGCGGGCCGTGGGGCTGTCGTCGCAGACGCCCCGGGCTACGGCATCGTCCAACAGAGTTTTCAGGATGCTTTCCAGATCGGAGTAGCAGACGTCACCCTCCGGCTCGGTGAAGCTGTCCAGCTGCATGGTCATGAGCAGCTGGTTGCGGATGTAAATTTCGTCGTCGGGCAGGATGAGGCCGGTGTCCAGACCATAGTTGACGAGCTGCTGGATGGCGGTAGAGATCACAGGACAGCGCCTCCCTCCGGGCGGATGGACAGGACATGGCAGCGGCCTTCTCCGAGGATGGCCTCCATGCTGGCCTTGAACTCAGACAGCATCTCCACCGGCACGAATGCCTGCACCGTACCGGCAAAACCGCCGCCGTGGACACGGACAGCGCCCTTGCCCTGCAGGAAATGCTTGGCGGCTGCGATGGTCACAGCCACTTCCTGATGCTCCTTGTAGCCTGCGGGGATGACGTTCTGCAGATATTCCCAGCTGCTGCGGCCGGACTCGTTCACGAGGGTCAGAAAGGTCTCAAAGTCGTCATTGCGGAGTGCAGCCACCTGCTTTGCCACACGGTCGTTGTCGGCATAGATGTGGAAAGCCCGGAGCACAGCGCGGTCGCCGCACTGCTTGCGGCACTCGGGCAGCTTTGCAATAAAGGTCTCAAAAGGTACATCCCGCAGCACTTCACCGCCGCAGACAGCAGCCACGGCGCGGCACTCGGCGGGGATGGCCGCATATTCGTCGGTCAGGTCGGCGTGGTCTGCACCGGAATCGAGGATGCAGAGGGCCAGACCGGCCTTGGAAAAGTCCACAGCTACCGGCTCGACCACCGGCTTTGCGGGGCTCTTGAAGTCAATGGTGATGATGTTGCCCACGCTGGAAGCCATCTGATCCATCAGGCCGCAGGGCTTGCCGAAGTAGACGTTCTCTGCCCACTGGCCGATCTGTGCAATGGCGATGGGGGAGACCTTCTCGGCCATGAAGCAGTCGTTGAGGATGACGCCGATGAGCACTTCGAAGGCGGCAGAAGAGGAAACGCCGCTGCCCTTGGGCACGTTGGAGGAGATGTAGACATCCAGACCGGAGAGAGCCGCACCCCGCTGAGCAAAAGCAGCACACTCGCCGCGGAGCAGGGCAGCGGTGGTGTTCTCCTCTTCCTTCCGGGCATCGAGGTCGTTCAGGTCGATGATGCACAGGTCATAGCCCTCACTCTGGACACGGAGCTGTTTCTTGTCATTGGGGGCAGCAGCAGCGATCATATCGATGTTCACGCTGCCGGCCAGCACACGGCCATGCTGGTGATCGGTGTGGTTGCCGCCGATCTCGGTGCGGCCCGGGGCGCTATAAAGACCAGCCTCAGCGTGGGGGCCGAAGGTCTTTTCCAGACCGTCCAGCACGGCGGTATAGCGGGCGGCTTCGGGGGCCGTCTCGCCGGGAGCACAGCAATACAGGGAGGCCAGGCGTGCGGCGTGGACGCCGTCGGACAGCTCCTGCTTCCATACGGGAATAGACTTCATCATGGAATCTTCCTCCTGACAGACAGATACTTTTTTGTTTCGTGTGCGGCCCTGCTGCCGCTGCAGAGGGCCTTCTACCCTTATAGTAAAGGATTTGACCGCAAAAAACCATGTGTTATTGTTGCATCTCAATGAAAAGTTGCAAAAAATCCCTGCCGGAAGCGCCCGGCAGGGATACAACAGAATATTTCCAGAGAAAATACAACTGGACCAAAAGCTTTTTTCAAAACGGCAAAAGCATTGTGAAACTGCCACAAAGCGGCCGGAGAGTGCACCGTCTGGGCAGAACAGACGAAAATATGGAGAAACCTTACTGCGCCATGGGGCCTTTTTCGGTCAGGCCGTCCATCCCGAGCATTCCTTCCAGTGCGGCGATGTCGGTGGTGATGTCCAGAGCATCGGAGGCGAACAGCTTGTCCAGCTGATTTTCAAAGGCTGTGACCAGCATATCCATGGAGCGCTCGATGCTGCTCCGGGCTTCGGCGATGTTCTGGCCCTGTACGTCCTCTGCCGGGAGCTGGGCATAGGCCCGCAGCAGCTTGAGGGCGGTGGGCAGGTAGTAATCCATGAATTTTTGCAGCTGGGCTTTCTTGTTGGAGTCTTTGCGGGCCAGCTCAAAGATGCGGGCGCTGATAGATTCCAGCCGGGCGATCTTCTCCGTCATCACCGGGTCGGGGATGGAGTCGTTGACCTCCTTCAGCTGGCGGAGCAGGCTGGCATAGGCGTCCTCCGGCGGGGCAGGGGAGGGCTGCGGTGGGGCTTTGGGTTCCGGCCGGGGAGGCCGGGGCGCTTCGCCCCGCACGACGAGGGTGTTCGTCCGGTTGTCGATGTAGGCATCTGCGCCGAAATAGCCGTGTTCGATGGCGCTTTCCAGCGCGGAACGGCCCGCTGCATCGCTGACGCCTGCGGCCGCAAACAGCTCATGGAGGGAGATGTTGTCCCGCTGCCCCACGATCTTATCCAACAGCCGTTCCAGCTTCCGGGTGCGGTTCATGTGCAGGCCGGTGAAGAGGGCCGCACCGCCGCCCAGCATCTGGGCCAGACAGGAAAAGACATCAGCCATCCCGGCGGCACCCTCCATAAACAGGCTGTGTGCGCCTGCCAGCAGGAAAATTGCACCGCCTACCGTGCACAGAGTGGTCAGGGTCTGGTGGTTTTTCTTGGCCTTTTTCTGTTCCTGAGTGGGGACATCGTGGCCGTAGACCGGTTCGCCCTGCGGGTCGGTGCGGGTGTCCTCGGCCCGAAAATCGGCAGTGTAGGCCGCAGCCGCCAGCTCCTTCTTTTCTGCATCCTTGTCGATGTGCTTGAGGATGAAGAACAGCAGGCCCAGCGGGCCCGACATGGCAAACAGGATAAAGATGGCAATGGTGGGGATATGGGCAAAAAAATGCTTTTTCGGCTGCATGAAAGACCCTCCGGACGATGACGATGATGACGATATAGAATAAAACAAAAAAGAAAAGGCCGCGTTCCATCTTATTATAGCGGAACGCAGCCTTTTTGTTAAGGTGTTAAGGGAAATTATGATATCAGGCGAAAGGCAAGGGAGCAGAGCCGTTCAGCCCGGAAACCGTTACTTCATCAGGCTGCACACGGCCTCGGCGTAAGCAGCGGGGTCATCCACAGGCAGACCCTCAATGAGCTGTGCCTGAGCGTAGAGCAGAGCGCTGTACTTCTTGAGCTTCTCGGTGTCGCCAGCCTCCTGTGCAGCCTTCAGCACGGCGAACACGGGGTGGTTGACGTTCAGCTCCAGAACCTTGTCGCTCTTCACGTCTTCGCTGCCGGGCTGCTTGGAGAGGACTTTCTCCATCTCGATGGACAGCGGGCCTTCCGAAGACAGGCAGACCGGGTGATCCTTCAGACGGGTAGAGACCTTGACTTCCTTCACCTTGCCGTCCAGAGCGTCCTTCATGGCGTCGAACAGAGCCTTGTTGGCCGTGGTGGCTTCCTCAGCGGCCTTCTTCTCATCCTCGGTCTCAAGGCCCAGGTCGCCGCTGTTGACATTCTTGAACTCCACAGTGCCGTCCTTGCCCTCGGCATCCTTGCGGGGATAGGTGCGCATGATCTGCAGGCAGAACTCATCCACATCCTCGGTCAGCAGCAGGACATCGTAGCCCTTGTCCATGACCAGCTCAGCGGCAGGCAGCTTTGCCAGACGGTCGGTGGAATCGCCGGCGGCAAAGTAGATGTACTTCTGCTCTGCGGGCATCTTGTCCACATATTCCTGCAGAGTGACCATCTTCTTCTCCTTGGCAGACCAGAACAGCAGCAGGTCGCGCAGCAGCTCGGCGTGCATGCCGTAGTCGGAGTAAGCGCCGAACTTCAGCTGACGGCCAAATTCCTTCCAAAAGCTCTCGTACTTCTCACGGTCATTGGTCAGCATGGCATGGAGCTCATTCTTGATTTTCTTTTCCAGAGCATTGTGGATGAGCTTGAGCTGGTTGTCCTTCTGCAGCATCTCACGGCTGATGTTCAGGCTCAGGTCCTGACTGTCTACGATGCCCTTGACGAAGCTGAAGTAGTCGGGCAGCAGGTCGGCACACTTCTCCATGATGAGCACGCCGGAAGCGTACAGGGCCAGACCCTTCTCGTAGTCCTTGGTGTAGAAGTCATAGGGGCGATGACTGGGGATGAAGAGCAGGGCGTTGTAGTTTGCAGTGCCCTCGGTGCGGCTCACGATGACACGGGCGGGGTCAGCGTAGTCGTTGAACTTATCCTTATAGAAGTTTGCGTACTCCTCATCGGTGACTTCGCTCTTCTGCTTCTTCCAGATGGGCACCATGCTGTTCAGGGTCTCCAGCTCGGTGTAAGTCTCCCACTCAGGCTTGTAGTCATCGGGCTTGGGGTCGGGTTCGGGCTTCTGACGGCTCTTCTCCCGCTCCATCTGGATGGGATAGCGCACATAGTCGCTGTATTTCTTGACGATGGCCACGATGCCGTACTCGTCGAGGAAGTTGTCGTAGTTATCGGTGTCGGTGTTGGGCTTGATGTGCAGGATGATGTCAGTACCGGCAGTCTCCTTCTCGGCGGGCTCCAACTCATAGCCGTCAGCGCCGCTGGACTCCCACTGCCAGGCTTCATCGGAACCATAAGCCTTGGAGATGACCGTTACCTTGTCGGCCACCATAAAGGCGGAGTAGAAGCCTACGCCGAACTGGCCGATGATGTCGATGTTCTCGTCCTTATTGTCCTTCTTGAAGTCGAGGGAGCCGGAGTGAGCAATGGTGCCCAGGTTCTTTTCCAGCTCTTCCTTGGTCATGCCGATGCCGTTATCGGAGATGGTCAGGATGCGGTTTTCCTTATCACGAGTAATGAGGATACGGAAATCGCCTTTGTTCATGCCGACAGAAGTATCGGTCAGGCTCTTATAATAAAGCTTGTCGATGGCGTCCGAAGCGTTGGAGATGAGCTCACGCAGGAAGATCTCCTTGTTGGTGTAGATGGAGTTGATCATCATGTCCATCAGCTTTTTGCTCTCGGCCTGGAATTCTTTTTTCGCCATAATGCAAAACCTCTTTTTTATCAAATTAAGGCTGAGCAGACAAAGCAGGAAACCGCTCATGAATGCTTAGCACTCATAACTTTCGAGTGCTAATATACACCGATGAGAGACAAAAATCAAGAGGTTTCATAAAAAGTTCAAAAAACGTTCCATTTGCCTTTACTTTATCAGACCAAAGCCGTATAATGAGCCGGACAGCGTACCAGAAAACAAAGGAGAACGGAACGATGCAGCAGAAACAGCTGGAACTGACAGGCGGCGGTGTGCTCACCGTCTATTTGCGTGCGTCAGTGGACGCCATGCCCACCGTGCGGCGGAGGCCGCTGGTGCTGGTGGTGCCCGGCGGTGGATACAACCACGTCAGTCCCCGGGAGGGCGACCCGGTGGCCCTGCAATTCGCGGCGGCGGGATATCACACTGCCGTGCTGACCTACAGCGTGGGCGGGGGTGCACGGGATCATCAGCCCCTGCGCCAGCTGAACGAAGCACTGGCCCTGCTGCGGGCACACGCGGAGGAGTGGCACATCCTGCCGGACAAGATCGCGGTCTGCGGCTTCTCGGCAGGTGGGCATCTGGCCCTTTCCAGTGCAGTGCTGGACATTCCCGGTGAAACGGCCCAGCAGCGGCCCGATGCGGTCATTCTGGGCTATCCGGTCATCACGGCAGGGGAGTATGCCCACCGGGGCAGCTTCGCCCAGCTGGCAGGCAGCAGCGACCCCGCCGCACAGGCCGTCTTTACCTTAGAGGATAAGATAACGCCCAGGACCCCGCCGGTCTTCGTCTGGCACACCATGGAAGACCAGACCGTTCCGGTGGAGAATACCCTGCTCCTTCTCGGCGCGCTGCGCCGGGCAGGGGTGCCATGCGAAGCCCATCTTTTTGAGAAGGGCGTTCATGGCACCAGCATCAGCACCGCTGAGGTGGATGCGGCAGACCGCCACCGGGGCCACTGGGTGCAGCTCTGTCTCGAATGGCTGGGAGAGACCTTCGGGTTCGAACTGCTGTAACAATAAATATAGAACATTCCTACAAAAAATTCATAAAGATATGGTTGACCTGCACAAGAATTGAGCGTATACTGGTCAGCGGAAACAAACGAGGAAGAGGGAATCACATATGGAAAAGATGATCACAGTCAAGAACCTGCTGATGCAGGCATTTCTGACGGGCTGGGAACTGTCTGATAAGAGCATCACTCAGGACGAGTATCTGCAGAGCGCCATTCAGGTCATTGAGGTGCTTCAGGTGGAGCCGGAGAACGTCTACGCAGAAGAAGGCCTCGGCCTGACTGACGGCGACGAGGTGGATCATCTGGATGACCTGCTCCGTGCCGACGGCTGCTGGCTGTATTATGGTGTGGAAGCCGAAAACTTCTTCCTCATCCAGTGGTATCCGGATGAGGCATCCGCCAGGGCAAAGCTGGCACAGCTGGAAGAGCTGGGCGATGGCAAGCAGTATCTGGTGGATATGAGCCTGCAGCGTGAGAACTCCACCGATGCGGAGAACTTCGGCAATTCCAACCCGGTGCAGCTCCGCTCCTGACCTTATGATCTCTGTTATTTTAGAAGAAAGGAACTTTGCCCATGCAGCTTTCTGATCTCGAACGTCAGCGCCTGACCGCCATCCTGACCAAGTATGACCGGCACCCGGAAGTACAGAAGATGCGGGAATTTATCCAGCACGGCGATGTGACGACCTACCAGCACTGCAAGAATGTGGTGCTGGTGAGTTTCTGGCTGAACCGTCGTCTGCATCTGGGGGCCGACGAGACGTCGCTGGCGGTGGGCGCGTTCCTCCACGATTTTTATCTCTACGACTGGCACAAGCGCAGCACCTACCGCGGCCTGCGCCGCCTATTCGAGATGCACGGCTTCGCCCACCCGGGTTCGGCCTGCGTCAATGCAAAAAACTATTTTGCTATCACAAAAAAAGAGCAGAACATCATTGCGAGCCACATGTGGCCCCTGACCTTCCGTCATGTGCCCACCTGCCGGGAGGCTATCATCGTCTGTTTGGCAGACAAATACTGTGCTGTGCTGGAAAGTATGTTCCAGCGCACCCGGGTGGCAGACACAGACGCCGGGGAAAATGAGTGGTAAAAAGATGGCATTCAGTTTTTGAGCGCGGTTTTTCCGGAGCAGAAGGCAGATACTTCATCTCATCGGCTTGGGTAGTCCGGCAGTTTCCCGTCAGCTATCGCAAACAAGTTTGCGATTGAGCCGCTTGGCGGCAAACCGCCCTCCGACCAGCCTCCCATGGCGGGTGCTGCCCGGGAATGCCGACCGGAAACGGACGCTGTCTTATCGATTTGATGTTTTTATTTTATCGTATGTCGTAAAAAGAAAGGGATGCTTCCCATGAATAAGAATGAAAATGCTGCGGTCTCTCTGGAGACCATCGCACAGTTCGATGCCGACTTCTCGGCTCAGCGGGCCAATCGTGTGGCCATGAACGCCGTCACGGCCAATGGTCTGCTGGCCTCTGCCGTCCGCCGCGAGGCCGTGCAGGAAGATGTACATGAATACTCCATCAGCCTGGAGCAGGGCGATATTACCAACCAGAAGCAGAGCGGCCGCTGCTGGATGTTCGCGGCCCTCAACACCCTGCGCTATCAGGTCATGAAGAAGTATGACCTCAAGACTTTTGAGCTGTCCCAGGCGTATCTGTTCTTCTGGGACAAACTGGAAAAATCCAACTACTTCCTCGAGAGCATCCTCGACACGCTGGATGAGCCGGTCAGCGGCCGTCTTGTGTCCTACCTGCTCACCTCTCCCGTGGGCGACGGCGGCCAGTGGGATATGCTCTGCAACCTGATCGAAAAGTACGGCGTCGTGCCCAAGACGGCTTATCCGGAATCGAAGGCTTCCTCCGGCAGCCGTGAGATGGACGCCACCCTCACCGAGAAGCTCCGGGAGGATGTCTGCATCCTGCGCAGACTCCATAAAGAGGGCAAGGGCCTTGATGAACTGCGTGTCCGCAAGACCGAGATGCTGAACGAGGTCTACCGCCTGCTCTGCATCTGCCTTGGCGAGCCGCCCAAGACCTTTACCTTCGAGTACCGCGATAAGGACAACAACTTCCACCGTGAGACCGGTCTGACCCCGAAGAGCTTCTTTGAAAAGTATGTGGGCATCGACCTTCACGACTATGTGAGCCTCATCAACGCACCCACTGAGGACAAGCCCTATGGCCACAGCTACACCGTCCAGTATCTGGGCAATGTGAAAGAGGGGCGTCCGGTACGATACCTCAATCTGCCCATCGAAGAGCTGAAGAAGGTCGCCATCGCCCAGCTGAAGGACGGCCAGCCCGTCTGGTTCGGCTGCGATGTGGGCAAGAGCTCTGAGCGGGACAGCGGCATCATGGACCTGAACATCCGGGGGATGGAAGATCTGCTGGATACCCGGTTCACCATGACCAAGGCCGAGCGTCTGGATTATGGTCAGAGCCTCATGACCCACGCCATGGTGTTCCAGGGCGTCAACCTCGATGAGAACGGCCAGCCCAACCGCTGGCGGGTCGAGAACAGCTGGGGCAAAGACCCGGGCAAGGATGGCTACTATCTGATGACCGACCGCTGGTTTGATGAGTATATGTATCAGGTGGTCGTCAACAAGAAGTATCTGACCGCTGAGCAGCTGGCCGCCTATGAGGCCGAGCCGGTAAAGCTGGAGCCCTGGGATCCCATGGGCTCTCTGGCAAAGGCATTCTGAGAAACAGATAAAAATAAAGAGGCTGTTGCAAAATAGTGCGCACGAAAGAAGTTGAAAACTTCAGCCA
>ERZ808240.1805-NODE-1805-length-25262-cov-13.603245_pt1 | contig 25262 bp, 18 predicted proteins | sample MGYA00521084_ERZ808240 | MGnify/ENA primary metagenome ERZ808240 (study PRJEB31516, sample SAMN03275571) | gut metagenome | biome: mammalia-associated habitat; material: feces | host: Papio cynocephalus | place: Kenya | collected 2012-08-06 ... | reverse complement strand
AGTGCCTTGCTCGCGAGCGACGCCATCGCGTTTGCCCAGGCGCGCGAGGTGCTCGACGCCGTGAACGGCACCGAGCTGGACCCCGAGAAGGTCGTCGACGAGCGCGGCATGCGCCAGGTGAGCGACACCGGCGCGCTCGAGCCTGTGGTCGACGCCGTGCTCGCGCGTTGTGGCGAGCAGGTTGAGCAGTACCGCGGCGGCAACCGCAAGGTCGTGGGCTTCCTCGTTGGCCAGTGCATGAAGGAGAGCCGCGGCAAGGGCAACCCCAAGCTCTTCAACCAGCTGCTGAGCGAGAAGCTCGAGAAGATGTAGTGACTGGGGCCCGCCCTGCGGCGGCGCCCCCGTGTGAAGGTTCGGGCACCCGTCAGCGCGACGGGTGCCCTTGTTCGTGAGGAGACATTCATGAAGGTAGCGCTGCTCGAGCCGCTTGGCATTCCCGAGGCGAGGGTCCGTGAGCTTGCCGCGCCCATCGGGGAGGCCGGCCACGAGTTCGTCTACTTTGCCGAGAAGACGAGCGACGACGCCGAGCTCGCGCGCCGCAGCGCCGGCGCGGACGTGGTCATGATCGCGAACAACCCGTACCCGGCCGAGGTCGTGCGCGCCTCCGACGCGCTCAAGATGATCGCCGTGGCGTTCACGGGCATCGACCACGTGGGACTCGACGCCTGCCGCGAGCGTGGCGTCACCGTGTGCAACTGCGCCGGCTACTCGGACGTGAGCGTGGCCGAGCTCACGGTGGGACTTGCCATCGACGTGCTGCGCCACGTGGTGCACGCCGATGCCGCCACGCGTGCGGGCGCCACGTCTGCCGGGCTCATGGGCCGCGAGATCTGCGGCAAGACGGTGGGCATCGTGGGCACGGGCCACATCGGCTGTGCGGCGGCGCGGCTGTTCCGCGCGTTTGGCGCCCGCGTGCTGGGCTATGCGCGCCACGAGAGCGCCGCGGCGCGCGAGGCGGGCGTGGAGTTCGTGGGCCTGGGCGAGCTGCTCGCGAGCTCGGACATCGTGTCTTTGCACTTGCCGCTCAACGACGAGACGCGCGGCTGGTTCGACGCGGACAAGATCTCCGCGATGCGCGACGGCGCGGTGCTCGTGAACTGCGCGCGTGGTGCCATCGTGGACAACGACGCGCTGGCGGCGGCGCTCAACGCCGGCAAGCTCGCGGGCGCGGGCGTCGACGTGTTCGACATGGAGCCGCCGCTGCCCGAGGGCTATGCACTCGCCCATGCCAAGAACTGCGTGCTCACGCCGCACGTGGCGTTTCTCACCGAGGAGGCCATGGAGCGCCGTGCCGTCATCGAGTTCGACAACGTCCGCGCGTGGCTGGCCGGTCGTCCGGAAAACGTCTGCGCGCTGTAGCCTCTATGCTCCAAGCGCGAACGCGAGGACGAGAAGGACGATGAGGGCGGCCACGGCCACGAGCGCGTAGAAGATCTTTCTCGTGTGCTGCGTGCGCTCGCGGACCATGTGCTCCTCGTTCGCGAGCCGCTCGACGAGCGCCCGCTGCTCGTCCGCCTGGGCGCGGCTTGTCCGTGCGCGCCCCTCGAGCTCGTCTGTGAGCTCGGGGTGGGCGTGGATGTCGTGCGCCTCCTCGAGTGCGGCGCGCGCGGCGTCCCCGCGGCCCCGCGCGGCGGCCTCGTCGTCCCTTGCCTGCGCAACGGATGCCTTGAGCTCGGAGATCTTCGATGAGACGCCCTGCTCCTGCTCGTCTGCCGCGGAGCGCTTGGCGTCGTAGGCGCGGCGCAGCTCCTTCTCGCGCTCGCGAGCCTCCTTGAGGTCTGCCTCGGCCTCCTCGAGCGACTTGCGCTGCGTGTACAGGTGCGTCTGGGCAATCTGGACGGCCTGGCTCGTCTCCTGGGTGACACGCGTGACGTTCTCGCGCGCGTTCTCGAGCTGGGCCAGGGCCGTGGCCACCGCGCTGCTTGCCTGGGAGAGGCCCTTGGCGCCCGCCGATGGGTCGCGTCGCATCTCCGTGAGCTGGTCCTGCTGACGGGCGAGCTTGGCGGAGGCGGCGTCTGCCATGCGCTTGGCCGCCTGAAGCTTCGAGTCGCGGCTTGCCGTGGCCTCGTCTGCCTGGGTCTGGGCGACCTTGAGCGCGCGGCGGGCCTCGGCCTGGGCGCGCTCGGCCTTCGAGAGGGCGTCCTTTGCCTGCTCCATGAGCTTGCGGGAGGGGGCGACCTTCTGGTCGTTTGCATCCCTGAGGCGCTTGAGCTCGTTGGTCTTGCCCTCAAGCTGGGACTCGAGGGTTGCCCTGCGCACGCGCTCGCGCTCGAGCGCCCTCGCGGCGCCCTCGATCTCTGCTGTCTGCACCTCGACGATGCACTCGTAGTTCTCCTCCACGTCGCGACGGTGCTCGAGCTGCTCGGCGAGCTCCTTCGCGCCCCTCTCGAGGGTCTCGAGCTCCTTGAACGCCGTCGCGTGGGCGCGCCTTGCCGCGGAGAGCTCGCGCATGGCCGAGACGCCCTCTGTCACGGTCTGCGTGCCCACCTGGGCGGCTCGCTGCGCCGTGCCGATGATGCGCTGCTGCGGCGAGGCCGTCTCGGGTGCGTCGGGCTCGCCGTCCTCGGGTGCGTCGGGCTCGCCTTCGGGCCCGGCGACCTGCTCGCTCCCGTCGCCCTGCGGCCGGGCGCTCGGCTCGGCGACCGTCTCGGCTGCGTCTCCGTCGCTCTCGGCCGGCTTCCCGTCCCGTGGCTCGGCTTCCGCATCGAGGCAGTCCTCGCTCTCCTCGTCTGCCGGGGCAGGCGCCTCATCGTCCCCCTCGGCCGACTCGTCTTGCGTCTCGCTGCTCTCCTCGCGCGGCCCCTCGTCCTGCCGCACGACCTCCTCGACGTCCTCCTTGGCCTCAACGGTCTCGTCCTCGGTGGTTGACCCTGCCGCGTTTGTCTCGTCTGCCATGTGCTCGCTCCCGTCTCGCTTTTGACCCCATTGTGGCGTATCGGGCGGACACTATGTGCGATCCGGTCCCCAAATCACGTGATGTGCGACAATTCACGGAGCACAACGGCCGCTGCCTGCGGCCACAGACAAGAGGGGTATGCATGACGCTTTCTGACGACTCGCTGCGCGCGGCCTGGCCGCAGCCCGGCGAGCTTCCCGACAACCTGTTTACCTTCGACATCACGGCGCGCGACCCCAAGACCCATGCGCGCTGCGGCGTCTTCCATACCGCCCACGGCGACATCCCCACGCCCATCTTCATGCCCGTGGGCACGAAGGCCACGGTCAAGGGCCTCATGCCCTCCCAGGTGGCAGACCTTGGCGCCAAGATCATCCTCAACAACACCTACCACCTGGCCATGCGTCCCGGTGCGGACCTCGTGGCCGAGATGGGCGGAGTTCACGAGTTCATGCGCTGGAGCGGCCCCATCCTCACGGACTCGGGCGGCTTCCAGGTGTTCTCGCACAAGGAGTTCATGAAGCTCACGGACGAGGGCGTGAGCTTCCGCGCCATCGAGTACGACGGCGCGCGCATCCGCTGGACGCCCGAGGACAACATGGCCATTGCCGAGAAGCTCGGCAGCGACATCTGCATGCAGCTGGACCAGTGCCCGGGATACCCCTCGACGAAGGCCTACGTGGCGCGCGCCGTGGAGCTCTCCAGCATGTGGGCCGAACGCTGCTGGAAGTCGCACACGCGCCCGGACCAGGCGCTCTTTGGCATCGTCCAGGGCGGCATGCACATGGACCTGCGCCTGCGCAGCCTCGCGCACCTCGAGGAGTGCGGTGACTTCCCGGGATACGGCATCGGCGGCTACTCGGTGGGCGAGGACCACGAGACCATGTACGAGACGCTCGAGCCGCTCGTCTCCGAGCACATGCCCGAGAGCAAGCCCCGCTACCTCATGGGCGTGGGCAACCCCACCACGCTCGTGCGCGCCGTGGCGGCCGGCGTGGACATGTTCGACTGCGTGCTGCCCACGCGCACGGCCCGCATGGGCACGGCCTTCTCGAGCGAGGGGCGCCTGAACCTCAAGAACGCCCGCTTCAAGCACGATCACGGCGTGCTCGACGAACACTGCGACTGCCCGGCGTGCGCGGGCGGCTTCACGCGCGCCTACATCCACCACCTCGTGCGACAGCACGAGATGCTCGGCGGCATCCTGCTCTCGCAGCACAACATCCGCTATCTGCTCGCCCTCATGGAGCGCGTGCGTGCCGCCATCGCCGAGGGCCGCTACGAGCAGTTCTACCGAGACTGGATGGACTCTCCCGCCGCGAACGACTTCTAGGACCACCCGAATCGCCGATGTGCCCAAAGGGGTCTGATGTGCCCAAAGGGGTCAGACCCTTTGGGCACATTTGGGCAAATGGCCCCTTTGGGCACATGTGTGACCCGTACCGTACTCGCACCTCTGCGCAACCCCGCGCTCCCGTTTGGGTCCGCGGGGTTGCGGCTTTTCGCGCTACCTGCCGTTTTAGGTACAATCAAAAGGTTAAAACGACGACTGCGGCGCGTGCCTCTCCCGCGCCGCGCAAGGGGGTTTCCATGAAGCGAGACGAGAAGTTCAAGGCAAAGATGGCGGCGGAGAGGCGGCGGCTCGCCGGGCCCGTCGCTCTCACGGCGATCCTGCTCGTGGCGTCGATCGTGGCGCTCTTCCTGCCCATGTGGGGCATTCCCCTGGGCGTCGACCTCGCCGGCGGCAACAGCGTGACCCTCACGGCCTCCGACTACGCGGACGGCGCAGGCGCCGCCGACGTCCTCGCGGTGCTGCGCAACCGCGCAGACGCGCTCGAGCAGCATGACGTCCAGGTCTCCCAGACCGGTGACGACACGTTCGAGCTGCGCGTTCCCGCAGGCTACGACGCTGCCTCCGTCGCGGACGCCCTCACGCAGGGCGGCTCGCTCGAGCTCGTGCGCGTCGACACCATCTCAGACGCCGACGTGCTCCAGAAGCTCCAGAACAACGCCTCCAACGTCACGCTCGAGCAGGGCTCCTATGACGCGTTCGTCACGCCCGACGAGGTCAAGGGCGCAAGCGTCGTGTCCCAGAGCTACTACGGCATGACCTACTACGCCGTCTCCGTCTCCCTCGACGCGGACGGCGCCTCCTCGCTCGCGGACGTCACCGAGGACCTCTCCCAGGACGGGGCCTCTGGCCAGATCGCCGTCGTCATGGACGGTACCGTTATCGCCTCGCCGTCCGTGAGCACAAAGATCGAGGGCGGCAAGATCAACATCTCCGGTGGCTTCACCGAGGACCAGGCTTATGCGTATGCCTCGGCCATCGCCGGGGGCAAGCTGCCCTGCTCGCTCTCGCAGGCCGAGCCCGCCGAGGTGGGCGCCACGTTGGGCGACGAGGCGCCCCAGATCGTCCTGGCGGCGTTCGTCGCCGTGTCGCTGATCGTGGGCATCATCGTGGCCCGCAGGTTCGGCATGGCCGGCCGCGTCGCCGCGGACGCCGCCACCGTCTCCGTGCTGCTTGCGCTGGGCATCCTCACCCTCGTCGCGCGGTTCGACGTCGTCATCCTCGGCCGCATGGAGCTCGTGGGCCTGGCGGCAACCGAGCTGTGCGCCCTCATCGCGGGCACGTGCGTGGCGGCCCGCTACTGCTCCGAGCGCGCCGCCGGCGCCTCGGTGCGCAAGTCCCAGCAGGTCGCGTGCGGCACCGAGCGGCACCGGCTCATGGGCGTCGCTGCCGCCGTGCTCGCCCTGGCGGTGATCGTGGCAATCATCGTGCCCGGGCACAACCGCGAGCTTGCGGTCTGCGTCGCCTGCGGCATGGCCGCGCTCGTCTATGCGCTCGCCGTGGCGGTTCCCACGCAGCTTGCGCTCTACACGGTTGGTGACGCCGCCGCAGGCTCTGACGACGCCGCGTGCGTCCAGGACGCCGAGCCCGGCGAGGATGCCGGCGAGCAGCCCGCGCCAAAGAGCGGGGAGTAGCAGATGAGCGGCCTTCGAGAGAGCGACCGCTGGCACGTCCTTGCCGGCGACGCCGTGGCCGAGCACGAGGTCCGGGCCGCCACGGGCGTCACGCCGCTCGCGGCCCGCGTCATGGCGGCGCGCGGCATCCGCACGGCAGACGAGGCCCGCGCCTTCCTCACGCCGTCGCTCGAGCGAGACTGGCTCGATCCGCGCGAGCTGCCCGGTCTCGTGGCTGCGGCAGACCGCGTGGAGCGCGCCGTGCGCGAGCACGAGGTCATCGCCGTGTTCGGTGACTTCGACGTGGACGGCATGAGCTCGACCTGCCTGCTCACGCTTGGCCTTCGCGAGCTGGGCGCCGAGGTGCATCCCTACATCCCGAGGCGCTTCGGCGAGGGGTATGGCCTGTCCGCCGAGGCCCTCGAGCGCGTCGTGGAGGGCTGCCACCCAGACCTCATCGTCACGGTCGACAACGGCATCGCCGCCGCGGCCGAGGTGGAGATGGTGCGCGCCCAGGGCATCGACGTCGTCGTGACGGACCACCACGAGCCCTCCGACCTCGTTCCCCAGGGCGTCGCCGTCTGCGACCCCAAGCTCGACCACGACTGTCCCAGCTGCGACCTCGCCGGCGCCGGCGTGGCGCTCAAGCTCGTGCAGGAGCTGGGCCGCCGCATGGGCGTCCCGGAGCTGTGGCGCTCCTACACGGACGTCGCCACGCTCGGCACCATCTCGGACATGATGAACCTCACGCGTGAGAACCGCGCGCTGGTCACGGACGGCATCGAGCGCATGCGCCACACGCAGCGTCCCGGCATCGTGGCGCTTGCGGCCGCGGCCAACTGCGACCTCTCCCAGATCGAGGCGGACGGCCTGCCGTTCTCGCTCGTCCCGCGCCTGAACGCGGCCGGCCGCATGGGCGACGTCGACGTGGCCTTCAACCTCCTCATCTCCAACGACGCCACCGAGGCGGCCGAGCTGGCCGCCCAGCTCGAGACCATCAACCAGAACCGGCGTGACATCGAGCGCGACCTCGCGGACCAGGCCATGGCCATGATCGAGGAGACCTACGACGGCGGGCGCGCCATCGTCGTGGGCGGCGAGGGCTGGCACGAGGGCGTGAAGGGCATCGTGGCGAGCCGCGTCGTGAACCGCTACCACGTGCCCGCCATCCTCTTCTCCATCTCGGACGGCGTGGCCCATGGCTCGGGCCGCTCCGTGGGCTCGGTGAACCTGTTCGAGGCCGTGGAGCGCTGCGGCGACCTGCTCGTGCGCTTTGGCGGACACGCCGGCGCCGTGGGCGTCACGATCGATGCCGAGAACATCGACGCGTTCCGCGCCCGGCTCGAGGCCGTGCTCGACGAGCTGCCCGCCGAGCAGTTCGTGGACACCGGCGAGGTCACGGCCGTCGTGGGCCTCGACGAGCTCGACGTGCCCACCATCGAGTCGCTCGGCGTGCTGAAGCCGTTTGGCCAGGGCAACAAGGTGCCGCTGCTCGCCGCCACGGGCGTGGTCATGCGCGCCCGCAGCCGCGTGGGCCGCTCCGGCGAGCACCTGCGCTTCCTGGCGACCGACGGCGTGAGCTCCGTTCCCGCCATCATGTTCCGTACGCCCGACGTCGAGCGTGCCTGCGACTACGAGGGTGCCGTCGACCTCGTGTTCGAGGCGGTGGCGGAGACGTGGCAGGGCCGCACGAAGCCCAAGCTCATGGTGCGAGACATCATCTACCGCGAGGCCACGCCCGGCGTCGAGGCACCCGAGGTGGCCACAGAGCTGTTCGGCCGCGTGCCGCAGATCCTGGCGTCCGACACCCACGAGCCGCCCGAGCCCGCGCGCACCGACGCCCGCGAGCAGGCCGCCGGCATGAGCGAGGCCGAGCTCACCGACCGTCTCGTGCATCGCTTCATCGGCGACCACGAGCTCCTGGGCGCCCAGCGCGCCGCGCTCGACTCGCTTGCCGCGCGTCGCAGCGTCCTGTGCGTCATGGCGACGGGGCGCGGCAAGTCGCTCGTGTTCCACGTCCACGCCGCCCGGCTCGCCCTGGCGCAGGGCCGCGCGAGCGTCTTCGTCTACCCGCTGCGCGCCCTCGTCGCCGACCAGAGCTTCCACATCACCGGCGAGCTCGCCTCGCTGGGACTCGTGGCCCGCGTGCTCACGGGCGAGAGCAGCCCCGAGGCGCGCGAGGAGGTCTTCGGCGGCCTCGCGGCGGGTACCGTGGACGTCGTGCTCACCACGCCGGAGTTCCTCGCCATCCACTCGGGCCGCTTTGCCACCTCGGGCCGCATCGGGTTCGTCGTCATAGACGAGGCGCACCATGCCGGGACCTCGGACGGCGGCTCGCGCACGACCTACCAGGAGCTCCCGCGCGTGCTCGGCGAGCTCGGGCACCCCGTGACGCTTGCCGTCACGGCAACTGCCGCCGAGCCCGTTGCCCGGCAGATCTGCGAGCTCGCAGGCATAGAAGACGTCATCGTGGACGACACGTGCCGTGCCAACCTCGTGCTCGACGACGAGCGCGAGCTGCATGACCGCGAGGCCGCGCTCGTCGCGATCGCGAGCACGGGCGAGAAGTGCGTGTGCTACGTGAACTCCCGCGAGCAGTCCGTCGTGCTCGCGCGCACGCTGCGCCGCGCCAATCCCGAGCTGGGGCAGCGCATCGCGTTCTACAACGCCGGCCTCACCAGGCAGGAGCGCAACCGCGTGGAGCAGGCGTTTCGCTCCGGCGCGCTCACGTGCGTCATCTCCACGAGCGCGTTCGGCGAGGGCGTCAACCTGCCCGACATCCGCCACGTCGTGCTCTACCACATGCCGTTTGGTGCCATCGAGTTCAACCAGATGAGCGGCCGTGCCGGGCGTGACGGCGCGCCTGCCACGATCCACCTGCTGTTTGGCTCGCGAGACGCCCGCGTCAACGAGCGCATCCTGTCCTCCTACGCCCCGGGCCGAGACGAGCTCGTCTGCCTGTGGCGCACGCTGCGCAGCCTCGCGTCCCGCGCCGAGCAGAGGGGCGATGGCGCGATCGCGCGCACGAACGCCGAGATCCTCGAGGCGTGCCTGCAGATGGCGCCGGCGACCACCCTCGAGGAGCGCTCGGTGTCGGCGGGCATCGCGATCTTCCGCGACCTGGGGTTCCTCGAGGTCGAGGGCTACGGCACGGGCAGACGCATCGTCATGGTGCCGTCTCCGGGCCACATGGAGCTCGACAGCTCCATCCGCTATCTTGAGGGCAAGCGCAGCGGCGAGGAGTTCCATGCCTTCTGCGACTGGGTGCTGCATGCCACGCCCAGCGAGCTTCTCGACCACGTCAACAGGCCCATCGTCCCGGGATTCGGGACGATGGTGCGAGAGGAGGGGGAGTGACGCCATGTCAGAGACCAAGCACGTCGCGGCACCGCCCGAGGGGGCTCCCGAGGTTGGGGCCGACGACTACCCGCTGCTGAGGAAGACCTGCTCGAGGTACCTCTCGGCCGAGGGGATGGCAAAGGTGGACGAGGCGTACCGCTTTGCCGCCGAGTTCCACCGCGACCAGAGGCGCCGTAGCGGCGAGCCCTACATCAACCACCCCGTCGAGGTGGCCCTCATCCTGGCCCATGACCTGCACATGGACGAGGACGTCATCTGCGCGGCCCTGCTGCACGACACGGTGGAGGACACGCCCGCCACGCTCGCCGACCTCTCCGAGCTGTTTGGCGAGACGGTCGCCGAGCTCGTGGACGGCGTCACGAAGCTCACCTCGATCGAGGTCGACTCCATGGACGCCAAGCAGGCGCTGAACCTGCGCAAGATGTTCCTGGCTATGAGCCGCGACATCCGCGTCGTCATCATCAAGCTTGCCGACCGCCTGCACAACATGCGCACGCTTGCGGCCCTGCCGCCCGACCGCCGCACGTTCAAGGCCCACGAGACCATGGACGTCTACGCGCCGCTCGCAGACCGCCTCGGTATCTCCTCGCTCAAGTGGGAGCTCGAGGACCTCGCGTTCTTCTACCTCGAGCCCGAGGAGTACCAGCGCATCGCACGCATGGTCCAGGACTCCCGCGACCAGCGCGAGCGCGACACCGAGGAGGCCATCAAGACGCTCACCGACGAGCTGCGCCGCGTGGGCCTCGACGGCTTCACGATCACGGGACGCCCCAAGCACCTGTGGAGCATCTACCTCAAGATGAAGCGCAAGGGCAAGGAGTTCTCCGACATCTACGACCTCATCGCACTGCGCGTCATCCTGCAGACGGTGGGGGACTGCTACTCGGCCCTGGGTGCGGTCCACTCGCTGTGGCATCCGCTGCCCGGCCGCTTCAAGGACTACATCGCCACGCCCAAGCCCAACGGCTACCAGTCGCTGCACACCACGGTCGTGGGCCCGGAGGCCCGTCCCATCGAGATCCAGCTGCGCACGGTTGAGATGCACGAGCAGGCCGAGTACGGCATCGCCGCCCACTGGCTGTACAAGCGCGCGGGCAACTCGCAGGGCAACATGAGCGCGGACGACAAGAGCGTGGACCGCCAGATCTCCTGGATTCGCCGCAGCCTTGACTGGACGGTCGAGGGGGACATGGAGGACCCGCACGAGTTCCTCGAGGACCTGCGCGTGGACCTCTTTGGCGACGAGATCTTCGTCTTCACGCCCAAGGGCGAGGTCATGAACCTGCGCGCCGGCTCCACCCCGCTTGACTTTGCCTACGCCGTCCACACCGAGGTGGGAAACCACTGCGTGGGGGCCAAGGTGAACGGCTCGGTGGTCTCGCTCACCAAGCCGCTTTCCACCGGCGACCGCGTGGAGATCCTCACGAACAAGAGCGCCAAGCCCTCGCGTGACTGGATGAACATCGTGGCGACGCCCTCGGCGCGCTCCAAGATCCGCAAGTACTTCGCGGCATCCACCAAGTCCGACGACGCCGAGGCCGGCCGCGGCGAGCTCGGACGAGAGCTGCGCAAGCGCGGCTACGGCATCTCCACGCCGCGCTCGGCCAAGGCGCTCGCGCGCGTGAGCGAGGAGCTGTCGTTCAAGGAGACCGACGACATGCTCGCCGCCATCGCCAACGGCAAGGTGACGGCGAAGTCCGTGGCCAACAAGGTGCAGGCCGTGCTCGAGGAGGGGTCTCCCGCCGAGATGCTCGCCGCACAGCAGCGCGCCAACGCCGAGGCGAACGCTGCGCGCGAGGAGTTCTTCGAGGGCGGCTCCAAGCCTATGAGCGCGCCGCGCCAGGCGAGGGGCCCCAAGGGCGCCAAGCGCCGTGCAAGCTGCGGCGTGGTTGCCAAGGGTGACGCCGACCTGCTCGTGCACCTCGCGCACTGCTGCAACCCGGTGGCCGGAGACGACATCGTGGGCTTCATCACGCGCGGTCGCGGCGTGTCCGTGCACCGCTCCACGTGCCCCAACGTCAAGGGCCTCATGGCGCACCCCGAGCGCATGATCGAGGTCGAGTGGGACACCTCGGGCGCCACGCAGTTCCAGGTGGAGATCATGGTCGAGGCCACGGACCGCATGGGCCTGCTCAAGGATGTCACGATCGCCGTGGGCGAGGCGGGCGGCAACATCCTCTCTGCCGCCACGAACACGAGCGCCCAGGGCGTCGCCAAGCTGCGCTTCCTCATCGCCATCAGCGACGCGAGCCTGCTCGACACCCTGCTGGCCACGGTGAGCCGCGTGCCGTCCGTCTACGACGCGCGCCGCATCATGCCCGGCGAGGGCGCCAACTCGATTCACGGGAGGTAGCGATGGGTCAGTTCTGGAACAAGGGGCGCGCGGCCTTCGACGACGTCGCGGGGATGGCAGGCGGCACCCTTGAGCTGCGGCAGTTCGTGGTGTCGCCGTTCTCCACGAACTGCTATGCCGTCATCTGCGACGGCCAGGCGATGGTCGTGGACCCCGGTGCCGAGGGCGCGCGCATCGCGGACGCCCTCTCTGACGCGGACGTGAGGCTCGTGGTGGCCACGCACGGGCACGCGGACCACGTGGGCGGCGTGGCGGCGCTCGTGGCGGCCACGGGCGCGCGCTTTGCCATCTGCGCCTCCGACGCTGAGCTCGCTCGCCATGCGCGTCGCAACCACGCGTTTGGCATCGAGTACGACGATGACGCGCCCGAGCCCGACGAGCTTCTCGCCGAGGGCAGCGTCACGGGCGTGGGGAAAGCGCGCTTTGCCGTCATCGCGACGCCGGGCCATACGCCGGGGGGCGTCACGCTTGTGGGACAGGGGGAGGCGGCAGGGCTCGCCTTCGTGGGCGACACGCTCTTTGCGGGAAGCGCCGGCAGGACCGACCTTCCCGGTGGGGACCCCGCCGCGCTCATGGCCTCGCTGGGGCGCCTTGCCCGCGAGCTCGCGCCACAGACGCATATCCTCACCGGCCACGGTGACGACACGACGATGTCCTGGGAGCTCAGGTCAAACCCATATCTGCATGCCGCGCGCTAGGCTTGTGCGCCGCACGGACAAGGCCCGGACGAGCGCGTGCTCATCCGGGCCTTGCTGCGTTTGCTGGTGCCCGAGGCGAGGGTCGAACTCGCACGGGTTTCCCCAGAGGTTTTTGAGACCTCCGTGTCTGCCATTCCACCACTCGGGCATGTAAGCGCTCAGTATAGCGCAAAGGTGACAGTTGGGGACGGGGTCGTTTTTGTCACCCCCACGAGCGAGAGATGGCGCCGCGGGGTGACAGTTGGGGACGGGGTCGTTTTTGTCACCTCCACGGGCGAGAGATGGCGCCGCGGCGCCCGCCATCATGTTCGGTTTTCGTAAAACATATGAATTTACCTGCGGTTATACAGGTTTTTGGTGCTAATCTTACATACGTTGGCCATCGGAGCGGAGGTAGCGATGTTTTCTGTTGGTGAGCGTGTCGTCCATCCCGGACAGGGACTGTGCACGGTCGTCGGCTTCCAGGAATCGCCTGCCCCTATGCTCGTTCTCGAGACCGGCTCCGGCCGTGGCGCCACGCGCCTCATGTACCCCGCCGCCCAGGCCGAGAAGAACCTCCATCCGCCCGTGGGGCGCGACGAGGCGCTTGCCGTCATAGAAGGCTATGCGGACCTCGCGTGCGACTCGTTCACGGATCGAAACTCCGGCCTGGAGGAGAGCCACTTCAAGAAGCTTCTCAAGCACGGCGTGCCAGATTCGGTGCTCGTCGTGAAGACGATGCGTGCGCGCATCGCCGAGGCCGAGGCAAGCTCAAAGAAGCCTAGCTCCTATCTCATCCGCGTCCTTCGTGACGCCCGGGAGCGCTCTCTCGAGGAGCTTGCCTGTGCCCTGGACACGACGCCCGAGGACGTCGAGGCCATGTTTGCCAAGTCGAGCGGCGACTTTACGGCCGAGTGACGAGAAGGCGCCTCTTCTCCGATGCGCCCCTCTCGTCACTCTCTAGCCGCGCTTCACGATCCTCGAGACGAAGAACCCCTCATAGAGACGGCTGGGGCACACCGTGAGCGTGCCGGGCAGTCGGCTTGGCAGCGCGAGGGGTGCCTCGGCGTCCGTTGCCTCGCCTGCCGCTGCGTGCGGCAGCTCTACGCTCGCAAGCTCGCAGTCCGGGTGGCGGGCAAGCGCCCACTCGACCACGTCCTCGTTCTCTCGGGGCAGGATGGAGCACGTCGAGTACACGAGGCTGCCGCCGGCCTTGAGTACCGTGAGCCCTCGGTCGAGCAGCGCGCGCTGCGAGCGCTCCACGCGGCTCGCGAGCTCGGGCGTGAGGTAGCGGGCCGCATGCTCGTCGTGAAGAGTCACGGTGCCCGAGCCCGTGCAGGGGGCGTCGAGCAGCACCTGGTCAAAGCAGAACCAGTCGTCGAGCCTGCGCGCGTCCGTGCGCATGACCTGCACGTTCGTGGCACCGAGCTTTGCGAGGTTGTGCTCGAGCTTCTCGGCACGCGGGACGGAGAGCTCGCAGGCCGTGATGCGCGCGGCGCGGGCGCCGTCGCCAGCGGGAGCAAGGGCGGCCATCTCGCTCGTCTTGCCGCCGGGGGCGGCGCACATGTCAAGCACGTCTGCGCCGGGCCGTGGCTCTAGGGCAAGCGGCGGCAGCATGGACGAGAGGCTCTGGAGGTAGACCTTGCCCTGGGCATAGGCGTCGAGCTGCCAGACGTCTCGCTCGCGGGTGCCGTCCGCGAGCACGAGCGCGTCGGCGTACCACGGCACGTGCGCATACTCGATGCCCGCCTCGTCCAGCTCGCGAACGACCTCGTCAAGGTCCGTGCGCAGCGTGTTGGCGCGCATGGTCACGGGGCGCCTCTGGCCCCAACCGTCTATGATGGTGTCCGCAAGCTCGCCGTACCGAGCGCGCACCGCCTCCACGAGGTGGGCGGGCAGGCCCGTAAGCTCGTCAAGCTGCTGGGGCCTGCGGGGCTGTCCGGACGACTCCTCGCGCGTTCTTCTCGCCCGGTGTGTCGGACGTGTGGTGCTCTTGTGCGTGCGCTGCCTGCTGCTCATATTTCTCCTTGCGTGAGTGTGTCTCGCGTGCAATACTATCAATTCGTGTGGCCGAGGGGTCGCACACGCCAAGCGGGTCAGAGCCTATGACCCCACCTGAACGGCGCCCACGGGCAGCTGTCTGGTCAGACAAGGGAATCCGCCCATGGGGCGACAAAGCCTGAATCTAGCCGGAGCTGTGCCAAGCGCAGCTCCGGTTTTTCGTTGCGGGCACACGCCCGCGGCATTGCGACGCTCGACAGAAGGTCGGGCGCCACACAAGCGGCGAGGTGCCCGCAAGGCACGCCGCAGGGAAGGGAAGGTGTGTAAGATAGCAAAGTCCGAAGGTCCCCGCATCAACGGGGAGATCACCGCTCGAGTCTGCCGCCTGATCGGCGTCGACGGCTCCCAGCTTGGTCAGTTTGGCGTCCGTGACGCGCTGCGCATCGCGGGCGAGCAGGGCCTCGACCTCGTCGAGATCGCCCCGAACGCCGAGCCGCCCGTCTGCAAGGTCATGGATTACGGCAAGTACAAGTACGAGCAGGCGATCAAGGCCAAGCAGGCTCGCAAGAAGCAGGCCAAGGTCGAGGTCAAGGAGATGAAGTTCCGTCCCAAGATCGACACCGGCGACTACGAGACCAAGAAGGGCCACGTCATGCGCTTCCTCAAGAAGGGTGCGCGCGTGAAGGTGACCATCATGTTCCGCGGTCGCGAGATGGCCCACCCCGAGCAGGGTCTCAACGTCCTCGAGCGACTGGCCGCCGACCTCAAGCCCTACGCCACGGTTGAGAGCCAGCCGAAGATGGAGGGCCGCAACATGCACATGCTCGTCGCGCCGATCAAGGGCGCCTTCGATGAGAAGGCCACCGAGGCGAACGAGAAGGATACGAAGGAGAACTAGCATGCCTAAGATGAAGACGCACAAGGGTACGGCCAAGCGTTTCCGCCGCACCGGCACCGGCAAGATCATGCGCGCCAAGGCTTTCAAGAGCCACATCCTGACCAAGAAGTCCCAGAAGCGCATCCGTGGCTTCCGCAAGGAGACCGAGCTCGCCAAGGCCGACGTCAAGGTCGTTTCGTCCCGCATGGGCAAGTAGCGCACCGCGCCTGTCCGTTCTTTTTTTCACTAGGAGTTGATCTAACATGGCACGAGTCAAGCGCGCCGTTGCTGGCCGTAAGAAGCGTCAGACCCTCAAGGAGCTCTCCAAGGGCTACTACGGCACTTCCTCCCGCACCTTCCGCGGCATGAAGGAGCAGGTCCAGCACTCCCTGCAGTACCAGTACCGTGATCGCCGCAACAAGAAGCGCGACGTCCGTCGTCTCTGGATCCAGCGCATCAACGCCGCTGCCCGCATGAACGACATGAGCTACTCCACGTTCATGCACGGCCTGAAGCTCGCCGGCGTCGATCTGGACCGCAAGGTCCTCTCGCAGATCGCCTACGAGGACGAGGCCGCGTTCGCCGCTCTGGCCGAGGTCGCCAAGAAGGCCCTCGCCGACGCCGAGTAAGCGTCTCCACATATCCTGTGGCCTCAAGGCCCGCATGCATCCGCGTGCGGGCCTTTTTATATGTGCGCGTGGGTCTTGTCGGCGACGCGCGTTTGCATCATGCGCAGGGATGCGCGGTCACGTGGAGCCGTGCGTGAGGGAAGAACGGTGACAGAATGACCCCGTCCCCAAGTGTCACATGCGAGGGAGGTGACCGGCTCGCTACTCCTCGTCGTCGCGGTGCAGCAGTCGGTCTACGAACTCCTCGCGACGCTCCTCGGACTTCTCCTCGCGGCGGGCCTGCTCCACGGCAAAGGCCGGATCATCGGGCGATACCAGCTCGTCCTCGCCGCTCTTGGGGTTGTAGTGGTGAAGCAGCACCGGGTCGAACAAGTGCAGGTGCGCGGCAAAGCCAAACGAGGCGCCGATGAGCACGCAGAACACGGCAATCCTGGGCATCGTCTCGATCTTGGTCATGACGATGGCGCCCACGCTCAGCATGGCCGTCCACAGGTACATGAGCAGCACGGCCTGGCGCTGGTTGTAGCCGTCCTGGATGAGGCGGTGGTGGATGTGGCCCTTGTCGGCCTGCCCCACGCTCACGTGCGCGCGCTTGCGGCGGATGATGGCCGAGAACGTGTCGATGATGGGCACGAACGATATGACGAGCGGCACGATGATCGTCGTGAGGCCCGCCACGCGCGTGACGTTGAGCAGCGAGACCGTACCGAGCGCAAAGCCGAGCAGAAGCGAGCCCGAGTCTCCCAGGAAGATGGACGCCGGATTGAAGTTGTAGCGCAGGAAGCCGAGCGTGGCGCCGGCCACGGCGATGGAGACCGCGGCGGCATCGAGTCGGCCGCTCTGCGTTGCCATGAAGAACAGCGTGCAGCTCGAGATGAACGTGATGCCCGAGGCAAGGCCGTCGAGCCCGTCGATGAGGTTGATGATGTTCACGTAGGCCACGAGGTAGATGACCGTGATGGGGCACGCGAGCCACCCGAGCACGACCTCGCCGGGGGCGAACGGGTTCACGATGGCGCCCACGGTGAGTCCGGCCATGACGGCGATGACGGCGGCCACGACCTGTCCCGCGAGCTTCGCGAGGGGCTTGAGCTGGAAGACGTCGTCTATGGCACCCGTGAGGAAGATGACGAGGAAGGACACGCCCAGCAGCGGGTAGTTGACGGTGGAGAACCTGTTGGGGGTGAGCACGGTGGGCCAGCCGAGGTGCTTGGTGCCCAGGATCTGGACGATCGCGGCAGCGACGAGCGCGAGGAAGATGGCGATGCCGCCCATGCGCGGGATCGTTCGCTTGTTGATGCGGCGCTTGCTGGGCTTGTCAACGGCGCCGAGGCGCGTGGCGATGACGCGGGCGAGCGGCGTCGCCACGAGCGTCACGACGAGGGCCGTGACGAACAGGGACGCATACGGAATCCACTCTCTCACCAAAACGTGCAGCCTTTCGCAACGGCGGGCATCGCCAGCACAAGGTTTCCAAACGATGAAACGTACCTATGATACCAGCTTGTTGTCCCTGGTTCCGAGTGGGAAACCAGGGGATGCTCCATGTCAAGACTGGCAACGATAAACGGCTTGGGTATAGTGGAGGTGTCAGCTCCCCGCAGGGCAAACTGGGTGAACCGACAAGCGTTTCCTGGGAGCCCATATACCGAGCTCAGTACAGGCATCCTCCGCTTGGGGGAAGCTGGAACAGCCGGCGAGGGCACCCACCTTCTGAGAGGTGGGTTCATTATCGCACCTGCGGGGAGCGACGTTGATTTGTCGCGATGGCGCCCTTGCGGCGCCTTTCTTTTTGCGCGCCACGCCTCTCGCGTACGTGCCAGTCGTGTGCCTGTTCAGTCGTGGGCGCGCATGCCAATCGGTTTGCGCCCGAATGTACAAAACGGGTCGAGAATGTCGCTGTTTTGCGGCCAAACGGGCTCGTTATCAACATAACTTCAGATGGTGCGAGACCGAAGCCGTTCAAGGCCGACGATCTGCGTCCGTTTTGTACATTCGGGCCGAGAAGGACGCCGGCCACCCGTGCCGCTGCGCCCCTCATCACGGCCGCGTATCCGCGTTTGTCTCGCGAAATATAGATTCTCGTTTGACAGGACCGTCCTTCACGGTACAATAGCCCTCGCGCAAACGCGCCTGGGGACGTAGCTCAGCTGGGAGAGCGCTGCCGTCGCATGGCAGAGGCCGAGGGTTCGATTCCCTTCGTCTCCACCAGGAATTGCCGAGCGGGCCACGATGTGGTCCGCTCTTTTTGTATCGAGACCCGCTTGGCGGCGGAGTCGTTTGGAGGCTCCATGGAACAGATGCCGCGCGAATACGCCTCGTGCCACCTCTGCCCGCGCGCGTGCGGGGCAAACCGCGCAGCGGGCGCCCGCGGCGCATGCGGGGCCACGGGCACCCTGCGCGTGGCGCGCTCGGCACTCCACTTCTGGGAGGAGCCGCCCATCTCGGGTGAGGCGGGCTCTGGCGCCATCTTCTTCTCGGCCTGCACGCTTCGTTGCGTCTTCTGCCAGAATGCCCAGATCAGCTCGGGAAACTTCGGGGCAGACGTCTCCGTCGCCCGCGTGGCCCAGATGATGCTCGAGCTGCAGGGGCAGGGCGCGCTCAACATCAACCTCGTGACGCCCGGCCACTTTGCCCCGCAGGTGGTCGAGGCGGCCCTTCTGGCCCGCGACGCCGGCCTCTCCATTCCCATCGTGTGCAACACGGGCGGCTACGAGACGCCCGAGTGCGTGCGCCTGCTCTCGCAGGTCGTCGACGTGTGGCTCACGGACTTCAAGTACGCGAGCGCAGACCTCGCCGCCGAGCTCTCCCGCGCCCGCGACTACCCAGACGTTGCCGCTGCGGCCCTCGCGGCCATGCTCGAGAGCGTGCGCGCCCACGGGGGCGCCGCAAACGGGGACGACGGCAGGATGCTGCGTGGCATCATCGTGCGTCACCTCGTGCTTCCCGGGCATGCGGACGACTCCATGGCCGTGCTCGACCGCGTGTGGGAGCTCGCCGGCAACAGCGTAGACATCTCCGTCATGAACCAGTACACGCCCAACGAGGCGTGCCGGGCCCGCGGCGGGGACCTGGCGCGCGCGGTGACGGACGAGGAGTACGAGCTCGTGCTCGACCACGCGGACGACCTGGGCTTCGAGCGCATGTGGTGGCAGCAGGGCGGCACGGTCTCGGAGAGCTTCGTGCCCGCGTTCGACATGACGGGCGTCGTCGGCCCAGAGCTGCCTGGCGCGCGGCATGACTAGCGCCTGCGCAGAATGGCTAGACTAGACCCGGACTCAAGACAGGTTAACCACGCCCACCACGCCCCATGGGGGCAGACACGAGGAGCATCCATGGCAGACGAGACACCCCTGACCGACGAGGAGCGCGAGGAGCTCAGGCGCCTTCGCGCCGAGAAGGCAGCTCGCGAGCGTGCCCAGCACGAGGCCGCTCAGAAGGCCGAGCTCGAGCGTCTGCGTGCCGAGAAGGCCGAGGCCGAGCGTGACGCACTTGACGCGCAGCGCCGCGAGCGGGCCCGCGAGTACATGGAGCCCGACGACGACCTCAAGATGCCCCTTGGCCAGAAGATCGTCCTGCTCGCGCTTGCCGTCATCGTGGCGCTGTTCGTCATAAGCGTCGTGGGCGGCGGCCTCATCGCCAACTAGCATCGCGCGCGTGCCCGCCGGGCACGCCGGGCAACACACGAAAGAGGGGGAGCGCAATGTCGCTCACGGACGCAACGAGGCCCACGGACGTCTCGCTCAACACGGACCTGTACGAGCTCACGATGGCCCAGGGATTCTGGGAGAGCGGCCTCATGGACGCCGAGGCGTGCTTCACGGTCTTCTTCCGCGACGCACCGTTTGACGGCGGCTATGCCGTCGCCTGCGGAACGGGCCAGATCGCCGACCTCGTCGAGAACTTCCGCTACACGGACGAGGACATCGCCTACCTCGCCTCCATCCAGGCTCCCGGCGGCGGCGCCCTGTTCAAGCCCGGCTTTCTCGAGTGGCTGGGCACCTTCTCGATGGACGTCGACGTCTGGGCTGTGCCCGAGGGGCAGGTCGTATTCCCGCGCGAGCCGCTCGTGCGCGTGCAGGGCCCCATGGCGGCCTGCCAGCTCATCGAGACGGCCCTGCTCAACCTCGTGAACTTCCAGACGCTCGTGGCCACCAAGACGGCACGCGTGGTCCAGGCCGCCGAGGGCCATGCGGTCTCGGACTTTGGCCTGCGCCGCGCCCAGGGGCCGGACGGCGGCCTTGCCGTGGCCCGCGCCTCCTACGTGGGCGGTGCGAGCTCGACGTCCAACTGCCTTGCCGGCAAGATCTACGGCATTCCCGTCTTCGGCACGCACGCCCACTCCTGGGTCATGGCGTTTCCCTCCGAGCTCGAGGCGTTCCGCGCCTTCGCCCGCACGAGCCCCAAGAACTGCGTGCTGCTCGTTGACACCTACGACGTGCACCAGGGCGTCGCGAACGCCGTGACGGTCGCCAAGGAGATGGAGGCGGCAGGGGAACGTCTCGCCGCCGTGCGCATCGACTCGGGCGACCTCGCCAAGCTCTCCAAGTTCGCGCGCCACGCGTTTGACGAGGCCGGCCTCCCCTACGTGAAGGTCTCCGCCTCAAACGACCTTGACGAGTACACGATCCAGTCGCTGTTCGCCCAGGGCGCGCCCATCGACTCGTTTGGCGTGGGCACCAAGCTTGCCACGTGCGATCCCCAGCCCTCGCTTGGCGGCGTCTACAAGCTCTCCGCCGTGCGCAAGGCGGGGCAGACCGCATGGCGTCCCACGATGAAGCTGTCCGAGGTTGCCTACAAGCGCACGATTCCCGGCATCCAGCAGGTGGCGCGCTTCTATGACGAGGCGGGCTGCCCCGTGGGCGACGTCATCTATGACGAGACGATGCCCCAGGCCACCCCAAGCGCCGCCGTTGACGTCATGGACGCCGAGACGAGCTACGACTTCTCCGCCTACGAGTGCCGCGACCTGCTCGTTCCCGTTGTTGCCGCTGGCCGGCGTGTGGGCGGGCAGCCGAGCCTCGAGGAGGCCAAGCGCGTGTGCAGAGACGCGCTCATGCACCTCGACCCGGCCGTGCGCCGCTTCCTGAACCCGCAGGTCTATCCCGTGGGCATTGAGTCGGGGCTCTCGCGCCTGCGCCAGCGCCTCGTGCGCGAGGAGCGCGCGGCCCAGGCCCACTAGGCGCAGGCCACGCCCGTCACATCTGCTAAACTCAACCAGTTACATCGCGTGCACGTAGAAGGGATACATCGTGGTCGAGACGATCGAGAAGCTGGTCCGCGCGGCGGTCGAGGAGGCGCAGGCGGCCGGTGAGCTGCCTCAGTTCGAGGTGGCAGACCTCGGTCTCGAGCGCCCGGCCGATTCCTCGCACGGCGACTGGACGAGCACCGTTGCCCTGCGCAGCGCCAAGGCGGCCCACATGGCTCCCCGCGCCATCGCGGAGGCCATCGCCAAGCACCTGCCCGACGCCCCCGAGGTCGACCACGTCGAGGTCGCCGGCCCCGGTTTCGTGAACATCTACCTGTCCGTGGCCGCTGGCAACGAGGTCTTCCGCACGGCCCGCGTCCAGGGTGCCGACTTCGGCCGCTCCAACCTGGGTGCCGGCCAGCGCGTCCAGGTCGAGTTCGTCTCGGCCAACCCCGTGGGTCCGCTGCACATCGGCCACGGCCGCTGGGCCGCGCTCGGAGACTCGCTCTCCCGCGTCCTCGAGCACGCCGGCTATGACGTGGAGCGCGAGTACTACGTCAACGACCACGGTAACCAGATGAACACGTTCGGCAACTCCGTGTCCGAGCGCTACCTGCAGCTCGCCCAGATCATGGACGAGAAGGGCGTCGATGCGCACGCCGCTCACGAGGCCCTCATCGCGGACTGGAGCGCCTTCGTCAACGACGAGGCCGACGAGCACCCCGACTCCCACCCCTACATGGACGCCTTCCGCGCCAAGCTCGGCGCTGACTCCTACGGCGGAGACTACATCATCGACCTCGCCGCCCACTTCATGGAGGCCGACGGCACGCGCTGGGTGGACGCGGACGCCGAGGAGCGCATGCTGTCGTTCCGCGAGCGCGGCTACAAGCTCATGCTCGACGACATCCGCCAGACCTGCACGGACATGCGCACCGACTTTGACCAGTGGTTCTCCGAGCGCTCCCTGTACGAGAAGGGCACGGACGGCACGAGTGCCGTGGACCGTGCGTTCGCCCGCCTGCGCGAGCAGGGCTACCTGTACGAGAAGGACGGAGCCCTGTGGTTCCGCTCCACCGACTTTGGCGACGACAAGGACCGCGTGCTCGTGAAGGCAGACGGCGCCTACACCTACTTTGCCTCCGACGTGGCCTATCACTGGAACAAGTACGAGCGCGTCGACCACGTCATCGACGTGTGGGGCGCAGACCACCACGGCTACATCGCCCGCGTGCGCGCCGCCACCGACGCCCTTGGCTATGAGGGCAAGTTCGAGGTTCTCCTCGGCCAGCTCGTTAACCTGCTGCGCAACGGCCAGCCCGTCAAGATGAGCAAGCGCAAGGGTACCATGGTCCCGCTGCGCGAGCTGCTCGACGAGGTGGGCGCCGACGCCACACGCTTCACGCTCGTGTCCAAGAGCTCCAACCAGATGATCGACTTCGACATCGAGGCCGTGAAGCGCCAGGACAACACGAACCCCGTGTACTACGTCCAGTATGCCCACGCGCGCATCTGCTCCATCCTGCGCCGCGCCGCCGGCGTGTCGGCAGAGGAGGCCGCCAGCCTCGGCATGGACGAGGTGGCCCTGCGCGCCTGCCCGATCGACTGTGACCTCTCTGTGCTCACCGACCCCACCGAGGCCGCGCTTGCCCGCAAGCTCGGCGAGTTCGGCGAGCTCGTCGAGGGGTGCGCCCGCGACCGCGCGCCGTTCCGCCTCACGCACTATGCCCAGGAGCTCGCCGCGGCGTTCCACGGCTTCTACACCGTCTGCCAGGTGCTGCCCAGCGAGGGCCGTCCGGTTGACGCGGCCGTCTCCACGGCGCGCCTCGCCGTCTGCGACGCCTGTCGCCGCGTGCTCGCGCTCACGCTCGCGCTCGTTGGCGTCAGTGCTCCGGAACGCATGTAGCGCAGCGTCCGCTCATTAAATTCTTGAAGCCCGGCACCCTCTGTGTGCTGGGCTTTTTCTTTGACTCGAGACAAATTTGGTGACTATCCCTAAATTAAAGACTCAACGGCGAAAATTAGGGGTATCCTAGTGATGAGGTAGTTGGTTGCTTCTCGGGGGTCTTGCCGTTGAAGGTGTGTGAGTATCTATCTGTACGCCGGGCCTTTGGCCTGGTGCGGCAGTCCACGCCTGCCTCGGGCCGCATCACGTTCGACGAGCTGGGCATCATGTGCCACCTCGCGAACGTGGGCAAGCCGCTCCGCACTTCGGAGATTGCCGATCACCAGGGCGTGCTTCGCCCGACCATGACGCACAGGGCCGGTCACCTGGCCGAGCTTGGACTCATCGAGCGCAGGATTGGGGAGAGCGACCGCAGGAGCGTCTGCTGCTCCCTGACGGACGCGGGCGTGCGCGAGGTCCGCCGCATCGTCACGAGCGTCTGTCGCAACATCACGTCTGGCATGCCCCTGTGCCGCTGCACGCCCAGGCGCATGTCGCTCATCATCGATGAGTGCGCGAGGGCGTCCGTCTCCTCGGCAGACATGGTCCTCATGGCCCTTCTCTGCTCGGGCGACGGGAAGGGCAGCCGCTCGGTGAGCGAGCTCGTCTCCCTTCTCGGACTGCTCCAGCCCACGGTCTCCATGGCGGTCTCGTCTCTCGAGAAGGCCGGGCAGGTCGTCCGCTCCGGCATGGACGCCCGTGGAGTCGTTGGCGTGAGCCTCGCGGATCCGGGCAGGGAGCGCGCGGAGAAGATCGAGGAGCGGCTCGAGGCATTTCACGTGGGTCACGCTCGCGCGGGCAGCCCTTCAGTGCTATAGTCACGGTCGATAAGGGTCAAAGGACCCGTTTGCGCCGCATGTCGGCGCGCTTCCATGTCCCCAGCATGACAGCCCCGCATAGGTGCGGCCGCATTCTGGAAACGTTTCCTATGCCTTGTCATGTGCCGGGAGGCGACGAGTTCGCCAGACGCGAAGGATCACCCACGTGACAGAAGAGAAGAACGAGGACGTCCAGGCGCCGAAGCGCCGCCGTACCCGTGCACGCAAGACCCAGGGCGAGGACGCGGGCGCCCAGCAGGCCAGCGCTCCCAAGCAGACCGACGACGCCCCGCAGCCCAAGCGCCGTCGCGCGCGCCAGCACAAGGACGCCGAGGTCCCCGATCAGCCGACCGCACCCGTCCGCGAGCGCGAGCCGCAACAGCGCGACCAACCCAAGCCCCAGCGCGGCCATGCCCAGCGGGACAACCGCGACAATCGCGGTGGCCGCAACCAGCAGCAGGGCCGCAACCAGCAGTTCCAGAACAACAGGCGCCGTGGCCGCCACGGCAACAACAACGCGGGTCAGGGCACCGTGGAGCCCAGGCTCTCCCGCGAGATGCTCTCGTCCATGCTCGTGGCGGAGCTGCGCGTGCACGCCTCGGGCCTGGGCGTCGAGTACGTGGGCGTGCGCAAGGCCCAGCTCGTGGAGGACGTCTACGTTGCCTCCGCGCGCGCCGAGGGCTTCCGCGACGTCGCGGGGGTCCTCGACCTCACGAACGAGGGCTACGGCTTCGTGCGCACGGGCAACTACATGCCCGGCGACGACGACGCCTTCGTTCCCCAACAGCTCATAAAGCACATGGGCCTGCGTCGCGGAGACTGGGTCGAGGGCACCGTGCGTCCCAGCCGCCCCAACGACAAGTACCCGGCGCTGTACAAGGTGGCCTCCGTGAACGGCCTGCCGCCCGAGGTGCTCAGGAGCCGACCGCGCTTCCGCGACCTCACGCCGGTCTACCCCAACGAGCGGCTCACCATGGAGCATGGCCGCGACTCCATCACGGGTCGCGCCATCGACCTCGTGGCGCCCATCGGCAAGGGCCAGCGCGGCCTCATCGTGAGCCCGCCCAAGGCCGGCAAGACCACGGTGCTCAAGCGCATCTGCGAGTCCATCGCCGCCAACAACCCCGAGGTGCACCTCATCTGCCTGCTCGTTGACGAGCGTCCCGAGGAGGTCACGGACATGCAGCGCTCCATCCACGGAGACGTCGTGGCCTCGACGTTCGACATGCCCGCAGACAACCACACGGCCGTCTCCGAGCTGGTCATCGAGCGTGCGAAGCGCCTCGTCGAGATGGGGCGCGACGTCGTGGTCATCCTCGACTCCATCACGCGCCTCGCCCGCGCCTACAACCTCGCCCAGCCGGCGAGCGGCCGCATCCTGTCCGGCGGTGTGGACGCCTCGGCGCTCTACCCGCCCAAGAAGTTCCTGGGTGCCGCCCGCAACATCGAGAACGGCGGCTCGCTCACGATTCTTGCCTCGGCGCTCGTCGAGACGGGCTCCAAGATGGACGAGGTCATCTTCGAGGAGTTCAAGGGCACGGGCAACATGGAGCT
>ERZ808240.1804-NODE-1804-length-25289-cov-3.921733_pt1 | contig 25289 bp, 15 predicted proteins | sample MGYA00521084_ERZ808240 | MGnify/ENA primary metagenome ERZ808240 (study PRJEB31516, sample SAMN03275571) | gut metagenome | biome: mammalia-associated habitat; material: feces | host: Papio cynocephalus | place: Kenya | collected 2012-08-06 ... | reverse complement strand
CAATGATTGTAAATGGTGAATGCGGAGCATTTTCCAACCAGTTACTCCAATGTTTTCTGGCTGCGGCAATGCAGGCAGAGTGGATAAAAAAGGCAGGATAACAATAGTAAACAGCAAGAGATTAGAGGCTAAGATATGAGTAGTAGGAGAAAAAAGATAGGAAGTAGAATTATCGCAGTGATATTGTGCATGGTAATCTTTGTTTCTCAGGTAAATGTAGCGGAAGCATCGGATACTGAAACATCAACAAAAATTGAAACTGAAAGCAGTCAGGTTTCATTTCCAGAGGATGTTGCAGAGCCGAGCACAGAGAATAGTGAAATATTATTGCAATCAGTGGATGAATCAAATACAGAAGAAACCGTTACAGAAGAGCAAAAGGATACGAAATCACAGAGTGAAGAACAAGCAGACAGTGCTAATGATATGTCTGAAAATAGTTCAACAGATCATTTGGAATCTTATTATAAAGATGGAAAAATCTGTATTTATAATTATGAGCAGCTTTTACAGATTGGTACAGATACGACAATCTATACTGGAGATAAAGACGGAAAAATTGGAACAGGAGAAACAGTAAAATCAGCTGGGGCAGAACTGAAATACAGTCTGGACGGACAATATTTGCTGATGAATGACATCCCGATGGACATGAATCAGCAGTGGAACTTCCCGGAAGGATTTACAGGAACATTTAGTTCGAATCAGGACAGAACAGATACAACAGTATATGATTCATCTACAGATACGATCTATATTTATAACCGTTATCAGATGTCATTGATGTATTCGGAAAATGCAGAAAACGAAATGGTCATGAGTGAAGACTATCAGGCGGAACGAGTTGGAATGGGACAGGCCTTTACATTGGAAGACGGTTCGCATCTGACCTACGGTGCAAGTCATAATTATGTTCTGGCATCCAGCTTTACACAGGAAACACCGGAACTTATTGCAGATAAAGAAGCAACAGTCAGTGTAAATGATGTGTATCCTACAGAATATGAAGGCAGAGATTACTTTGGTCAGGTAGTTAAAACCATTGGAAATAAAGATTATATTCTTATCGGAAATGAAAAACAGCTCAGAGCGATCGGAACAGATGCAGAAGTAACAGAACCTATTTGGAGGGTATATGAGACGAGAGAAGTTCATTATACTTCAATAGGAACACCGTGGGGACATACGGATTGGACACCGTCAGAAAATGACGGAGAATATACAACAGAGTTGTATTATCCAGGGGATGCGGATTTGGTCAATTTTGGTGATTATGATTGGTCGGACAAAGAGCTGTATGCAAATGATCAGGGGGATCATAAAATTGGTGCCAAAGAAAATCTTGATAACAAATTAGACACCGAAGCATTAAAGAGATATGTATATGTAGGAAGTTCTTTAAGTAAGGAGGCAACAGATACAGAAGGAAATGTGATACAAACCGTTGGTCTGCTTACCTATGATACAGATGCAACGTCCAATAAGCTGAATATTACATCAGGTACACACAAATATACAAATGATGCAAATTATATTATTTTCAGAAACATTGATCTGAGCGGTGAAAACTGGACGCCAATGATGCTTTCGGGAGATATGATCGGCGCAAAAACAACAGGACAATCCACTTTATGGAATAATGATGCAAGCGTTACAGATTACAGCAAAGCAACAGATTTCTCCAGCAATGTAGAGCGCCCGGTTATTTCTAATATTACTGTGAATCAGACAGAAAAAATGGATAGTTCAAAATATATTGGAATCGGATTCTTTGCGACAGTTACAAACGAAATTAATGTAGCAAATATTGGAGTCAGTGCAGGAACGGTTACAGTATCCAATATTGAATTACATAATGTCAGTGTGCAAAATAATACGAATACGCATAAAAACACACAGACTTTGATCAGTGGTCTGACGAGTAGTCTGGGATGGCTTGTCGGAGGTCTTGTTGATATTCTTACAGGGGCATTGACATTTGGACAGGTGAAGTTGAATTTGCGGGATACGTTATCAGCGTTGCTCAATGCAAGAGCCGAAGATCCAACCATTTATGCGACAGGAGCTTTTGCCGGTCGGCTGGTTGGGGATGTACTGATTGAAAACTGTGATGTGACAGGTAATGTTCAAGTATCAAATATCAATAGCAGAACCGGTGGATTTGTTGGTTATACAGAAGGTGTGACACAGTATAGTGGATTATCTAAAGTATTAGGAACAACAGTAGACGCATTATCCTCTTTGCTGAATGTAATTCCAGGTCTTGGACTTGGTGATTTAATTACTATCCTTTTAAAAAATGCTCTTCCTGTTGGAGATTTGATCCCGACAGGATATAAAAACGTTGATATTAAAAATTGTAATGTAGATGGACTGACTGGAACGGTTGGTCAGACGAATAAAGATTATGCCGGAGGATTTGTCGGTCAGCAGGTTGGTACAGACATTCAGAACTGTTCCGTGAAAAACAGTACCTATACGATAAACAGTAATGAATATGGAGGAGGTTTCGCAGGAATCAGCAGAGATGCTGATATTCAGGGAACGTTAAGCGATGTCGGTATTGAATTGCTTCGTCTGACGCAGCCACAGAGTCTGCTTTTAAATTGTAACCTGACAAATTGTAATGTCACGGTAGAAGGTAAGAATTATCAGGGCGGAATGACCGGAGCACAGACAAATAGCTATGCGGTTAACTGTGGTGCTACAGGAAATATTTCTGTAAAAGCCAGTGGCAATTATGCCGGAGGTGTAACCGGAATTGCAACGGTTGGCTGGGTAACAAATCTCGGAAAAGATGAAGTGGCTGATACTAGTCTCCTGAAAACAGTTGGGGAACTTTTGACAAAGCTCTTATCCAGTAACCCGGAGCAGGCAGGAATGCTTCTTTCACTTGCAGGAATTGCTCCTTCCGCAATTCTTGGAGTAAATATGGATTGTTCATCTATCACAGTTGAAGGTGACGGAAGTTATGTTGGAGGAATTCTTGGCGGTGGTGATGGTGTTTATCTTGCAGAATCAAGTGCAGATTATCTGAATAAACTTTCCTATTGGAAATATGGAGCACTGGAAACTGGAATTGTATCGCAAAGAAATAATACGGTAACAGGTCTTTCCAGTGTCAAGGCAGAAAATCGAGTTGGTGGTGTTGCCGGAAGTGTTACAACCGCAAGTGTTACAGGACTATTAAATAACACATTAGGTGTTGGAGATTTTCTTGGATTCACGGTACATAATACAACTGTTACAGGTAGCGATGATGGTTATACAGTAGCAGCAACAGGAAATTATGCAGGAGGAGCACTGGGAGAAGCGATTGGCGGAGATGTGCAGAATGTAACATTGAACCAGTTAAAATCAGTGACAGCGAAAAATAGAACAGGAGGTTTTGTCGGCTGTGCAGGACCGGGAGATCTTGCCGGAGCGAATGGACTAACTGTTAATCTGCTAGGACTGAATCACTTGTTAAATCTGAGTAACTTATTATCCGTTGCAGAAGGTGTCCGAGTAAAAATCACGGATGCACATGTAAATGGAATTACAGCTGGATTTTCAGTAAATGCAAAAGGCAGCAATGAAAATGGAGAGACAGTTGATTATGTAGCCGGTGGCTTCATTGGAAAAAGTAACAGCTGCGAGATCAATCAATCAGATGTCAAAAATCTGAAAGAGGTAACAGCGAATGATAAAGATGGATCAGCCGGTGGTTTTATTGGTTCTTCACAGACTGGAGGACTTGCAGATGTAGCGGATGAAACAGAAATTAAATCTCTGATCAGTGCAAATGGTTTGTTAAATGCAGTAAAATATCTGATTCCATCTTATACACAATGCACGGTTACTTATACAGATGGTGGTGGTGTTACAGCAGATACAGCCGGAGGTTTTGCGGGATATTTCCAGAGTGGAACGGTCAATAACCAGGCTGCAGGAGAAGGCAATTATTATGCTGTTTATAATCTTGACCATGTAACCGGACAGTCCTATGCCGGAGGATTTGGAGGAAACGTATATTCCGGAGCCTTAGCTGATGCGGGAAAAGGAATCAGTATCCTTGGAAGTATCAATGGCCTGAATATCAATATAGGAGATCTGGTAAATCTGATCAATGCATATATTCCGTATATTCAGTACGCAGGTATTAAGTCAGAAAAAGGATTCACAGTTTCTGCTGACACAGTAAGATCAGCAGACAGCAACTCAGGAAGTGCCGGAGGATTTATCGGTTATGGAAGTGGCGTTCAGGTAAGTTATTGTGATGTATCAAATTTAAAACATACAAAGGTAACAACACCGTCAGATTTGGAATCAACCGATGGATCAAGCTATTTTAATGAAAAGCAAAGTATATATGCCGTAACAGGTGCGAGATATGCAGGTGGATATATTGGATATATGGATATTGGTTCTGCAGCATCAGTTGGAAAAGGCTTAAGTGTTCTTGGAACAGCAATCGGCATTAATGATGTTCTGGATGCATTAAATGTAGTAGTTTCTACAGTGGAACATTCCAATGTAACAGGAAATACCGGAGGGTTTGCAGTAAAAGCATCTTTAACAAATACGGACTCGGATGCAACAGAAGATGATGTGTTGGGTGATGCCGGAGGATTTGCCGGAAAAATATCTGGTGGACATATTCAGAATTCCAATTCCTACAATTTTTCTTATATCATTGGACAGATTACATCCGGTGGATATGTAGGGGACTTGGAACCAGGCAATATAGCAAGTGTTCTTGGTGATGCAAGTATTCTCGGTGGGCTTGTGAATGTAAAAGATACATTAGCATCGGTAGCACAAGATTTTGTACCAACGATCCGGAATAGTTCAACAACTTGTATTCCATGTGGTGGAGCTGTCCGGGCAGAGGCAGCGTCAACAACAGCAGTACAGAGAGGACTTGCCGGAGGTTATGCAGGACATAATGAAGGCGGTCATATCCTTGGAAACAATACAAAGAAATGGAAAGGGAAAGATTATACCGGACCGACAAGCACCTGTAAGGCAGTCAGAATCCGTTCTGTTTATGGAGCTGAAATAGCCGGAGGATTTACCGGACTAATGGAATCCGCAGACACAGCAAGCACTGGAAATCTGTCGCTATTATGGGGACTGGTAAAAGCGGATAATATTCTTGGTGCCCTCAGTATTGTCTATCCAACAGAAGAAAATACAGCCGTTTATGGACCGCTGGCACAGATGGATTATCAGTCCTGGAATTCCTGGGTACAATATGTTGGAAAATATGGCGGTTACGGAAGTGACTTAGCTGAGAATGGAACAGTAAATAGCCAGGATGAATTAGACGCAATTCTTGGAAAATATGCCTACGGCTATAATGTCGTAGCTGGAAGAAGTTTATACAGAGATGAAACAACATTGGCAAACGGAGGTGCTGCTGGAGGTTATGTTGGATCTATGCAGACAGGAACGATTGCCAATGGACAGGCATATCAGACAAAAGCAGTGAAAGGACTTCGTTGTGCAGGAGGCTTCGCAGGCGAGATGATCAATGGCGGAGCAGCTAGTCTTGGTGGTGTCGATATTCTTGGATTGAAACTGGATCTGGGTCAGATGCTGAATGTCTTAGATGTTTTTGTGCCAGTAATCAAGCAGTCGGTCGTAGAAGGATATCAGAGCGGTTTGAATGTTCAATCGAACGGAACAGACAGCCGGGAAACTTGTGGATATGCCGGCGGCTATGTTGGAAAACTGGTCGGAGGACAGGTCTGGGGAAATGAGCAGACTGCATGTCAGGTAACAAACTTACGACGGGTAGATGGAACCAGTTATGTCGGAGGATTTGTTGGAGATTCAAAACCGGGAAGTGCTGCTTCGGTGAATACGACAGCAGGAGAAGGACTTTTAAGTAAATTATTGAACAGCCTGCTTGAGACACCGGCAGATTTTATAAAGGTCTTAGATGCAACAGTTGCAACGATTCGCTATGCAGATGTGTCTTCCTGGGATGACTGGGGCATTATTGTCAATGGAGCTTATGCAAATGGAAGTAACAATACTTCCTATGCAAAGGCAGCCGGAGGATTTGCAGGAAGTTTGTCAGGAACAGTTGTTGGAAAGAAAGATACGGAAGAAGCTGGAATTTCGGTAAACGGAATCCGCTCCGTTGTGGCAGGAGAGTATGCCGGAGGATGCTTCGGTATTGCAGATGTAGATGCCGGGGTATAGGTATCTGGAAATAATGAGACAACATTGTTGAAAAAACTATTGCAGCTTGGAAGAACCGATGTACTGGATGCATTCCGAACTTATGTATATTACGGAAATGTAAGTGGAAGCAATGATGCAGGATTAAGTGTCCATGCAAATGTAGCAGAAAAGTATGGTCAGAATGATGAAGCAACATATAGTGGAAATGCTGGAGGCTTTGGAGGAGCACTGTTAAATAGTTCTGTGAAAAACAGTACTGTAACGAAACTTTCCAATGTAACAGGACAAAACAGCACTGGAGGATTTATAGGATATTCTGGAAAGAGCGGTGTTGTGGATCTTAGCAAAGTAGATGTACTTGGTGATAGTAAGTGGCAGCTTTTAGGTGGAGCAGTTGGAGTCCTGAGTGTATTTGGCTCTCACATAGATGACAGCAGTGTATCCGGTATTGATGGTGGCTATACCGTGCAAAGTAGCGGTGGAGAAGAACAGATTGCCGGAGGATTTATCGGATATGCAAATCTTGCAAGAATGTCTGGATGTACGGCAGGAGACAGTAAGATACAGGCAAACAGTTTAAAGCAGGTAACATCTGGTGGAACGGCCGGAGGATTTGCAGGAAGAACCAGTTATGAATATCTTGCAAATGTTGATTTGGATTCTACTGTTGTGAATGCGCTGTTGAAGGTTGTGAACAGTCTGATAAAAGCATTATATTTGGATAAGATTGAAGAGTCGAACTTATTGAATATTGATCTTGGAATCATTAAAATCCAGGCACTGTATGAAGGCAATTTGTTACATGTCAATTTGTTGGGATTGGATATTTCAGTTGGATTATCAAAAGCATCCACGGATAATGACCAGCAGACAGACCTGGCAATTATTACCATTGGAGATTCAACCATTAAACTGCCGTGTGATTCCAATGGAATTTCAGAGGATGATGATACAAAATCCAATATCAGTATCAGCCTGATCAAAGCAAACCGGACAAAGATTACCGACAGTAAAGTATATGGTATTAGTACTGGGTATGATGTCTATGCCGGTGGAGCTGGAAATGACACAGATGGAACTGCCAAGGACGGACGAAGCGGAGGATTTGTCGGATATAACGATGAAGGACTTCTGCAGGATAATGATATGTATTTCTGTGATGTGGTTCGTGGAACTTCTGATTTGGTAGGCCCTTTCAGTGGAAAAAGTGATTTGAATTCAGTATATGCATTTAATACGAAGAAAAGTGTAGAGGGTGAAAAGAATAACTACCGTATCTACAGAAAACTGAATGCAGCATTAAATGAAATCAAAAAGAGTTCGAGTATTTTGAACAGCAGTTATGAAAAAGATGATTCCAGTGGCTGGAACATCTATACTGTGGGTCATATGCAGACGGTAGAAAATTATAATGATTTAAAAAATGCTGAGTTGGCAAGCGATAGCGATGCGACAACTGCAAAATTGGATGCTTATGAATCTTCAGCAAAAGCTGTTTTAATGGCAGATACGAAAACTACATTGAACACCGGCGAAAGTGACACACCGGAACCGTCAGAATCACAGGATCCATGTGATGAATATATCAATCTGACAGTCAATAAAATCTGGAAGGATTTGAATAATTTTAGTGAAATCCGACCAGAAAACATTAAGGTAACAATATCTCGTACCTGGACAGATGCAGACAACAGGGAACAGACAGAAATAGTTCCAGGTTATGAGAGTTACAACATAAATGGTTCAGAAAAGAAATCTACATGGCAGGAGGTGATAAAGGGACTTCCCGCATATGAGACAGATGAAGATGGAACCATTCATTATTACACCTATTCCGTTACAGAAACGGAGGTGGACGGTTATACGACAACGATAACACCATCCGATGATGGATTTACGTTTGATATAACCAACAGACATTTTCCAAGTCTTCCAGATACCGGAGGATATGGAAGATACTTGATATACCTGATAGGTATCCTGCTCTTACTGGTTTATCTTGTGATGAGATACAAAAAAAGCAAGGAAAATCAGAAGGCAGAGCAGCTATAAAAAATTAATTCCAAAAGAAAAGGAGAAAAAAGCTATGAAGAGAGTAAAGAAAATCATGGCAGTACTGCTGGCAGCAATTATGACAATGGCTATGGCAGTAACGGCATTTGCCGCAGACAACACAAACAAACTTACAGTAAACGTAAAATCAGGAGACGGGGTACCGACACAGACACTCAAAGATCAGACAATTTATCTGTACAAATTATTTGATGTAACAGAGTCTACAAAGGGAGAAACAACTAATTATGCTTACACAGTAAACACAGATGATGGATACAAAGCTGCACTTGTATCTGCATTAGGTTCAGCTGTTACAGAGAATTCTACAGATGAACAACTCGCAAATGCTGTAGCAGGACTTGATGAAGCAGCAGTTCAAAAATTTGCGAATGATTTTACTACTTATGCTTTAACGAAAAATGTAAAAGCAACAAAAGATTCTGAGAAAATTACAGATGATAAAACATCTTACGAGTTTACGGATTTAGCAGCTGGCTATTATCTGGTATATGTAACAGGCGGAAAAGAGATTCAGTCTTCTCTAGTAACCGTTGATGCAAATACAACAACAGTTAATCTGAAAACAGAGACACCAAGCATTGAGAAAACAGCTGACAAAGATACTGTATCTATCGGACAGGTAGTAAAATATACAGTAACAGGAACTATCCCGGATACAACAGGATATGACCGGTATACATATAAAATCCTCGATACATTATCAGCTGGTCTTGATTTTGTGAATGATGCTAGTGGAACAGCACTTGATGAAGCAACAAAAGTAAATGTAAAAGTAGCATTTACAGGTGAAAATGTTACAGATGCTGGCACAGCACCTACAACTGCAACACTTGATACTGACAACAGCAAAAAAATGACACTTGATTTATCTGAGTGGGTAAGAGCAAACCAGACAAATAACAAGGGTAAAGAATTTACAGTTACATACTATGCAAAAGTAAATAAAGATGCCGTTGTAACTGAGCAGAACAAGGCGTCACTTGTATATGGTAATGATCCTGAAAACACAACAGAAACAACACCAAGCGAAGCAAAGACACCTACTTACCCATTGAATATTAAAAAAACACCTCATGGAGATGATGCATTGTTAGCAGGTGCAAAATTCAGTCTTTATACATCTGAGCAGGATGCAAAAGATGGTACAAATGCTATCACAGTATCTGCAGTAGAAGGAACACCTGGAAGCTATGTAGTGGATCCTGCTTCTAAAAATACAGTATTTGAATCTGTAGATAGCAAAATTGGAGAAAACGATTACAACCTTCATGTAAACGGTCTTGCAGAAGGAACCTACTATCTGAAAGAGGTAGAAGCTCCAGATGGATATAACAAACTGACAGATGCTGTAAAGATTACTATTGCAAAGAGTGGAGATACAACTGTAGAGAACTGGACTATTTCTAAAAGTGACAAGGATGAACCTGATAAAATCATCGACATCGAAAACAGCACAGGTTCTCTTCTTCCATCAACAGGTGGTAAAGGAGCAATCGCATTTGGCATTGTTGCAGCAATCCTTGTATTAGGTGTAGTAGTAAGCTTCATGCGTGATAAGAGGAAAGCAGCACAGTAATGTGTAAACAGACAATAAACTAAGACATAATATAGGAAAAGCGGTTATCTTGGCAAGAGATAGCCGCCATTCCTAATATAACAATAGGGAGAAGGCAATGAAAGGTAAGAAAAAAGGAAAGATTACAATCAAGGATATCATTCGTTTAATTGTGCTTTTGGTTGCTTTCGCCGTGTTATTATATCCGACTTACAGCAGTTATTTGAATGAAAAAAACAGTTCCAAGGTTGTCTCAAATTATGACGAGGAAAGTGTAAAACTAAGTAAAGCTGATAAAGAAAAAATGCTAGAAGATGCCAGAGAGTATAATCAGGAAATGCTTGGGAATATTGACCTGATTGATCCGTTCTCTCAGACGAACACAGAAATTGACGAGCGATATGAAAATCTTTTAAATGTAGATGGTTCTGGAATGATGGGATATGTCCGCATCCCGAAAATCAATGTAGAACTTCCAATCTATCATGGAACATCAGAATCAGTTTTGCAGGCAGGTGTAGGACATTTCTGGGGCACTTCGCTCCCAGTCGGAGGAGAAAGCACACATACTGTACTGACCGGACACAGAGGACTTCCAACAAAAACATTATTTACAAATATGGACAAGATGGAAGTCGGAGATGTTTTCTATATTAAAGTCCTCGATGAAACATTAGCTTATGAGGTGGATCAGATACTGACGGTATTGCCGGAAGATACCGAGGCACTGTCTATTGTACCAGGGGAAGATTATGCAACACTTGTAACTTGCACCCCATTTGCAATTAACACACATCGGCTTCTGGTCCGGGGGCATCGAATTCCGTATGAAGAAGCAAATGAGAAAGAACCAGATGAAAATATTAAGCCTAAGTTGTCATTTACAGCGAAGGTATTGATTGCCACAATTATCGTTATTTTTATTGGACTGATAGCGGCAATTATCTATAGCATTAGAGATCGAAAAAGGAGGAAAGCAAAGTGATAAAAAGAATAAGAAAAATGGCAGCTTTGTCAACCATCACTATTTTCCTCGTGTGTAATTTTTTATATATGTCCGTGATACAGGTATATGCAGAACCGAGAACAGGAGATATTGAAATTGACTATACAGGAAGAACTGACTATAGGGATAATATTATTCTTTCAGGAGCAAAATTTGAGATATTTCCTATCCAATATTTGGATAATGAAGTATTGACCTGGCGTGATGAATTTGCTGATTGTGGAATATCTTTGGAGGATAGCAGTTCAGGAGCCAGAGAAGAACAGGCAAAAAAATTGTTTCAGTATGCGAAAGATCATAATATTTCTGGAATTATACATGTAACAGATGAGGCGGGGCATACACATTTTCTTGATTTGGCAGAAGGTGTTTATCTCCTTGCTGAAATTGGAGATGTTGATAATGGTGTAGATGAGTTTGAATCGGCTCCGTTTTTGGTTTATATTCCGTCGGAAGTGAGTGGAGAATTTGAATATGATGTAGATGTCGAACCAAAAGCAGACTGGGTATCTCATGAAGGGCATCCGGTAGGTCCGGATGAACCAGATGACCCAGACAAACCAGAGAATCCTGAAAAAGATCCTGAAGATACGCCAGATAAAGATCCTGATATAACACCGGATAAGACACCAGAAACAAATCCATCACACACGGGAGATGGTGGTGATTCTAGTATTATTCAAAAAATACTAAATACTGTAAAAACTGGTGATGAAACGAATCTGATTATGTGGAGTTTGATGGTTCTCATTAGCTTAGGAGTAATGATTGTACTATATAGAAAAAAGATAAAAAAATAATTAATTCAAAGTAGAACCGATTCTTACTGAAAGGACCGGTTCTTTAGTGCTTTTTATATCTGCTGTGATTTGTTACAGAAAATATATGGAAATATAGTGAAAGATTTAGAAGAGCTATGCGGATTATTAGAGAGTATGATAAAATCTATTGTAAACACAACATTATAATTATTTTATACAAAAGGCAGGAGAGCGTATGGAACAGATAGAAACAAGAAAAACGAAAAATACAGAAGTAATGAGTGCTGTATCTAAGGCTCTTACATCTATATATACGGGCATGTTTTACATTGACCTGGTGGAGGATAAGTATTCTATAGTGAATTGTCCAGATTCTATAGCTTTCATGCTAGATGGAATCTCCTCAGCACAACAGGCGATTAATACAGCTATCCAAAACACAGTTGCAAAAGAAGATGTATTAGATATCCTTACATTTGTAAATTTAATAACACTATCTGACAGGATGTCATCAGAAAAATACCTGAATATTGATTATAAAGGGAATATTTCTGGATGGGTCAGAGGAAGTTTTATTCAGTCAGAACGTGATAGGGAGGGTAAACTTATAAAGGTAATTTACGCCTATCAGGTAATTGATGAAGAAAAGAAGAAGGAACTGGAAAACTTTCAGCAGCTAAAGGAAACTTATGATAGAACAAAGAAGGATAATGAAAGAGAAAAAAATTCTTTGAGAAAAGAGAAAAATGTTTTGGAAGATAAGAATGTGCTTCTTACAAACGAGAATGCCGAACTTCAACGGGCGAGAGATGCTGTTTATTCTTCTTTAAATTCAGGTTCCTATCTCTGTACCTATGCGGAAGATGGAGAAACCCTTTTGAGCATAAAGTTTTCAGATGCATTGCGTAAATTATATGGATATACAAATGAAGAAGATGCTCCAAACACATGGGATATGTGGCTGAAAGGAGCACACCCGGATGACAGAAAATATGTAGCAGATTGTTATCAGGAAGCATTAAGAGACCGGACCGGCAGCAGAAATTATGATGTTACATACCGGGCAATAAAAAAGGATGGAACAATCCATTGGTATAGAGCTGTTGGACATACCATCCGGCGAGAAGATGGTAGTGCAGAATTCTGCTATGGATATATTATGGACATTGATGAGCAGAAAAAAGCTTCTGATATGCTTGAAAAGGCTTTAGAAGAGGCAAAAATCGCAAACACAGCAAAGACCTCATTCCTTACCAGAATATCGCACGATATCCGGACTCCGATGAATGGAATCATAGGATTGATCGATATCAATGATAAACATGCAGATGATATAGCTTTTACATCAAAAAATAGAGAAAAGGCGAAAGTGGCAGCAAATCATTTACTGTCATTGATCAATGATGTTTTGCAGTTAAGCAAATTAGAGGATTCCAGTATTGAATTAGCGGAAACACCGTTTAATATGCTGTCACTTCTGGATGATATTTTTACTATCACAGAAATGAGAGCAAATGAAAATGGAATTGTGATAAAAAGAAATGATGCAGACAGCATTTATGTGAATCCTTACCTATATGGCAGTCCGCTTCATATCAGGCAGATTTATATTAACCTTCTTGGAAATTCCATTAAATATAATAAGAAAAATGGAAGTATATCCTGTGATTTGTCTACGGTGCAAACAGATCAGGAGCATATTTTACTTAAAATGATTATCGAAGATACTGGCATCGGAATGAGCAAGGAATTTCAGAAACATTTATTTGATCCATTCGCAAGAGAACATGAAGAAATCACTGGAAAATATGAAGGAACCGGACTTGGATTGGCTATTGTTAAGCAACTGATTGACAAAATGGATGGAACTATTCAGGTTGAAAGCAAGGTTGATGAGGGAAGCCGTTTTATCGTGAAACTTCCGTTCAGGATAGCATCAGAGGAGGAGGTGAAACAAACAGAGGAACCGGAAGAGGTAGGAAATATCCAAGGAAAGAGTATTTTGCTGGTAGAGGATAACGAATTAAATATGGACATTTCGGAAATGATTCTTACGGATGCGGGAGCAAACGTTACAAAGGCTGTGAATGGAAAATTGGCTGTCGAAACATTTCAAACAAATGAACCAGGAACTTTTGATATCATTCTTATGGATGTTATGATGCCGGTTATGAATGGGTATGAAGCAACCAGATACATTCGATCATTGGATAGAGCAGATGCAAAAGAAATACCGGTCATTGCACTGACGGCGAATGCATTTGCTGAAGATGTAGAGAAAGCAAAGGAAGCCGGCATGAATGATCATCTGGCAAAACCTCTGGATATTCAAAGAATGTTGACTTTGATTGCAAAATACGTGAAGAGTTGAAGCGTTTCCGTATAGAAGTTAAAATTAGGGAAAAGGCATGTGAAATACGATGATGAAAAATAACCAGATAAAGCAAAAAAGAAAAGATCAGAACCAGGTGAATCATTGGAGAATTTTTGAGGGACGTCTGGTGTTCCTTCTGGCGATGGTGATTTTGGTTGTAGTTGCATATACATTTATTTTACAACAATCATACACCAAAACTGCTCTGAAAACGGAAATTGAACGGGATATTTCCAGTGCAGATGCGGTTCATAAGCTGGTAAATGACAGACTGGGACGGAAAGATTTTAATGAAATAAAAAGTAAGGATGACGAGAATACAGAATTATACAAGAATATGTCGACCTATCTGAATGAGATCAGAACGCTGAATTCTACAAGATATATTTACACAGCAACCAGAAATGAAGAAGGAAGATTGATTTACGTTGTAGACGGACTGGATCCATCGGCTGGTGATGTCAGACATCCAGGAGATCCGATTGAAAAGGAGATGATTCCTTATATAGAAAAAGCACTTTCTGGAAAAACAGTATATTCTCAGGATATTGTTGATACAACATGGGGACCTATTTTTACAGCCTGCTATCCTGTGACAGCAGAAGATAAATCAAATGAAGTAATAGGTGCTTTCTGTATTGAGATGGATATGCAGTCAGCATATGGAATGGTTGAGAAGACGAATAAGCTAAGTGTTGTACTGGGATGCATTACAGCGTGTATTTTGGTAATGTTATGTACCTGTGGATATTCTGCATATAAGAAGCAAAAAGAAAATGAGCAGGAACAGCAGCACTTATTACAGGAAGCTGCAAGACTGGCTGATTCAGCCAATAAAGCAAAATCGACATTTCTGTTTAATATGTCACATGATATTCGTACTCCTATGAATGCAATCATTGGGTATGCGGAATTGGGAGAAAAACATTTAAAGGAGCCGAATGTTTTAGAGGATTACTTTGAAAAAATATTATTATGTGGACAGAAAATGCTGCATCTGATTGATAATATTCTTGAATTAGCCCGAATCGAAAATAACAAAGCAACACTGGATGAAACAATTACGGATGTTTCTAAAAATTTTGATTTATGTATTGATATGTTTCGGGAACCGATAGAAGAAAAGCATCAAACACTGACAGTTAACAAGAACATTCGATATCCGTACTTGTATATGGACGATTCAAGAGCATCTGAAATAACGATTAACATTTTGAGTAATGCTGTGAAATACACGGGCGAAGGCGGTAACATAAGCTGTACATTGAACCAGTATCCCGGCGAAAAAGAAGGGTGGAGTGTATTAGAGCTTATCATAACAGACGATGGAATAGGAATGTCAGAAGAATTTCAAAAACATATTTTTGAATCATTTTCGCAGGAACGATCTTCGTCAGACAGCGGAATAGAAGGCAGCGGGCTTGGTATGGGAATCGTGAAAAAACTGGTGGATTTAATGAATGGTAAGATTTCAGTTCAGAGTAAACCGGGAGCAGGTTCTACTTTTACAATTACGATTCCATTAAAGATAGCAAATGCTGAAGAAATGAATCCAAAACATACAGACGGTCAGCTCAATATCAAAAAATTGGAAGGAAAAAGGATTCTTCTGGTAGAAGATAATGACTTGAACGCAGAAATTGCAACGGAACTTTTGAGCGAAGATGGGGGTTTGATAGAAAGAGCAGAAAACGGTGTTGCTTGTATTGATATGCTCAACAAAGCAAAGCAAGATTACTACAGTCTGATCCTGATGGATATTCAGATGCCAATCATGAACGGATATGAAGCATCCAGGAGAATTCGAGAACTGAAAGACGGTAACAAATCGCAGATCCCGATTATTGCAATGACAGCGAATGCGTTTGAAGAAGATAAAAAGATGGCTTTGGCAAGCGGTATGAATGACCATGTTGCAAAACCGATAGATATGAATATATTGTTACCGACAATTATAAAGTATATTTAATGAAAGAACGTTGGCCTTTTGAGGTTAACGTTCTTTTCAGTTCGATGTCAAAATAGCAGAGATTGTATATATGTGTTTTTCAGTATGGTAGGTGAAGGTATACTAAAAAATATATTGGAAATACTTAGTAAAATGTGCTTTAGCCTATACAAAAAAGAAATATGGTTTGGTATTTGAAAAAGTATGAAAAAGTACGAAAAAGTTTGAAAATTAAATTGTGTAATAAGTTATACGCAATTTGAAAAATAAAAAAAAGAAATAAAATCATTTGGAATAAGAAACTTCCTGCTGCCACTTAAAAATTATCAAAATAATAGACGGAAGGACAGTATGTGAATATACTTATGAATATATAATTGCAATAGTGTGACTGCTGAAGAGAAAAGAGAAAGTTTGTTTTGAAGAAAATGAAAAGGAAATAAAATTATTTCTGACAAAGAAAAATTGCTCTGCTGCCAGAGCTACTGTTACACGTTTAATAACAAGTGAATTAGCTGAATTATCTTTGAAATAATGTAGAGTTACATGGTCTAAATAACTTAGTGCGGAATTTAGCAAAATCATATTATAAAACACATCAGATATAGGAGATATAATTTTAATACAATTTCGCGCAAATGCTATCATATATAGATGATAAAAAGTGGTTTGGATTATGCTAAAAAAATCATCATATATAGTAGATAAAAAAGAATATTTGTAAGATATCCTGCTGCCGCTTGCGGACAAAAAATATATCAGATATAGGCGATGAACGTAAAATGGAATTGTTATGTGAAATTATCAGATATAGGTGATAGGAAGATATCAATGGAAAGTGAAAATGTATCAGTTATAACTGATGTAACATCGTAAAAATTCTGTATTGTATCTGATAGGAAATATTATCTGCTGCCATGACGAAGAAAAAGGGTAGCAGAATAAATGTATTAGCCGACACATAAATGATTATGTATAATCATCCTTTTTGCAAAAAAATGATTTCTTCTGTTTTTTTGTAACATAAAAAACAGAAAGGAGTCGATAATTATGAAGAGCTTTAAAGAGACATATGAGAAATTCAAAAAAAATCAAACGGATGCAACTGTTGCGGCAAAAGCAAATCTGTACAAGGCAACTCTTTCTCGCATAAAAAAAGAAACAATTCCTCCGAATCGAAATTATTTGTGGGCATTAGCGATGGCTTTGGAATTGTCGATAAATGAGACAGAGGAACTATTCGCAGCATGCGGATTGTGGATGCCTTCCCAATATCATTTAACTGATTTGGAAAAAGAAAGAGAAAATATTATAAAAGAATGCATAGCCAACGGTAAATACAATTTACTGGAACTGAATATCCGTCTCTACGAAGAAGGGTATCAATTACTGGGCAATAAAGGAACGAATTAGATATTGAAATAATATTCAAGTGGGGTTGTATAGCGTACAACCCTTTTTGCTTGTATAAACTTTATAATAGTGTAGAAAATAGTCTGGATATGGAGATATTTCAGGTGTCGATATTTTGAAAATATATGAATTTTTGAAATAACTAGAAAAAAGTAGAACGAACGGAGGAAAGCATGTGGGATCATTTATTTATATCGTTAAAGATGAAGATACGGTCATTATTGAAGAAAAACGGAAGGAATTGGAACAGCGATTGGAGTGTGTATTCAATGAGTCTGGGATGATGAAAATGGAACATGTGCAGCTATATGGCAAGCAAATTGGTACTTTAAGGCCGGTGAAGATAAAGGATGGATATACCACATTTTACTACAATCAAATCGAAGAGGACGCGTGGGAAAACGCCGGATATACGGTCAAGGGCGGAGTGTATTCAGACAAGGTTGGATGGCGAGCATTCTCTGTTTCTATGGCAGCAGCATATATATTGCAGACATTTTATATGAACGGACCAGCGTATGTCGTACAGGATGGTCATTTAATAGTTCCGTGGCGATATATGGAATGGTTTCGATATCTGTTTAGCGAAACATATCTGCTGCCAGATGCTGATTTGATGCGGCTAGTGGAAGTATTTCACGAACAAGGAATTTCGTTTCCTAATGTTTTTGAGCAAAGTGAGGAGCTGGCGAACAGTGGCTATACGCCGGAAAGCTTGGTTGATGCGATTGCTGTGATTCATGGAACGAAATATATATATAAACTGATTGACAAGGATAGCGAACATAAACAGAATAAGAATTTTTATTACGATGATTGTATCCGTGCCGTTGACAAAAATATAGAACGTTTTAAGCAAAATAGTCCTTGGAATGATGGGCAGCAGGTGCAGTACTTAATGGATATTATTTATAAATTAGCGGATAAAGATGAGATAACAGAACGAGGGGAGAATAAGAAGGAAGCGTTTGGACTCCAGTTTTTTATTAAGTTGTCGAGTAATTATGCTTTTGCCATTAAAAGGATTGCTGAAGTATATAATAAGGATTTTTGGAAATTATATCAGCCGATTATTGGGAAGAAAAGAAAAAATTTCTTTTCTAAAAACATAGAAAATGATTATGAACAGATGGTTGAATCAATGTCAACATCCAAGTTCTTTTGCGAAAATGATGACGATATGCTTCCTGTTTGGAAACCGAATAGAGATATGCAATTATCAGAGAAATTGGAAAACTGGTTCGAAGATATAAAAAAGCAGTTTGATACGTATATACAAGAGGGAAGAACTATTGCAAAGCCGATCCGGCAGATTATGAACGATCTGTATTATGCAAATGTTAATTACCTGAATATTTATGTCAATGCAGATTTCTTGGAAGAGACTTTAGATCATATTGAAGATATACGGTATCAGGCAGTGTGGCAGATATTTCATAAAATGATTTATTCTCCTAAAGTAATGGAAGAAGGGGAGAAGATATTCGATCAGGAGGCGCTTAAACAAGGAATCAGGAAGACAAAACATGGTTGGACGATGACGAATTGTGAACTAAAGCGAAATGGAGAACGGATGACGGTGAAACGTTATCTGGCATTGGTAGCTAATCTGGAACTGAGGAAAAAGGTTTTCGGATTTTGATGAAGATCTGGTAATTAATAAATTTGAAAAATGTTTTAAAAAGCTAGTACAGTAGTGTGAAATAACAACATAAGCAGGAGTGAATCAAAAGGAAAAACGTTCAAGCGTAGAAGTAAGAATATACAGAAAAAAATAAAAAACAACTTGAATCGTAAAAAATGGCAATCAAGTTGTTTTATCTTCTGTTTTTGGTTTTTGGACGAGGATAAGGTTCTTTTATATCTGTAAGATTAAGCAGATAATCTACACTCGTGTTATGAAAGGCAGCGAGCTTTATAAGAACATGTGTAGGAATATCTATATCACCGCATTCATAATTACTGTAGACACGTTGACTGCAGTGTAATAGCTCTCCCATTTGCTTTTGCGTATAGTCCTTATCTTCGCGAAGATTTCGGATCCTTGGATATAACATATGTTCACCTCAATGCAAAAAGATATCTAATATTTTTATATTATTATGTATTGGAAAAATATATCGAAGCGTAGCGAAAAAATCACTATTGAAATTTAGTGAAAAATTCGCTAGAATAGATAAAGAAAAAGTAGATAAATTGATATAGATATATATGAGGAGAATGAATTATGAAGAACAAAGCAGTAAAGAAATTGACAACAGTTGTTGCAACTTCCGCTGTCATCGCTTCTACTGTTGCTGCTCCAATGGCAACTGTCGTTCATGCAGATGAAAATGGACAGGACCCGGCGGAAGAAAAGCAGTCTGGATCAAAAGCAAAAGCTTCCAATTTAAAAGAAGCAAAAGCTGATTTAGACGCTGCAAAAGCAACAAGCGAAAAAACTTCAGCAGCTGAAAAGAAAGCAAAGCAGGATTATGAGTCTGCGAAAGCTGAAGAAGACGCAGCAAAGCAGGCAGCAGCTGATGCTGTAAAACAGGCAGAAGAAGCAAAAGCAAATGCCCAGAAAGCTTTTTCTGATGCTGCAAATCAGACATCTTCTGATGCTAAGGCAGCAGCTGATAAAACAGAATCTCTGAAAACAGAAAAAGCGGCAGCAGAAAAAACAGCTAGTGAAAAGAAAAATGCTTTAGATCTTGCTGAAGAAGCTGCTAAACTGGCAAAAGATACATTAGAACAGGTACAGGCAAGTGTAAAAGTATCTGAAAGTGATGTAACAGATAAAAAATCTAATCTTGACAGTGCAAATCAGGCAGTTGCTGAGAAAGAAGCAGCTGTGAATGAAGCCAAGGCTCAGGTAGATGCATTGACAGGTCAGGTGACAGAAGCACAGAATAAATTATCATCTGCACAGACAACACTGGCAAATGCTACCGCTGCAAAAGAGCAGGCTCAGGCTCAGGCTGATCAGGCTCAGACTGATCTTACTAATGCACAGAAAGCCCTTGCTGATGCACAGGCACAGGCGGAAGCCGGATCTCCGGAATATAAAGCAGCTCTGCAGGCAGTAGAAGATGCAAAAGCAGCCCTTGCTAATGCACAGGCAGCCCAGACTGAAAAACAGAGTGCCGTTGATGCAGCACAGGCTGCCCTCACGGAAGCACAGAATAAGGTCGTGGATGAGGAAAACGGCATTACACAGGCCGAAAAAGACACAGAAGTTGCCAATGCAGAAGCAACTCTTGCAAGTGCAAAAGAAGCCCTTGGTCCAGTTGCAAATGAGGTTACGGAAAAACAGAATGCGCTGGATTCTGCACAGGCTGCTTATAACACTGCAAAAGCAGATAAAGATGCAAAAGACCAGGCTGTTACAGATGCGCAGGCAAAAGTAAGTTCTGCACAGACAGCATTGAACGATGCTACTGCAGAAGTATCAAACCAGGAAGCAATTATTGCACAGGCAAACAGTGACCTGACAAGTGCACAGGATACTTTGACTACCGTATCCGCTCAGTTAACCGAGGCACAGAATGCAAAAGCCACAGCCGATCAGGAACTTGCTGATGCGCAGAAAACACAGCTTTCTGCACAGAGCAAAGTAGACGCTGCACAGAAAGCTTACGATGAAGCAAAGGCGAAAGCAGATGCCGCAGAGCAGAAGATCAAAGATGGCGCGTTTGCGTTCTATGAGACAATGGCTGCAAACGGGGATACCAGTGCACAAAAAGCATTAGATATCTTAAATAATACAACAGATGTTGCAGACGGAGATACAACAGGCCAGGCAATTTCTTCTTATACACATAAAGGAAACTCTAACGATGCAACTTCACTTGAGAATATGAAGGCAGCTCTGGAGTTGATCAAAGAATGCAATGAACTTCGAGCTAAGGAAGGGCTGGATCCGTTAAAAGTATCTGACCGCGCAATGGCATATGCACAGGTTGATGCTAACTGGGCAGCACAGAGTGGTATCATTGGACATCCAGGCGTATATAACTGTGGTGAAAACCTTTCTTGGGGATATGATGATCCGTATGATGGCTGGTATTATGAAGAGAAAAACAATTATGAAACCAACAATGGTAAGGAAACTGGTCATTATTTTAATGTAATCGGAAATTATAATGCAACAGGGCTTGCAGTAAGCAAATATGAGCATAAATATCAGACAAACACTACACACTCACAGACATTTACAGGTGGAAATGCAGATGGAACAGAAATGTCTTTCGAGGATTATTACAACCGTTTCATGAATTACTACAATGATCTGATGAGTGCGCCGGAACAGGCCCAGAGTGCGTTAGATGCATTGAATGCAGCGAAAACGGAATTAGAGAATGCTAATAAAGCAATTTCGGACGCGCAGAAGAAAGCAGAAGAAGCACAGAGCAAAGTAGAAAAGCTCCAGGCAGAAAAAGCTTCTGCAGAATCAGATGTAAATGCGAAAAAGAATGCGTTAGATACCGCAAATGAGGCACTTACAGCAAAGAAAGCAACCCAGAGTGATGCGCAGAGTGCTTACGATCAGGCAAAACAGGCAGCTTCTGATGCGCAGGCACAGGCTGATCAGGCTGCAAAGACACTGGCAGAAAAAGCGGATGCAGTAGCCTCAGCACAGAATGCACTGGATGCAGTACAGAAAGCACATGCCGGAAAGCTGGATGATTACAATGCAACACTGGAAAAAGTAAAATCTCTGAACGGAGATACCAATGCAACAGCTGAAAGTGCAAAAGCGCACCAGGACAGCGCAGCCCAGGCATTAAAGGATGCGAAAGATGCAAAGGCGAAAGCAGAAGCAGAGGTAAAAGAGAAAGAAAAAGCCCTGGAAAATGCGAAGAAGGCCCTGACAGAAGCAGACGCTGATGCAAAGAAAAAAGAGACAGACCTTTCTGATGCACAGGACGCTTGCAGCAAGATTGAAGCAGAAGTAAATGCAGACCTGGCAAAGAAACGTGAAGATGTATCCGCAAAAGAGGAAAGCCTGAGTAAAGCTAAAGCTGAGGTATCTGTAAAAGAAACAGCCGAGACAGAAGCAAAGCAGGCAAAAGAGGATGCAGAGAAAAATGTAGAAACTTTGACAGCAGAACTGGAAACAGCTAAATCAGATCTGACAGAAAAGAAAGCAGACCTGGCAGAGGCGAAAGCGGCTGCGGAGCAGGCACAGAAAGAATACGATGAAGTAGTAGAAGCGATCACTCCGCTCAAAAATGCGCAGAGCGATTATAATTCAAAAAAGACTGCAGAAGATGAAGCAAAAGCAGAATATCAAGAAGCGCAGGATACTGTAGACAAGCTTTCTACTGCATTGGTTGACGCTGTAGAAGCACAGAAAAATGCGGAAGATAAAGCAGAAAGAGCAAAACATCTTTCTTATGAGGATGCTCTGGTAAATGAAATTACAGACCCTGATTTTGCATACCTGAATGATGAAATCAAAAAAGTAAAAGACGCAGATGGAAGAATTTCATTATTACAGTCTGCATACGAAGACGCTGTTAAAAAGACTGCAGAAACAAAACAGACTTATGAAGACGCAAAAACAGCAAATGCGAAGGCTTCTGCAGAGCTGGCTGTTGCGCAGACTACATATGACAAGTATCTTGCAGATAAGAAGGCACAGGATGCGATTGAGAAAGCAAAAGCTGACGAAGAATCCAAAAAAGCAAATGCGATGATTCGTCAGGTTCTGAAGCAGAAATCATCTGTAGATAACTACAATGATATTATTCCGACATCTTCATCTACCGCAAAGAAAGCCGTCGCAAATAAAACAGCAAATTCTGTAAAAACTGGTGATTCAGCAAATATCGCAGGATTAGCAGCTGCTATGGGCGCCGCAGGAATTGCCGCAGCAACTATTACAGAAAAGAAGAGAAGAAAACGTGTAAAATAAGTACAAAAAAATGATACGAAAAAGGGACACTTTTAAGAGAGGTGTCCCTTTTTCGCATATTGGTAAAATAATGATAAATGAATTTGCAATAACGAAGGACTCCTATAGAAGCCCTTCGAAGAATGTATTGTAGAAATTTAGGCGAGTGGTAAATGGTTAAATAAGCTTGATCTGTGGGAGGAGATTAAGCATAAGTTCTGCGCCTGTAAAAAATGCTGTCATTTCGAGATCGTTAGTTCTTTTTGAGAGATTTTGCCTCAGTTCACCTGTAAAATTTTGATCCAGGAAGCTAGTTAGATCAGAATGTGCACGGGTTACGGGTGTTGTAGAATATAATGCTTCTAATGTTTTGTGTGTTTCGAGATTTTTGATATCTATTTTGTACATAATCTTCTACCTCTCTTTTTTTCTGTTGTGGTTATACAGTTGCCTTGATGTTGTGTTATTTGGTTACGGAATAAGAATGTGCTGGAATTAAATGAAGCACGGAGAGAGCTCCAGCCAAAAAGGCACACTCTTGTAATGCTTCGGCTTTTGTGAAAAGTTCATCGGTTGCATTTTCTGAGATGCTGTCCATATGAGCATGACAGTAGTCCATTAAGGCGCAATAGCTATCTTCCATATAACTTGGAATACCGTTTTCAATCATTTCCTCATATAAAACAGTTAACAGTTCCTTTTGATGCATCATTAAGATCCTTCCTTTCTTTAAATATGCTTGTTGCTTGATTACAAATAAATCATATCAAAGAAAGAGAAAAGTAAAATTTTTGCAAAAAGAATAGTTCTCTTGAGTGCGAAAAAAGAATAAGAAGGCGATTATATAGGTTAAAACAAATTTTTCTGGATAACTTCTCTTTGTGCTTGTTGTAGCAAGAAGTTACCGATTGATCTCCAAAATTCTTTTTCTTCGTCTGTCGGAGCCTCTAAAAGCAGAGTAAGTGTATCTTCTGGTGTTAAAGATTTGATTTCTTGGTATATGTTTGAGTAGTTGGTGATATCAAGCATTTAATTTCCTCAAATTAATGGTGTGTTACGAAAAAATATCGCAGATATGTTCTGCTGCCAGTGATATATAGGGAGAATGCATTGGGTGTGATTTTTTACTTATTGGGATTAGTTTCAGTTTTCCTTTTTCGAATACGACTTTACAACTCTTTTTACAATAGGAAATACCTTAAATGTAGATTGTTTTTTTTTATGTGTCAATAGTTTTGATATATTTTTGATCGGAGCCTTTTTGCATGATCTTAGAAAGAATTCAAAAAAAATCCCATATTATAATGGAAATAAAAAACAATAAATTTGGAGGAAAGAACCATGGGAACAAAATTGGAACTTTTAGAGTACTGTGTAAAACAGACAGGATCAATCATTGAAAGAAAAGTCAATAAAATGTATAAAGAGTGTGGATGTGACATCAAAAAATTTATAAATGAAATTGTAAAAACAGAGGATAAAGAAATTAAGATGACACAAGAATATGCTATCGCTTCTTTTTTGGCTGATGATGGATGTCATTGGTATAGATTACGAGCAATGGTCGGTGAAGTAAAACATACGTATAGTGATGCAGGAACTCTAAAAATTGCAAAAGATGGATTCACAGTACGTATTCCGAACAACTATGGAGATGGGACAATGAGATATGCCGTAGTTAATGATGAGGATTTTAATCATTTTATGGCAAAGTTTTGCTGTGAAGTAAGAGGGGAATTTAATGTTTACGATTACGATTGTGGAGATGAAATTTGTGAAACTCTGAAAGGAAGATTTTTCGTATATTATTATGATGGAATTGTTGTTTTTGCTAAATGGTAAACGGTAGAATATAAATATCTTGAAAAATAAGGATGGTCACTTTTTTGACCATCCTATTTTTCAGTCCTTTTAGCAGGCTTCAGGATATGCTCTGGCAATGTTTCTGAACATGGCAATAAGGTTTGTAAAAAAATTGTGTTTGTATCTTCCTCATGCTTTGGAATCTATGTAAGCGTAAGCGCTTAGTTTGTTTTTGGGTAACTAGATATTCGCCCTTTTCTAACTCATAATGATAACAGATAGATTTTTACTCCACTTCTTT
>ERZ808240.1802-NODE-1802-length-25295-cov-4.310975_pt1 | contig 25295 bp, 26 predicted proteins | sample MGYA00521084_ERZ808240 | MGnify/ENA primary metagenome ERZ808240 (study PRJEB31516, sample SAMN03275571) | gut metagenome | biome: mammalia-associated habitat; material: feces | host: Papio cynocephalus | place: Kenya | collected 2012-08-06 ... | reverse complement strand
AATAAGTCAGAACCAGAATTGAGGTGAAAAGAATGAAACAGGGTATCCATCCGAATTACGTTGACTGCACCATCACCTGCGCATGCGGCAACGTCATCAAGACTCGTTCCACCAAGCCCGAGATCCACGTCGAAGTTTGCTCCAAGTGCCATCCCTTCTACACTGGTAAGCAGAAGCTGGTCGACACTGGCGGACGTGTTGAGCGCTTCAATAAGCGTTTCGGCCGTAAGTAATTACTGGTCTTTTCTGAGCGTCGCTTCCTTAGCTGGAAGCGACGCTTTTTTGCGTCCGTCTTTCGTCCGGAGAGCCTTAAATCCGGTCGAAGAAAGACACTTTCTGTTTTTACACGAGATTCACAAAAAACCAACACAATTACCGACTAAAATAAACCAGCAAACAAATGACAGGATATTATTCTGAAACAAGGAGCGTTTTTCTGTGATTGAAGTATCTCATCTCACGAAAAAGTATGGTAAGCATCTTGCGGTGGATGACCTCTCGTTTACAGTCGAGGATGGCCAGATCTACGGTCTGCTCGGGCCGAACGGCGCAGGTAAATCCACCATCATGAACATTCTTACCGGATACCTCTCTGCAACCAGCGGACAGGTCATCATCGCCGGGCATCCGCTGCCGGAAGAAGCCGATGCTGCCAAAGCCTGCGTAGGCTATCTGCCGGAACAGCCGCCGCTGTATATGGATATGACGGTAAGAGAATATTTGGATTTTGCTGCTGAACTGAAGGGTGTCAAAAAGACGGAGCGCAGCACACAGGTCCTCAAAGCAGCCCGGCGGACTGGATTAGAAGCAGTTCTGCCCCGTCTGATACGCAATCTCTCTAAAGGTTATCGCCAGCGTGTCGGCATTGCGCAGGCTCTGCTTGGCAGTCCGAAGCTCATTATTTTGGACGAGCCGACTGTCGGTCTTGATCCGGCGCAAGTCATTGAGATCCGGAAGCTTATCCGGGAACTTGGTAAAACGCATACGGTCATCTTGTCCAGCCATATTCTCAGTGAGGTGCAGGCGGTTTGTCAACAGGTTCTGATCCTGTCCAAGGGCAAGCTCGTAGCGACCGGTACACCGGAAGAACTGAGCGAGAAGTTGAGTGCAGGCAGTGCCCTGCGTGCTACGGTTCTGGGTGAAAAGAACGTGGTACTGTCTGCGGTCAGAAATCTTCCTGATATCCGGAATGTGACGGTCGAAAATGAGGAAAGTGGGGAAATCACCTTTATCGTGGAGTGTGCAGACAGCACTGACCACCGTGCTGATGTGTCCAAAGCTCTGACAAAAGCAGGCTGTACCGTTCTGGCACTAGCCGCTAAGAGCAAGAGCCTCGAGGACATTTTCCTGAAATTGACCGGTTCGGAATCTGACGAAAACGACGAAAAGGCTGAAAGAGAGGAGGACTGACGCATGACGGCAATTTTTAAACGGGAACTCCGCAGCTATTTTCATGGAATGATGGGCTATGTCCTGACAGCATTTCTGCTTGCGGATACTGGTCTGTATTTTCTGGCACTGAATCTCGGCTATGGTTTGACCGATTTCAGCTACTATACTCTTTATAAAACGATTTTTGTTCTGCTCATCTATTTTCCGGTCCTGACCATGCGCTTGCTGGCAGAGGAACGCCACAGCCGCACCGACCAGCTGCTCCTGACAAGCCCTGTTTCGGTCAACGGCGTGGTGCTGGGAAAGTTTTTTGCGATGTGTACTGTTTTTGCAATTCCGTGCCTGCTGGATATCGTGATGATCCTAGTTCTTTGGGGGCTGGGCGGAACTGTGTCGGCACTCATCGCAAATCTTGCCGGCTTGCTCTGCTATTTTCTGATGGGCTGTGCTGCGATTGCCATTGGCGAATTTCTTTCCGGCCTGACGGAGAATCAAATTATTGCGGCGGTCATGGGTTTTGCGGCATTACTGCTGGCCTATCTGATGCCGAGTCTGCGCAGCATGTTCAATGCCGGCAGTGCAGTTGCGCTGGCTGTTTTTACCGGTCTGGCAGGTGCAGCATCTTTAGCAGTTGGTCTGCGAACCCGGAGTTTTACGCTGGGGTGTCTGAGCTTTGCCGCTCTCTGCGTTGCCCTCTGCGCCCTCTTCCTTCTGAAAAGCGCGTGGCTGACCGAGGCATTCAGCGCAGTGCTGGCAGTGCTCTGCCTGTTTACGCCGTTTGAAGAGTTTGTCAACAGCAGCTTTTCGATTCCGGTGCTGGTCTACTACCTGAGCGTGACGGCGGTCTTTCTCTTCCTGACGGCGCAGGGTATCGAGAAACGCCGTTGGAACTGAGAGGGGGGATAAACGATGAAACAGAAAAAAACATCTTCTCGGCCAGTCAATAAAGGCGTTCTCCGCAGCGGTCTCTGGTCGGCGGCAATCACTGTCGCTGTTATCGTGCTGACAATTCTGGTGAATCTTGTCATCCGTGCAATTCCTACCAAGTACACGGAATTCGATCTTTCGGAAGCCGGACTTTATACCCTGAGCGACAGTTCAAAGGAAATCGCCAGAAATCTGGAGCAGGATGTAAAAATCTATTATCTCTGTGAAACAGGCAGTGAAGATGCCATCATCTCGAAACTGCTCGATCACTATGCTGCCGAAAGCAGCCATATCACATGGGAGCTAAAAGACCCGGCGGTCTATCCGACCTTTGCGGCTCAGTACGGCGCACAAGACGCAGAAAATGGAAGTCTGATTTGTGTGTGTGGAGAGAATAGCACCGTTCTGGACGCTGCGGACCTGTATGAGTACGACTACTCGGATTACTATACGACTGGCAGCGCAAATGTAAGCTTTGACGGCGAAAATAAGATCACGGCTGCACTTTACCGACTGACGAGCGGCGAATCGCTTCACGCTTACTATACGACAAATCATGGTGAGCAGGCTCTGACCTCTACCTTGACTGACGCTCTGGAAAATCAAAATATCACGGTAGAAGCTCTCGATTTGCTCAATAGTACCATCCCGGATGACTGTGACCTGCTTATCATCAATGACCCGGCGGATGACTTTTCCTCGGCTGGCGCATTGGTCGACGAGATGGGCCAGCTGCGCAGCTACCTCAGCAACGGCGGAAAAATCTTACTGACAACGGATTCCTATTATAATACACCAAATCTGGATGCTTTAATGGCGGAATTCGGGCTTTCCCGTACTGAAGGTCTGGTCATCGAGGGGAATTCCGGCCACTATATGAGCGGTTACCCCTATTATCTGATGCCGGACTATGCTTCGGCTGTTGAAAGCGGCATTATGGACAGCATCAACACAAGCCGCCGGGTCGTTCTGCAGATGGCACAGGGCATTACCCTGACCGAAACGGATAATGTGATTTCGGAAGCTCTGCTCACGACCTCGGAAGAGGCATACAGCAAAAAGGCCGGGTATCAGATGACTGTCACAAATAAAGAGGATGGAGACATTGATGGTCCCTTCACACTGGCAGCATGGGCCGAAAACGAATCCACCGGTGCGCAGGTCGTGTGGATCAACTGTGGCAATATGGACAATGAGGCCATTTATCAGTTGGTACCCGGAAATGTGACTTTCCTGCAGGGCTGTGCCGCATCGCTGGCTGGAGAACAGGCCGTAACGCTGGTGGATTCCAAGGCTTTGGAAGCTGCACCTATTACTATTTCGACCTCACTGACTGCCGGTCTGGGTTTGGTATTTGTGATTTTACTCCCGGCAGTGCTGCTGGCTGTGGGTGCAGGCGTTGTGATCTTCCGTCGTCGGAAATAAACCAGAACGGAGGGAAAATCAATGAAAGCAAAACAGCGGATATTTTTTCTTTTGGTATGTCTTGTGATTCTGGCAGGTGCGGTGTTGTTTTTTCTGACCGAACAGCAAAAAAAGACAGAGCAGGCTGCCAGTGAAGAAGCAGAAGGAAGCATCCGATTGGCTGCCGTTTCCTCAGACGATTTGAAGCAGATTCAGATCGACTATGACGGGGAGACGCTTACCCTCAACTATGCAGAGGGCAGCTGGACTCTTGCCGAAGACCCGGAGTATCATCTGGATACCACCGCATGCAATACCATGTTGACTGCGCTCTCGGATTTTCGCGCAAAGCGTCAGCTCACGGCAGAAGATGGAGAAGATTACGGCTTTGATGCTCCGCAGGTCAGGGTGACTGTCACGACGACAGACGCAACGGAAACCTTTTTCTTTGGAGCAGAAAATTCCGTTACCGGTGATCTGTATTTGAAAAAACAGGGAGACGATAAGATTTATACTATCGCAGGAACAAAGGCCTCCTGCTTTGAGCAGACGAAGGCCGACTTGTTCGGAGCATTCAACCCGGCAGGACTGACAAGTTCTTCCATTGAGGCGATAGAGTTGTCCTATCCGGACGGAAAAACACGTTCCTTTGCTGCTGTATCGGAACCAGTTTCGTCGGATGAAAGCGCAAGCGGTTCGGAAGAAGGTTCAGACAGTACAACGTATCAGACCGTTTGGAAAGATACTATGGAACCAGATACTGAAATTTCAGACAGTACGATGCAAAGCCTTTTGTCCTCGCTTAGCTGTTATGTCACCGGACAGGTCACGGAAACTGACCCGGCGGCGTATCATGTAAAGACACTTGTTACCGCTAAGGTGACATCCAGCGATGGAGAACATACGCTGACCTATGGCGAAGGCATGGATGGCTACTACCTGACATTTGATGGAGATGATTCTCTTTATTCCATTAACGAAAGTGTTATCGAAATATTCAAGGGCCTATAAAATTTGATTTAAATCCACCCGGAAATGTTGCATTGCGTTCCGGGTGGATTTTTCTATGTCTGGTATGTCTGGAATTTTTTACAAACACTTTGCGAGGATTTCAAAAAGCATCAAATTTTGTTGCAAAAAACGGCCCGGCGGAGTGATCCAAATTCGTCAAATCCGGAAAGTTTCGACAAACACAGACAGAGTGATTGACATTTTGCCCGGGATTGTATAAGATAGACAAGACAGGGGATAGAAACTGCGCAAAGTTTCGGTTTCAGGCGGTGCGTGGGGACAGATCACCCTGGTACGAGGGATGGGGATGGAATGCCCTGTCTTTTTTCGTATCTGAGTTTAAGGAGGATTAACAATCGTATGGACAACTCGGTGATCGTTTCACTGCGAGATATCGTGGTGGAGTTTGACGGCCAGCGCATTCTGGACGGGCTGAATCTGGACATCCATGACAAGGAATTCGTCACGCTGCTGGGTTCTTCCGGCTGTGGTAAGACCACGACTCTTCGTCTGATCGCAGGCTTTCTGGAGCCTAATTCCGGCAAAGTTCTGCTCAAAGGCGAAGACATTACCGGTGTGCCGCCCTACAAACGTCCGGTCAACACGGTATTTCAGAAGTATGCACTATTTCCACACCTGAACGTGTTCGAGAACGTTGCGTTTGGCCTGCGTCTGAAAAAGATGGACGAAGAGATCATCCGCCGCAAGGTTCGGGACATGTTGGAAGTCGTCGGACTGAAGGGCTTTGAACGCCGCAGCATCGGCCAGATGTCTGGTGGCCAGCAGCAGCGTGTCGCTATTGCACGCAGTCTGGTCAATGAGCCGGAGATCCTGCTGCTGGACGAACCTCTGGGTGCGCTGGATCTCAAACTGCGCAAGGAGATGCAGCTGGAGCTGAAGCGTTTGCAGCGCGAGATGAACATCACCTTTATTTATGTTACCCACGATCAGGAAGAGGCTCTTACTATGTCTGATACCGTCGTCGTTATGAACGGCGGCAAGGTGCAGCAGATCGGCACACCTGAGGATATCTACAACGAGCCGAAGAATGCTTTCGTTGCAGACTTTATTGGTGATTCCAATATCGTGGATGGTGTTATGCACCGGGACTTCCTCGTTTCCTTCTCGGGTGTCGAGTTCCCCTGCGTCGACCGTGGCTTTGCCCGGGAGCAGAGCGTACAGGTCGTTGTCCGTCCGGAGGATATCGAAGTTGTTGCTCCGATGGAAGGCCAGCTGGTCGGTATCGTCAATGATGTTATCTTCAAGGGCGTCCATTTTGAGATGCACGTCGAGTGTGAGGGTCATGAATGGCTCATCCACTCCACTCGTGCCTGCACACCTGGCGAGACCATTGGTATGAAGATCGGCCCCAACGAGATCCATATCATGGCACGTTCGGAGGGGTGATGCCGAAATGAAGATCTATGATAAGAAATTGGCCTATCCGTATCTTGTATGGATGGTGCTGTTCACTCTGGTTCCGCTGCTTATTGTTATCTACTACGCACTGACCGACAGCAACGGAAACTTTACGCTGGACAATCTGGTGTCTATCAGCGGCTATGGTTCAGTTTTTGCCCGAAGCCTGCTGCTTGCACTGATTGCAACCGTCGTCTGTCTGATTTTGGCATTCCCGATCGGTTATTTTCTTTCCCGGCTTCGCGTCAACAAACAGCACATCATGTTAATGCTTGTCATGCTGCCGATGTGGATGAACTTTCTGCTTCGTACCTACGCATGGATGGGTCTGCTGAGCATCAATGGCCCGGTGAACGCTATCCTTGGCTTCTTTGGTCTTGGCCCCTACTCGATGTTGAATACTTCCGGAGCGGTCGTTCTGGGTATGGTATATAACTATGTACCCTATATGATCCTGCCGCTTTACACTAGTATGACAAAGATCGACCAGAGCCTGATCGAGGCGGCGCAGGATCTGGGAGCAAGCACGACTAAGACGTTGTTCCGTGTCCTGATTCCCATGAGCGTTCCGGGAATCAGTACCGGTATTACAATGGTCTTTGTTCCGGCAGTCTCGACCTTTGTTATCAGCCGTATGCTGGGCGGCGGTTCCAACCTGCTCATCGGTGATTTGATCGAGATGCAGTTCCTCGGTAACAGCTATAACCTGAACGTCGGTTCGGCGATGAGTCTGGTGCTGATGATCATCGTTCTGCTCTGCATGAGCTTTACTTCGAGCTTCGACGAGGATGAGATGGAGGGTGTGTCCTGATGAAAACAAAACATCTTCGGCTGATGCAGCGTGCCTATGTCATCCTGTTTTTCTGCTTCATGTATCTGCCGATCGCTTATATGATCGTATTCAGCTTTAACCAGAGCAAAGGCTATGCGCTCTTCACTGGTTTTACACTGAAATGGTATGTCAGCCTGTTCCATAACTCGGCGATCCTGCACGCCTTGTGGGTTTCGATTGAGGTCGCTCTGATTTCGGCCATTATCGCCACTGTATTGGGTACAGCAGCATCTTTGGGTATTGCTTCGATGGGAAAGAAGAGCCGTCTGGTGATCACCAATGTCACCTATATTCCGGTCGTCAACCCTGAGATCATTACTGGTATTTCTTTGATGCTGCTCTTTGTGGCATATCAGCGGTTTGCAGATAAGGTCGATTTCCTGCCGGATAACATTATGGGTCTGCCGACTCTGCTCATTGCGCACATCGCATTCAACGTGCCGTATGTGATTTTCAATGTTACGCCTAAGCTCAAGCAGTTGGATATCAAGCTGTATGAGGCGGCTCTTGACCTCGGCTGTGACCCGAAGCAGGCATTCTTCAAGGTCATTCTTCCGGAGATCAGCCCGGCGATCCTGTCGGCATTCTTGATTTGCCTGACCTATTCCATTGACGACTTTATGATCTCCTACTTCAACTGTGGTACAGTGGAGACGCTGCCCATCGCCATTTACTCTATGACTCGTAAAAAGGTCAGCCCGGAGATCTACGCACTGTCGACCATCATGTTTGTGGTGATCCTGAGCATCATCCTTATCTCCAATGCAATGGAAAGCCGAGAGTATCGCCAGAACCAGAAGGCTCTGAGAGGAGGCAATGCGAAATGAAGCGTTTTGTGATCCTGCTCCTGACAGCGGTTCTTGCTCTGATGATGCCGCTGTCCGCTTTTGCGGCTGGTACCATCGAAGTCAACGAGGATATCTCGGTGACGGACGACTATGATTGGACTCGATTCAAGGGCCAGAACGTTACTTTGAATGTCTATAACTGGGGCGAATATATTTCCAATGGCTCTGATGACAGCGTGGATGTCGTTTCTGCCTTTGAGAAACTGACCGGCATCAAGGTCAACTACACAACTTTCGACTCCAACGAATCCCTGTACGCAAAATTGAAATCCGGCGCAGCGAACTACGATGTTATCATCCCGTCCGATTATATGGTCGCAAAGATGATTTCGGAAGGAATGCTGATGCCGCTCAACTACGACAACATTCCGAATTTCCAGAACATTGACGAGAATTATCGGTATGCCGATTATGACCCTGAGAATAAGTACACTGTGCCCTATATGCTCTGCACCACCGGTATTATCTATAATACTACAATGGTGGATAAGGCACCGAGCAGCTGGGCAGACTTGTGGAACGAGGAGTATGCTGGCAATATCCTGATGTTCAATAACAGCCGTGATGCTTACGCTATTGCTGCATTCAAGGCAGGAAAAAGTATCAACCCGGAATCTCCCGAAGAGGTCGACGAGGTAGTTGAAGAACTGAAAGCTCAAAAGCCGCTGGTTCAGGCCTATGTTATGGATGAGATCTTCGATAAGATGATCGGTGGCGAAGCAGCTATCGGTGTGTATTATTCCGGTGATGCCATCACCATGATCGACGATAACCCGGATTTGGCTTGGGGCTTCCCGGAGGAAGGCAGTGTTCTGTCCGTAGACAGCATGTGCATCCCATCTACCAGCGAGCATGAAGAAGCAGCTGAAATGTTCATCAACTTCATGTGCGAGGTCGATGTCGGTAAGGCCAATGCTGAATATATCGGCTACACCACCCCGATGAATGCGGTTTGGGAAGTTCTGGATGACGACCTGAAGTACAGTGAGATTGCATTCCCATCGGAGGAGATCGAGGCAAAAGAAAAAGTCTTCACCGCTCTGAGCGATGAGGTCAACAATGAGCTTGATGTCAAGTGGAGCGAAATGAAGAGCTATGATGAAGGCGGCAGCGGATATCTGTTCCTGATGCTGCTGCTTGCAATGCTGGCTCTGGCGTGCTTTAATATCTGGAGAAAGCTGCGCAAGAAATCTCGCAATATGTACTAAATTGATTTTAAGTAAGCCGCACCTCAAAAGAAGTGCGGCTTACTTCTTTAGAAAGGAAATTCTATGGAATATCATACTTTTACAGAGCCTGCGATGGTACTGAATGCCGACGGCGATTTCCGCCGGATGCTCAAGCCCAGCGCACTATTCCGCTATGTGGAGCAGGCGGCTGCCGATCATGCCCGAGCCTATGGAATGGACGATTCCTTTTTCAAGGCGCATCATACAGCCTTTCTGGTCGGCAAGCAGGCAGTCCAAATCACTCGGATGCCCTTGCGTGCCGAAAAGCTGAAACTTGTCACTGCCTGCGAACAATGTAAAAAAGGCTCCATGAAGCGTCTGACGTGGATTCTCGATGAAGAGGAAAATGATCTGGCGATGGTTGACAGCCGCTGGATCGTTGTGGACACTACGCAAGAACGCATTCTGCGCCAACCCAGCTGGAAAACACCGGGTTTCTGGAACGATGATGTTTTGGAAGAACTGCCCCAGCTGGTGCATAAGAGTAAAGAACTCATCTCTGCAGGTACCCGAACAGCCAGCTATTCACTATGTGACCTGAATCGCCACGTCAACAACTCCTATTATCTGGATATCGCCTGTGATGCCATTCCGCCGGAGGCCTTTGAGGCCGGACAGCTTCGTTTCGCGTCTATCAAGTACCATCGTGAGATCCCGATGGGGTCAGAATTTGAGGTCAGCTATGCACCCTCGAAGGACGGATGGTATGTGATAGGCCGCCGGGAAGAACACGCAGCTTTTGAGTGTTATCTGGAATTTGACGAATCCAATGCAGAAAAAGCAACGAAATGAGATGAAAGGTCGTATAAAATGGCGCATGAAGCGGTACTCGCCTTGAATTTTGTAATGATTTGTAACAAAAATTACAGAAAAATGACAAAAGCCTCTTGCAAAATTCTCTGAAAAGAGTTACAATATGGTTACAGAAAGCGCAAAGCTCTTCTGGATTGTGAAATCTTTTTCTTCTTGTTCTTGAGATATCGGGTGTCGAGCATCCTCCTCCGGCTGTTCTCCTTCACAGCTGTCGCTCGCACCGCACAGGCGGTATCTCGCTTCGTGTGCAAAAAAGCTCGTCCATTCTCGGACGAGCTTTTTTGCGTCCGTTTTACCGATAGAAAAGATGAAAATAAAGCCTGTCGGCCAAAAATCTGTCGATAAAGTCTTACTTTGCCCGGATTTCCTATACAAATTGACTGTTTTTCCGTGAAGCATTTTTACAAAGTTTGTTTTGTATTCGTCGAGCATTTGTGGTATCATAGAGTCAATCATTTTGAGCAAGTTATCCGTGTTAAAAGTGAAATGTTTTGTTGCCGTTTCGACGGACTGCAATCAGAGAAAAGGAGTTTAGATTATGGCTTATTTTTATGAAGAACCTTCTCGTACCTTCGGTGAGTACCTGCTTGTTCCGGGTTATTCTTCGGCGGAGAATGTTCCGACGGCTGTCAGCCTGAAAACCCCGTTGGTCAAGTACCGCAAAGGGGAGGAAAAATGCCCTCTGGAAATGAACATCCCGATGATTAGCGCGATCATGCAGTCTGTCTCCGGTGATAAGCTGGCGATTGCTCTGGCACGTCAGGGCGGTGTTTCTTTCATTTATGGTTCCCAGAGCATTGAAAATGAGGCAGCAATGGTTCGCCGGGTTAAGAGCTATAAGGCTGGTTACGTCGTTTCCGACTCCAATCTGGCACCGACCGCTACTCTGCATAATGTTCTCGATTTAAAAGCTCGCACTGGCCACTCCACCATCGCCATCACCGCTGATGGTACGCCGAACGGCAAGCTGCTGGGTATTGTGGCTTCCCGTGATTATCGCGTTAATCATACTCCCGATGATGCTCCTGTCACTACCTTTATGACGCCGATTGAGAAACTGGTGACCGCTCCGGAGAACACCTCTCTGCATGACTGCAACAATATCATTTGGGATAATAAAATCAATACTTTGCCGCTGGTCGATGCTGAGGGTAATCTGAAGTATATCGTTTTCCGTAAGGACTACGATTCTCATAAACAGAATGCGAACGAGCTGCTGGATGCCAACAAGAGTTATGCCGTTGGTGCCGGTATCAATACCCGTGACTATGCGGATCGTGTGCCTGCTCTGGTCGATGCTGGTGTTGATGTTCTCTGCATCGACTCGTCTGAGGGCTATTCCGAGTGGCAGAGCCGTACCATCAGCTGGATCCGTGAGCATTACGGCGACACCGTCAAGGTTGGTGCAGGCAATGTTGTTGATGCTGAGGGCTTCCGCTTCCTTGCAAAGGCTGGTGCAGATTTTGTGAAGATTGGCATCGGCGGCGGCTCCATCTGCATCACCCGTGAGACCAAGGGCATCGGTCGTGGACAGGCAACTGCTGTTATTGAAGTCGCAAAGGCTCGTGACGAGTATTACAAAGAGACTGGCATCTATGTTCCCATCTGCTCCGATGGCGGCATCGTCCATGATTATCACATTACACTGGCTTTGGCAATGGGTGCAGACTTCGTCATGCTGGGCCGTTACTTCGCACGTTTTGATGAGAGCCCCACGAATAAGGTTCGCATCAATGGTCAGTATATGAAGGAGTATTGGGGCGAGGGTTCTAATCGTGCTCGTAACTGGCAGCGTTATGATCTTGGTGGTTCCACTAAACTGAGCTTTGAGGAAGGTGTCGACAGCTACGTTCCGTATGCCGGTTCTCTGGCAGATGGCGTTCAGACCACTCTGTACAAGGTCAAGAGTACCATGTGCAACTGCGGTGCGCTGTCTATTCCGGAACTTCAGCAGAAAGCAAAACTGACGGTTGTTTCCTCTACCTCCATCGTTGAGGGCGGCAGCCACGACGTTATGCTGAAAAATGCAACGCCGAACATCATCAACGGCTGATAATTTCGGACTTCTGGTTTAAAAGTATTTTGTGCCGGGCTTTATAGTCTGGGCTTGTGGATTTTATTCTGCAGGTTCTGGCTGTAAGGCCCGGCCTTTTGTTCATATGGAAAAACCGATGGAAGTAGTCTGAATATTTTGTGCAGTTTTCACAGTTTTCTAATCAAGCTTTTGGTGGTACAATATAGATGGATTCTTATAACAGTTTCAGGAGGGCCACATGGCAGAAAAGAATATTGAATTGGATAGTGTGGAGATCGCAGCGGCTGTATTTGGCAACTGTGACCGGAATATCCGTCTACTGGAGAAAGAATTCTCGGTGACAGCTGTCTGTCGTGGAACAGAGCTTCGGCTTTCAGGGGAAGCCGCTAATGTTGCGGCGGCTTCCCGTGCCGTTGAAGGAATGCTGCTCCTGATCGAGAACCATACGCCGCTTGAAGATCAGACTGTGCGCTATTGTCTGAGCCTTGCGCATGATGGTGAGGAAAAGCGCGTTCGGGAATTGACCGAAGACTTTGTGACGGTAACGGTCAAGGGAAGACCTATTCGTCCCAAAACGCTGGGTCAGAAGGAATATCTGAATGCCATCCGAAGCAATGCTATTACCTTTGGTGTTGGCCCGGCTGGTACAGGCAAAACTTATCTGGCGGTTGCGATGGCTGTCAAGGCATTTAAAGCAAAGGATGTTTCCCGTATCGTGCTGACGCGCCCGGCGGTGGAAGCAGGTGAGAAGCTGGGATTTCTGCCCGGTGACCTGCAGCAGAAGGTGGACCCGTATCTGCGTCCGCTTTACGATGGTCTGTTTGACATGCTGGGAGCAGAAACGTATGAGCGGCTGGTCGAAAAACAGATCATCGAAGTTGCTCCGCTAGCTTACATGCGCGGCCGGACGCTGGACGATTCGTTTATCATTTTGGATGAAGCGCAGAATACAACGCCGGAACAGATGAAAATGTTCCTGACTCGTATGGGCGTCGGTTCCAAAGTGGTTGTGACAGGCGATGTGACTCAGATCGATCTGCCTGACCGAACCCGGAGCGGCCTTGTGGATGCCTTACAGGTATTAAAGGGCGTCGGCGGCATTGCTCAATGCTATTTTACCGAAAAAGATGTTGTGCGGCATCGTTTGGTGCAGGAGATTATCAAAGCCTACGAAGCGGCTGCACATCCGACAAAACGCTGATATCAAATTTTTTGCTGTGCAGAATATAGTATCTGCGTAAAAAGAAAGGAGAGGGCATTATGTCCAATAAAGTTTTGATTACCAATTCACAGAAAGCGGTTAAGGTTCCGTCTGGCCTTCGTATTCTGATTCGCCGTGCCTGCAACGCTGTTCTGGAGTATGAGCATTTTGATGCTCCGGCTGAAATCAGCGTGACTTTTGTAGATAACGCTGCAATTGCAGAACTGAACAATCAGTATCGCAACAAGCCGATGCCGACCGACGTCCTGAGTTTTCCTCTGGGTGTAGACGGTGTGTACGACATCGACGAAAACAACGGCTGCAAGATGCTGGGTGATATCGTCATCAGTATGGAGCGCGCACAGGAACAGGCAACGCTGTACGGTCATCCGCTTCAGCGCGAAGTTGCTTTCCTGACGGTCCACTCGATGCTTCATTTGCTGGGCTATGATCATGAGAACGGTGGTTTGGAAGCGATGCGGATGCGTGAAAAAGAAGAGGCCGTTCTGACTCAGCTCGGTCTGCCTCGTACCGTCAGCTATACAGAATAAGTATTTGTTGATTTTAAGGAGACAATGCGCCTTGTGTGCGCAGGATAAGACAGGAGTTCTATTTTGAAAAGTGCAACACCGATGCAGGAGCATTATGATACATCATCCGTCTTTGTGGCGGTCATTGGCCGTCCAAATGTTGGTAAGTCCAGCCTGACAAATCTGCTGGTTGGAGAAAAAGTCGCTATTGTGACCTCGAAGCCTCAGACGACTCGCACTCGTATCACGGGCGTTATTACCCGTGGGCCGCTTCAGTATGTTTTGCTAGATACGCCGGGCGTCCATAAGGCTCATAACAAGCTGGGCAAGCGGATGGATAAGACAGCCAGTGACTCCATTGCAGATGTGGATGTCTCTATGATGCTGTTTGAACCTTACGGAGCGTTAAATGAGTCCGAGATGATGCTGGTTGAAGCACTGCGTCAGAGCGGCGGCCCGGCGATTGCGGTTATTAACAAGACCGACCTTGTCAAAGATCCGGCGGATTTGGATGCGCGTAAGACGGAGCTGAAAGAGCTGGGGATCTTTGATGATATCTATACCGTCAGCGTCCGAGACAACGACCGCTGTGAGGAATTGTTTGATGCGTTGAGTCGGTATGCGGTCGAAGGCCCCCATTACTTTGACGATGATGCTTACACTGATATGCCCGAAAAGGAACTGGTGGCAGAAGTTATCCGTGAAAAGTTCCTGCTTTATATGAGAGATGAGATTCCGCATGGAATCGCCGTTGTAGTCGAGCGTTTCAAAGAGCGTCCTGGTACTGATCTTGTAGATATTGACGTTAATATTTACTGCGAGCGAGAAAGCCATAAGGGAATGGTAATCGGCAAGGGTGGTGCAATGCTGAAAAAAATTGCAAGCGCAGCTCGTGCAGATTGTGAAGAATTCTTGGGCTGCCGGGTCAATCTGCAATGCTGGGTTAAGGTCAAGGCAGATTGGCGTGATAATGAGTTCCTGCTGAATAACTTCGGTTTCAAGCAGAATCCCTCGAACCGCTGACCCTTAGCCATAACAGGACAGATTTCCCGGGGATAGATGTCTAGGATAAAGACAACACTAACAGTGTATGAAAAGTACGGAAGGGAGCGTTGTCAATGGACGCAGAGATTAGCTGGCAGGAATTCGCCTGTACGGGAAATATATTTCGGTATCTGGACTACAAGCAGGCACTCGACCCTGAGACGTCTGTTTCGGTAGGAGAATTGACAGATGGACACGATCGTGACGATGGGCCTTGTTCTCAAGGAAACACGTTATAGAGAAGCGGATCGAATCCTGACGATATTGACGCCTAAGCTGGGAGTGATCTCAGCGATGGCAAAGAACAGCCTGCGGATGAAAAGCAAATTGCTTACGGCCTGTGGGCTGCTTTGCTATTCGGAATTCGTTCTGCTTCCCGGGCGGAATATGTATATGGTACGGGAAGCTTCCGTCGAAAAGATTTTTTATAATATCTCGGCGACTGTTGAGGGGATGGGGTTAGCCATGTATATGGGAGAATTGGCCTCTTCGCTTTCACCTACGGGAGAAGAGGCGGAACGAGAACTCCGTCTTCTCCTCAATTGTCTCTACATGATAAACGAGAATAGGACTGATGTCCGGGTCATTAAAGCGGTTTTTGAATTGCGTACCATGAGTCAATGCGGATTTATGCCGCAGCTGGTTTACTGTCGGGATTGTGGTATATATGATGGTCCTGCTTTTTATCTGGATGTACAGGAAGGATACCTCCTTTGCTCCGGCTGCGCGCAGAAAGCAGGGAAGAGCTGCAATTTGGATCAGGGTGCACTGTATGCTTTGCGGCATATCTGTCTGGTGGAAGATAAAAAGATTTTTGCTTTTAAGATATCCGTTGGCAGTTTGGCAAAGCTTTCGGCGGTAGCAGAGCAATACGCATTGACTCACTTGGATAAGCCGTTGAAAAGTTATTCATTTTTAAAATCCGTTTTGCCCGGATAAATGGGATATTAGACATTAAAGGAACTACAAATGGAAACAAGCTATTTAAAAACACTTGAGCTGGATAAGATTATTGCTCGTGCTGCAGAAGGCTGTGTGTGTAAGGAAGCGAAAGAGATGCTTCTTTCCCTTGAGCCTCAGTGTGACCCGGATGAAGTCCGGTATTCGTTGAAACAGACCGATGCTATCAACTCACTGCTCATTAAAAATGGTTCACCTCGATTTGGCGGTGTTGAAGGTGTCAGTCAACTGACTTCTCGTGCCGTCAAGGGTGGCGTTCTTTCGATGGGTGAACTCCTGATGGTTGCTGGTGCGTTGCGGAATTTTCAGAATCTGAGCAGCTGGTATGGCTCTTCGGATCATGATGTTCTTCCGACAGACGATCTGTTTTATGCTCTGGCTCCTCAGCCCGGTCTGGAACAACAGATCTCCAGTGCGATTCTTGCGCCGGATGCAATGGCAGATACTGCCTCGCATACGCTGAATGAGCTTCGTAAGAAGATTCGTGCAACCGAGAACAGTATCCGTGACCGTCTGGAAAGCATGGTTCGGAATATGGACACTTCCAAGTATTTACAGGAGAGTGTCGTCTCTATGCGTAACGGACGTTATGTTGTTCCGGTCAAGAGTGAATATCGCGGAGAAGTGAGCGGTATCATCCATGACGTTTCGTCTACGGGTGCAACGGTTTTTGTTGAACCACAGGCTGTCGTGGAAGCAAATGCACGCATTCTTCAATATCGTGCGCAGGAAGCGCAAGAGATTGAGCGTATCCTTGTCGCCTTTACTGGTCAGGTTGCTGCAATCGAACCACAATTCCAGTACAGCTACAAGGCGATGCTGGAAATTGATGTCCTGCTTGCAAAGGCACGCCTTGCACTTGAGATGAAAGCTTTTAAGCCTGCCGTTCGGACAGACAGCTCTTTCTCGCTGATTCGAGCAAGACATCCGCTTATCGACCCTAAGAAATGCGTTCCAGTCGATATTTCCCTTGGTAGGGAATACGATTCGCTAATTATCACCGGCCCTAATACCGGCGGTAAGACGGTCACGTTGAAAACAGCAGGTCTGCTTTGTGCGATGGCGCAATGTGGTTTCCTCATCCCGGCGGATGAACGAAGCGAAATTTGTGTCTTTGATGAGTTTCTCGTAGATATTGGCGATGAACAAAGCATTGAGCAGAGTCTTTCGACCTTCTCAGGTCATATGAAGAAGATCACCGGCATTCTCGAGCTTGCTATGCCACATACGCTTGTCCTTCTGGATGAGCTTGGTGCAGGCACTGACCCGGCGGAAGGCGCCGCTCTGGCAGTTGCTATCATCGAAGAACTTCGCCGCCGTGGTGTCCTGTTGATGGCGACGACTCATTATGCAGAGCTGAAAGTTTTCGCACTGGAAACCAAGGGTGTTGTTAATGCAAGCTGCGAATTTGATCTTGAAACCTTGCGTCCGACCTATAAGTTGAGCGTTGGTGTTCCCGGTAAGTCGAATGCATTTCTCATCAGTGAAAAGCTTGGCATCCCGGAACAAGTCATCGAAGCTGCGCAGCAGCATTTGTCTGCAGAAGATAAGCGTCTGGATGCCGTTCTTGGCCAGTTGGATGATTTGAAGCTTCAGCTAAAAGCAAGTCAGGATGAAGTTGAAAATCTCCGCAACGAGGCATCTCATCAGCTGGAGGCCGCTCGTAAAAAGCGAGATGAACTTATCCAGCAGGGTGAAAATGAGCTGGAAGCCGCTCGTGCAAAGGCCCGTACTTTGGCGCAGGAGGTGGAAAGCAAGGCTTACGCTCTAACCGATGAGCTGCGTCAGCTCCAGAAGGACGAGCGGATGAGTACCCAGCAGAAGGCTCAACGCGCAAGAGAAATCGCCAAGAAAGAGTCCGAAAAGCTTTTTGTTGGTACCGAAGTTGTGCATAATCCGGTCAAGGAGTTCGTGCCGTTGAAGGAAGTAAAAGTCGGTCAGGAAGTCTGTATCGCAGAACTCAATCAGCTGGCGACTGTTTTGGCTCTGCCAGACAAAAACGGCGATGTTCTGGTTCGTGCTGGTATCATCAAGACGAAAGTACCTCTCAAAGGCTTGAAACAGCCCGAAAAGCTGGTGAAGGAATCTAAACCGATGAGCAAGGCACAGCAGCGATATTCTCGTTTGACGGGCGATTCTAGTCGGCCTAATGGCAGAGTAGAACGTGTGCAGCGTTCGGCTAAAATGGAATGCAATCTGCTCGGATTGACTGTTGATGAAGCACTGCCAGAGGTTGATTCCTTTATCGACCGTGCTATTTTGAACGGTCAGACTGTGGTTTATCTCATCCACGGCAACGGTACTGGTGCGTTACGTACAGCGATTCACAAGCACCTGCGCGGAAACCGGATGGTGAAAAGTTTCCGCCTTGGCCGCTATGGTGAAGGTGAAAGCGGTGTCACTGTTGTAGAATTGAAATAAGAGAAAAAATCCCATAGAGGATCTGCCTATCAGTATTTTGCAGGCAGATCCTCTTTTTAAAGGAATAGGGCAAATCAATGACTAATCATGCAAAGCACGCTGTATCATGGAAAAACAAGAAATGGCAGCAGGGAAGCGGTCCTTTGAAAAATAAATGGATTCTTCTGATATGTATCCTCTGTATTGTTACTGGATTTTGGATCTGGAAAGGAGCGATATCTATCGGTATTTTCAAAATAGAGGATGGAGAAGAAACTTTTCGTCCAGAAGTTGGTGACCCACCGTACAGAGTTGCCATAGATGCCGGACATGGTGGTACAGACTCGGGTGCGCAAGGCATTGTTAATGAAGCACAGATGAACATGCAAACGGCGGAGGAGTTAGATCTTTGGAAGTGAAAAAATGGAGAGGTGATTTGTTATGGAACTGTGGGATGCTTACAATAAATACGAAGAAAAAGTTGGTGTAGATCTGGTACGGGGCGAGGATATCCCGAAAGGACTGTATCATCTGGTTGTATCGACAGTCGTCCGCCATAAGGACGGAACATATCTGCTGATGAAACGGGATGACAGTAAACCCATTGCGCCTGGATTTGAGGAGATCGGCGCGGGTGGTTCTGTGCGGAAGGGTGAAACACCGGTTCAGGCTGCATACAGAGAGCTGTGGGAGGAGACTAGCATCAAGGCTGCACGGCTTGACCCGATTTTTCATCTGGTTTCTGAAAAGCTGCAGGGAATCTATTATGGATACCTGTGTGTGACAGATGCACCGAAAGAATCTATCATATTACAGACGGGTGAAACTTCTGCTTATCGTTGGATTACGCAGGAGGAACTTTTGAAATTCTGCGATTCAGATGCTTGTATCCCGATACAGCGTATTTGGTTGGGGGATTTTCTGAATGGACTTCGGAGAGTAATTTGATTCATTATTCATATTTATTCTATAAACTCAAAAGACCTTTCGTGGTTTTCTGGGAGCGTTAGCGTTGAAGGAGAGGGAGAAGGGTTTTATTTTTAATTATATTATATTTCGTATAATGCACGTTATACGAAATATAGGGGATATAAAATTTCCCTCTCAATCTTTTCGCTAATTAAGGCCGCTGAGCCAAAATTTTAAGCTCAGCGGCCTTAATTATAACACTTATGTATATTACTTATATCTTTTATCTTTTCGTTCATCACTGTATAATCGTCTGTATAGTTTCTTAATCCTGTATCTGTGAATTGATTTTTCAGCCAGAATGATTTGATTTGCTTTGCTCGTTACCATCCACATATCCTAAACGAATATACTTATAATCCAGTCTCGTTAGATACTCACACAGTTCTGTGATGATTGAACTTCCAATTCCTGTTCTTTGCAAATCATATTCCACCATAAAGAATCCAATAAAGCAGCACGGAATATCGTTGTCGTTTAGCCGTCGTACTTGATAAGCTTTTGTGAAAATTTCATGTAATTCATATTATTCATTCTGGTTTAGTTCTGATCCAGTCAGATTTGTAACATCTGCTCGGATTCCATCGTTGGCAGCTCCATCAAAAGCTTCCATCGGTTTTGTGAAATCATCTGATAAATCTTCGCTGCTTTTGGAAAACGTTGCTGTTTCGGTCGGATTTTCCGTTTTGCTCTTCCCTGCTTCCACCTCTATTGTATCCAACTTTTTCTTTTTTGTAATAGTACCCAATGGATTCTGTTCAATAGCTGCTCGCACCTGAAACTCCTGCAAATGTGTGTAAATCTGCGTCGTACCAACATTGCTATGCCCCAGCAGTTGTTTCAGAGTCAGAATATCTACATTTCCGGTTTGGTACATCAATGTTGCTGCTGTATGGCGTAATTTATGGGTCGAGAATCCTTTTAGCCCAGCTGCTTTCATAGCACCTGTCACCAGTTGTTCGACGCGTCGGTTTGAGATACGTTCTCTGCGCCGCCGGGTCAGGAATACGGCCTTTTCCTTAGGATCCAGTCCCTCCATTGTATTTCGCTTGTTTAGATATAGCTGTAAAGCCTCCATGCAGGCATCATTCAGGTAAACCATCCGTTCTTTATGGCCTTTACCAAAAAGTCGAATTTGGCGTTGTTTAAGGTCGATATCCGCAAGATTCATTCCAACAAGCTCGGATAGACGCATGCCGCAATTTAGAAACAGGACAACCATACAATAATCCCGTTCTGGAAAATCGCCCTGTGTCTGTGCACTTTTGAGAAGTTCTTTGGATTGCTCCGCTGTCAAATACTTTGGGAGAACTTTATCCTGTTTGGGCGGACGAATTGCCATTGTTGGGTTTTGTTCCAAGCGATTGACCTGATTTACAAGATAATCATAGAAGCCATGCAGACTAGCGAGCCGCCGGGCAGTCGAAGATTTTTTATTCCCACACTCACGACTTAAAAAATACAAATATTCGTAGATATCTTCTTTTGTTACACTTCCCCAAAACTCGGTATCTAAACCTTTGGGGTCAATATCTTTTATCTCTACATCATCCGGTACAAGTCCCCTGCGCCGTTTCATAAATTTGCTAAAATTCCGCAGGTCACAGTAATAACTAAATGCAGTATTTGCACTTTTACCTGCAATGACCTCGAGATAACGCACATATTCGACAATATCTTTGGAGGCATCATCGAAGGGTTTGTGTTTGCTTGGATTTTTTTCATCAAGATAAATCGACATAATAGATTCTCTCTTCCCAAAAGAGGTTTATAAACGGTTAGATTTCAATGCATTGATAGCGTCTGATATATACGCCGCACCAACTAGCTTCATTCCGGGATAATCCGCAGCGTTCAGATGCGTCAGACTGTGTTTCGGGATAACTGCACATCCAAAACCGATTCGTTCTGCCTCACGGAGACGTTGCTCAAGGTTTGGCACGCTGCGCACTTCCCCACCCAATCCAACTTCGCCAATAGCAATCAGTTTGTCACTTACTGGACAATCCAATAAAGATGAAACCATACTCAGACACACCGCCAGGTCGCAGGCAGTATCTCGTAATGCAATACCACCAACGATGTTGATATAGACATCCAGATTACCAAAGAAATACCCGGCTCTCTTCTCTAAAACCGCAATAAGCAGATTCATACGGTTGTAATCATATCCACTGCACGCACGACGAGGCGCAGGAAAATTTGTTTTGGTTGCAAGTGCCTGAATCTCACTCAGAATGGGGCGGCTGCCTTCCATCGTACAGGCAACACAGTTGCCCGAAACACCCATTGGACGGCCTTCCAAAAGCATCTGTGAAGGGTTTTCAATCTCTTCCAGTCCCTGCCCGGTCATATCAAACATACCAAGTTCATTGGTGGAGCCATAACGATTCTTTGCTGCGCGCAGAATACGATACGGAAGCATCTTATCTCCTTCAAAGTATAAAACAGTGTCCACAATATGCTCCATAACTTTTGGACCTGCGATTGCACCGTCTTTATTGACATGTCCAACAATGAACATCGGAATCTCCTGCTTTTTCGCCACTGCAAGGAGCCGAGCTGCACTTTCTTTCACCTGACTGACCGTACCAGACGAAGAAGAGATATCCATGCAGCGCATCGTCTGAATTGAGTCGATAACAACCAAATCCGGCTTTTCTTTCTCAATAAGGCCACAGATCTCATCAACATCATTTTCTGCAGCCAGATAAATATTATCTTGTGGAACTTTCAGGCGTGCTGCACGGAGTTTGACCTGCCGCACGGATTCCTCGCCAGTAATATACAAAACGCTATGCTGATTTGATATCGCACCGCAGAGCTGCAGCAGCATAGTCGATTTACCAACACCCGGCTCACCGCTGAGCAACACCACACCACCCAGAACAATACCACCGCCAAGCACTCGGTCAAGTTCCGAGATGCCAGTCAAAATACGGCTCTTTTCTTCGGTCGTGCTGATATCGGCCAGACGTTTCGCAGTCAGCGAGGTTACTCCCTCCTTCCGCATTGGAGCAGCTGCTTTTCCGCCCGGAAGACCAGCTTTTGGAGTTTCGGCAATAACATCTTCATTCATAGTATTCCAGCTTCCACAGCTTGGGCAGCGTCCCATCCAACGTGGACTTGTCTCTCCGCAGTTGGAACAGACATATACAGTTTTCAATTTCGGTTCTCTCATCTCAAACTCCTGTTACTTCATTTGATTTTGTACTTATTATACCGCATCCAATACCCACTCGCAAGAATCCATACTCAAGAAACGATTTGTCCAGCGAGGTAAGCTAGTCCGGTCGCAATTCCGCAAAGCGGCAGAAATGCCGTTGCCGTCACTGCAAACTGTCCTATTAAAAGCTTTGCACCGATTTTATGCGGTATCCCTTCCCTTCGCCCGAATGAAAACGCCTGAATCCGGCTGCTGACCTGCAACGCCGATGCTCCGAATATACACAATCCGCCTGCAGCAAGTGCCGCCGGGAGTCCTGCTGCGATAAAGACCAGCAAAAACGATTGCAGATTCATCCCAGCCATCCATTGCGAAAACAACAATCCAGAGCCAAGCCCATAAAGCATTACAAATAGAAAAATACAAACTGGCCCAATTGCGGATAGCCCCAGAAAAAAGAGAATCAGCAACGCACCGAATATTGTCCAAAGTTCAGCACCAAACAGCTTCGGAAGGCTGGCCGCATTGGACACTGTAAAGAGACTCTGCCAACAGGCCAGATAATAAGACAGCATGTCCTTTTCTGTACCGTCGCAAAATGCCTGTAATATGCCGGATAGAAACGCACCAAAAAGATAAGCTCCGGCCAAAAGAACACAATCCCGGCTGGCCGAAGCAAATCTTTGTAAAGAACCTTTTGGAGGCTCCTGTATTGTGGGAGATTCAGGCTCCATTGACACATCTACTTTCTTCTGTATCTTTTCGGGAATATCCGTTTGAACAGACACCGCCGGGTGAAGTTCCGTAATTGACGCCGATGGAAGACAACGTGAATTTGATGGCTCCTGATAAATCCACATAACGATTCTCTCCTCTCAATCTATCTTTTTCCGCTTTATTTAGAAACATGCCGACGACGTTCTGCTCGGAGTATTCCGCAGAACCCTCCTGTACATCCAGCACAAATCGTCATGGCATAGCGAAGCTCCTGCATTTCGGTCAATGTGCCGCCCTGTATAAACAAAAAAGAAAACAAGATACCAACCATCAACAGTCCCTCAATCGCTCCACAGACAAGCCCTCGGTTTTTCTGCAAAAACGCAGAGATCCACCCTCCAGCAAATGCACTGATACAGACTACTGCCGTCGCAAATGGCCATGCTGCCGACTGCGACAGTTCCTGCTTAGTCATCCATGCGGCCGAGCCAGCTAGCAAAAGCCAGGCAAGCAACAGACTGACCAACAGTGCGACAAGTATCGCACCTGCCGGACTGCGATTTGATTGATTCACAGACATAAAAATGCGCCTCCCTGCACTTACTGTATGCAGAGGGGCGCATTTCCATTACAAATTGAGTTTACTTTTTAGCCGGAGCATTGTCTATGTTCAGCTTCTCAACAGAACTGATTGCATTCTTGGTGAAACGAATTTTCACACGGTCTGCGCCGGTCTCGAGAACGAAGGTGTCCTCCTTGATGGCAACCACGCGGCCAACGATGCCGCCGATGGTGGTGACCTGATCGCCGATCTCCAGTGCGGCACGCATTGCGGCATCTTTCTTTTCCTGCTTCTTCTGCGGACGATAGATCATAAAGTAAAGCAGAACAAGCATCAGAGCCAGCGTAAAGAACAGGCTGATATAGCTTTCGGTCGTAGTAGTCAGAAGTTGCATTGGGCAAAATCTCCTCTCAAAATTCAGATAATCTTATTATAATCCCTTATACGACCCGTTTCAAGGCCAAATATCAAATTCTCGTATCAAGAAGTTTGACATACCGGTCATGGAACGCTGTAAAGGTACCTGCATCCAGCTCATCACGGATACGTTCCATGAGGTGATTGTAGAACCACAGATTGTGCATGACTGCCAGGCGCATACCCAGAAGCTCTTCGGCCTTGAACAAATGACGGATATAAGCACGGGAATAGTTCCGGCAGGCCGGGCAGCCACAAGTCGGGTCAATGGGCCGCTCATCACGCTCATACTTGGCATTCTTGATGTTGATGATACCGCTCCAAGTATTCAGGTGGCCGTGACGTGCGTTGCGGCTGGGCATAACGCAGTCGAACAGGTCAACGCCACGAGCAACTGCCTCAATAATATTGCCAGGCGTACCAACACCCATCAGATAGCGGATCTTGTCTTTCGGCATATAAGGCTCGACTTCGCTGATCATCTCATACATAACTTCGGTCGGCTCACCAACTGCTAAGCCGCCAATGGCATAGCCGTCAAGTTCCAGCTCTGCAATTCGCTTCATGTGTTCCACACGCAGGTCGGCAAAGGTACAACCCTGATTGATGCCGAACAACAGCTGGTCAGGGTTCGTCGCAAGCCCCTCATGCTTCAAACGGGCCATTTCTGCCTTGCAGCGTGCCAGCCAACGAGTCGTGCGCTCACAACTAGCCTTAGAGTAATCGTGCTGTGCCGGATTTTCAACACATTCATCAAAGGCCATCGCGATGGTAGAGCCAAGATTCGCCTGAATCTGCATACTCTCTTCCGGTCCCATAAAGATACGGTGACCGTCCAGATGAGATGCGAAGGTCACGCCCTCTTCGGTGATTTTGCGCAGCTTTGCAAGACTGAACACCTGAAATCCGCCGCTGTCGGTCAGGATGGGGCCATTCCAGCGAGTGAATTTATGCAATCCACCCATATCTGCAACCAGTTTGTCACCCGGACGGAGATGCAGATGGTAAGTGTTACAAAGCATCACCTGCGTGCCGATTTCCTTCAGATCCTGTGCTGACAGGCCGCCTTTGATGGCACCGGCCGTTGCAACGTTCTGGAACGCAGGCGTCTGCACTGTACCGTGAACGGTCTTGAATTCACCCCTCCGGGCATTGTGTTCCTGCTTAAGGAGCTTGTAGGTCGTTAAAGAAGGCATAATCTCGTTTCCTTTCTGCGCACGGAAAACAGCCGTGCAATCCTTATGTCTTTTTATCGGTTTTATATTCTCTCCGGCTCAGCGAAGGAACATCGCATCGCCAAAGTCACGAAAACGTACAACATTCCGCATTTTTAAGACATATCGCACTGCAAAAAATTAAGGCTGTTTTCCTATTAACATATTCAATTCGTAGAAGGCCAAAAAGAAAGCCCCACGCGGG
>ERZ808240.1801-NODE-1801-length-25302-cov-5.100764_pt1 | contig 25302 bp, 26 predicted proteins | sample MGYA00521084_ERZ808240 | MGnify/ENA primary metagenome ERZ808240 (study PRJEB31516, sample SAMN03275571) | gut metagenome | biome: mammalia-associated habitat; material: feces | host: Papio cynocephalus | place: Kenya | collected 2012-08-06 ... | reverse complement strand
TGCTTGAACAATTTTTACTTCAAAATATTGTCTAACTTTTCGGGGTCACTTCAATACCGCGGAGCGGGTCTCTCTTTTTTAACGGGTTCTTTATACCGGCGGGCAGGGACGGCGTGATAAAATAAACTGTCAAGCTGTGTCGAACGGAGGGAGAGACGATGCAGGCCGATAGAGGAAAGAGATGGAATGAGCTCCGGGCGCGCCTGTTCAAAATGGTGTCCGTGGGCGTGGTGGATGATCCGATCAACCAGGGATACGACATCGTCAGCACGCTGATGCTGATCGTGAACCTCGTTGGAGCGTTTGCCAACACGTTCGACGGCGTGCGCGCGCAGTATGCCTCGCTTCTCGATCTCACCGAGGAGATCACGGTCGCCTTTTTCGCGCTTGACTATACGCTCCGGCTCGTGACGGCAAAGTGCCTGTATCCGCAGCTCGCCGAAGGACGCGCGCTTGCCAGATACGTTCTGTCCGCCGGTGGCATCGTCGATCTTCTGTCGTTCCTGCCGTTTTATCTGCCGTTCTTTTTCCCGAGCGGCGCGGCGGCGTTCCGTCTGTTCCGCGTGGCGCGCATTTTCCGCCTGTTCCGCATCAATGCGTACTATGATTCGCTCAACGTCATCACCGAGGTCATCGTCGGCAAAAAGCAGCAGCTTTTGTCGTCGGTGTTCATCATCCTCGTGCTGATGCTCGGCTCGAGTCTCTGCATGTACTCGCTTGAGCACGATGCGCAGCCGGAGGTGTTCAAGAACGCCTTTTCCGGCGTGTGGTGGTCAGTCTCGACGCTGCTCACCATCGGTTACGGCGACATTTATCCCATCACGCCCGCCGGAAAAGCGAAGGGCATTTTCATAACGTTCCTCGGCGTCGGCATGGTGGCGATCCCGACCGGTATTATTTCCGCCGGCTTCGTGGAGCAGTACACGCGCCTCAAGCGTCTCGGCGATTATGCCGAGGAAGAGGATCTGCACTTCATCAAGACCGAGCTGCACCGCGGCGATCTCTGGGTAGGGAAGACGGTGCGCGATCTGCACTTGCCGCAGGGCATGATCCTTGCTGTCATCCAGCGCGGCGGCGATACGATCATCCCCCGCGGCGATGTGACGCTCAAGGCCGGGGACAAGCTCGTCCTCGCCGAGGGCGACACCGTGATCCTCTACAGCAAGGAAGCGCCGAAGCCGACCGTTACATTTTGAAACAGAAAACGGCGGGACTGACAAAAACGTCAGCCCCGCCAAATTTTTATTTGTGCGCGAGGAGCTCCTTGCCGGGAATGCCCGGTTTCGTGAGATTCATGGGATCGAGGATCGTGTCGATCTCCTCTTCGGTGAGGAGCTTTTCCTGCAATATGAGCTTCCGGACGCTCTGCCCGGTGACGATGGCGCGCTTGGCGATGTCCGCGGCGTGCTGGTAGCCGATGTGCGGCGTGAGCGCCGTGATGACGCCGACGCTGCTTTCGACAAGCTCCCGGCAGCGCTCCTCGTTTGCGGTGATGCCGGTGACGCAGTTGTCCACGAACGTATGCACGGCGTAGGTCAGCGTGCCGATCGACTGGAACAGGCAGTAGAAGATGATCGGCTCGAAGGCGTTGAGCTCGAGCTGCCCGCCTTCGGCGGCCATGGTGACGGTCATATCGTTGCCGATGATGAGGAACGCCACCTGGTTGATGACCTCCGGAATGACGGGGTTCACCTTGCCCGGCATGATGGACGAGCCGTTCTGCCGCGCCGGGAGGTTGATCTCGCCGAAGCCGGTGCGCGGCCCGGACGACATGAGACGAAGATCGTTCGCGATCTTTGAGAGCGTCACCGCGCACGTCTTGACGGCGCCCGACACCGCGACGAACGGGTCGGGGTTCTGCGTGGAGTCAATGAGATCGCCCGCCTGCGTGAGTTCCATGCCGGATACCTCGCTCAGCACGGGAACGATGCGCCGCAGGTACGTTTCGTCCGCGTTGATGCCGGTGCCGATGGCGGTGCCGCCCATGTTGAGCGAGCGCATCTCGCCCATGGCCTTGTCCATGCGCACGGTGTCGCGCCGCACGGCGTCGGCGTAGGCGCGGAATTCCTGCCCCAGCCGGATCGGAACGGCGTCCTGCATCTGCGTGCGGCCCATTTTGATCACATGGTCAAACTCTCGGGATTTGTCCTCAAAAGCGGCGCGCAGCCGCTCAAGCTCGGTCTCCAGCTTTTTCAGAAGGCGCAGCGTCGTCATTTTTCCGGCGGTGGGGATAACGTCGTTGGTGGACTGGCCGCAGTTGACGTGGTCGTTCGGGTTGACGAGAGAATAATCGCCCTTCACGCCGCCGAGCAGTTCGATGGCGCGGTTGGCGATGACCTCGTTGGCGTTCATGTTGATGGATGTGCCCGCGCCGCCCTGCACGGGATCGACGATGAACTGTTCGAAGAGCTTCCCCGCGAGGATCTCATCGCAGGCGCGCACGATCGCGTCCGCAATACGCTCGTCCAGGAGTCCGGCCTCAAGGTTCGTGAGCGCTGCCGCTTTTTTGATGTAGGCGAGACTGCGGATGAGCTCCGGGTGCATCCGCAGCCCGGTAATGGGGAAGTTTTCCGCGGCGCGCAGCGACTGCACGCCGTAATATACGTTCGCCGGTACGTCCTTCGTGCCGATGGAGTCCTTTTCTATGCGGTAATTGGAAGTATGTTTTTCCATTTCTCTTTCTCCTGCGTCTCCCGTAAGGATTTTCAACTTGATTATAGAGCGGGATATAATATAGTCAAATATAAAGTCAATACTTGCCATCATAACTTAAAAGTTATATAATGGACGCGAAAGAGGGCGAGAACTTGAAGCAGAGAGTCTTTGACGGTATGGAATATGTGTATGCCGTGTATCGGGAGGGGAGCTTCCAGAAGGCGGCGGAGAAACTGTTTGTTTCGCAGCCGTCCGTGAGCGCGTCAGTGCGCCGTGTGGAGGAGCGCGTCGGGAGCCGCCTGTTCGACCGAAGCCGGAAGCCGCTCGCGCTCACCGAGTGCGGCGAGGCGTATATCTCCTGCGCGGAGAAGATCCTCGCCATGGAACGCGGTTTTACGGAGTATGTGAACGACCGGGAAGGGCTGCGCCGCGGGAAGCTCGTGGTCGGCGGCAGCAGCCTCTTTTCCTCGTTGCTGCTGCCGCCGATGATGGCGGTGTTCCGGGAACGCTACCCGGGCATTACGCTCACATTGGCGGAGGAGACGACGCCCCGGCTCGAGGAGATGCTGCGGCAGGGGGCGGTCGATCTTGTGGTGGATTATAGGATCCCGAACATGGAGCTTTACGATTCCTCGATCGTTCGGGCGGACGCGCTCATTCTCGCTGTGCCGTGCGCGGCGGCGGTCAACGCGCGTCTCGCGCCGTACCGTATCGAGCCCGAGCAGATCGGCGCCGCGGCGCGAAGCGCTGCGCCGGGCGTGCCGATGGAGCTTTTAAAGGACGAGAGCTTTGTGCTTTTAAAGCCGGAAAACGACACCCGTGCGCGGGCGGATGCACTCTGCCGTCTCGGCGGCTTTGCGCCGAAAACGGCGATGGAGTTTGACCAGCAGATGACGGCGTACCTTGCCGGGTGCTCCGGCGCGGGGATCACGTTCGTGAGCAGCGTTCTCGTATCCCGCCTCTCGCCGAACCCCGGCATCTGCTATTACCGTCTGCCGGAGCCGGAGAGCCGCCGCGATATCCGCCTCTTCTGGAAACGCGACCGGTACAAGACCCGCGCGATGGAGGCGTTTCTCGCCATGCCGCCGGAGAGCGGCGAGGAGAGATAAAAGGATAATAAGAAAGCCACCGGCGCTGCCGGTGGCTTTAGTTTTGACTTTATTTTGCGGCTTTGGCTTTCTGGTACATGTCCATCAGGACCTTGCCGATCTTCATGGAATACTCCACGACCAGATGCTTCTGGTCGTTGGGGAGGTACCGGCCAAATTCCTGGATCTCATAGGTCAGATCACCGTCATAGCCGATATCCGCCAAACCGGCCATAGCCTCCGCCCAATCGATGTTGCCGTGGAAGGGCATCAGGTGTTCGTCGGCTACGCCGTGGTTGTCCTGCACATGGATGGCGTGCAGCCGGGAGCCGATGATGTTCAGATTCTGCCGGTGGAAGTCATGTCCTCCCAGATTGGCGTGGCCGAAGTCATAGCACACGCCTACGTGCTCCGGGTCTCCGAAGGCATCCACGAGATCGACCAGCTCGTAAATGCTGGCGCAGTAGATGCGCTGCATGGGCTGGCGGGGCCGGTACTCAAAGTCGTTTTCCAGACAGATGCCGATGCCGTTTTCCCGGGCGGTAGCGACATGCCGGCTGTAATATTCCAGATTTTTTTCTTTGGAGACCGAAACGTCCGGTCCGGCGGAATATACAGTGCCGGGGTGCGTTACCGTCCACTCCACGCCCAGCTCGGCCGAGGCGATGATGGAGCGGCGGATCAGCTCCTCCATGGTTTTTACCTTGGCTTCGTCATTTTCGGCGAAGATGTCGTAATAGGGCAGATGGGACTGACGGAACACGACGCCCCAGCGACGTCCCATTTCCGCAATGTCCTTCACATAATCCTGCCAGTCGTCGTTTCGCATGCGGGAGTGCGGATTCATGGACTCACAGAAGTTGATGTCCAAAACCTTATAACCGCCCTGGGCGCACTGGGCAATGCAGAAATCGAAGCCGTTACGCTCCCGGCCGGGGGTAAAGGCACAGATATTTGTAGAGGTAGAAATCTCCATATTGGCGCTCCTTTGCTTTTTTATTCAGGGGCAGCGCCGCCGGACACCGGTGATAACGCTGTGCGGCACTGCCCTAAAATCAAATGGAGAGGAGGGCCGCTTTCGCGGCCCTTTCTTAGAAATTTGGGAAAATCGGGATCAGGCGACCGCGTTGTTCCGGGCGTACTCGGTCAGCAGATTCTGCATCTCGTCGGACATGATCTCTACCGTTTCTTCTACGGTCTGATCGTTCTCCAGCATGTCGGACACACCCTGCATGATCGCATAGTAGAAATCCTTGGACGGGCCAACGGTAACGCTGCGCATATCCGCCGGCGTGGAGATGAGCTGATCGTACGCCACCAGGTACTGCGGATGCTCCTCTGTCACGCTCTTATAGACATCCTCGTCCAGAGCGGCCGTGTTGGAGGGGATGTAGCCGGTGTTGGCGGCAAAGTCGGCCTGCACTGCGGCGGAGACGAGATACTGCATGAAGACCCAGGAGGCTTCCTTGCGAAGATCGTCTCCAGAGTCGAACATGGACAGGCAGGAGCCGGCTACGGTAGCGCCGTCGGAAGCATCAGCGGTGACGCGCAGATACTTGCCGACACCGACCTCAAAGGCGCCGTTGACCTTTTCGAGGACCGGGGCCACGTTGGAAGAGGAGTTAGTCATCATCGCAAGATCCCCGGCGATGAACATATCGGCCGAGCCGCTCTCATTGATGAGCGCACCGGCGTCGTACATGGCCTTCCACTGCGTCAGGAAGGTGGCAAGAGCGCCGTTATCGATGCAGGCGAGCTCCGTGGCGGTGCCTTCCGAGCCGTTTTTCTCGTTGACAACGTAGCTGCCGAGCTGACCCAGCCAGTTGGCGAGCGTCGGGGTGTTCGGCACGGTCTGCAGCACCTTCTGGGTAAGTCCTTTGGCCTGCATGTCTTGATAAAGCTGGATAACATCGTCAAACGTCTCGGGGACCTTGTCCCAGCCGGCTTCCTTCAGCAGATCCATGTTGTAGTAGGAAACGGTGGTGGACGTCGCAAACGGCAGACCGAGCTGGCTGCCGGCAAACTGCCAGTTGGCCAGAGCAGCGGAGAGATAGGTGTCCAGGCAGCCGGGCTCCGCGTAGGCAGCCACGGCCTGGTCCACGGTAAAGGCCTTGCCGGAGTTGTAGTAGGTCATTTTTCCCGTGGCGTCCAGCTGCATCAGATCGGGCAACTCCTCAAAGTTGCCGCCGGAGATGATGGCCTTGAGCAGGGTGCTGGCGTCGGAGTACTGACCCTGATACACGGCGTTCACGGTGATGCCGTATTCGTTGGTGCTGTTGAACTCTTCAATGTACTTGTCCATAAGAACACCGGCCTCGTCCGAGGCGCAGTGCCAGAACGTGATGGTCACCGGCTGCGTGCCGAGCAGACTCTCGGTCGGGGCGACTTCCTCCTCGGCCGGGGTCGGGGTGGGCTCGACCGGCGTGGTCTCTCCCGTGCTGCCGCAGGCGGCCAGAGAGAAGACCAAAGCCAGAGCCAGAAGCAATGACAGCATCTTTTTCATGTGTAAATCCTCCTAAAATGATTTTATTCCAGAAAAGCAGGGCACGGTTTGCCCCGCCGGGGAATACGGATCAGCCAACGAGACTTCCTTCGGTGCCGCCCTTCGCCATGTTCCGCCGCATGATGACGAAAAGAATGAGGGACGGGATCAGGGAGATCGTCACGCCGGCCAGCACGAGCTGATAATTGGTGTCCTCCCAGGAGTTCAGCTTGGTGATGCCCACCATGATTGTGCGCATGTCGGGCGCGCTGGCCGTAACGATCAGAGGCCAGAGATAGGCGTTCCAGATCGTGATGAAGCTCTGCACGAAAAGCGTCGTGATGATCGGCTTGCAGATGGGCATCAGAATGGTCAGAATATACCGCAGATCACCGCAGCCGTCGATCATGGCGGCGTAGCGCAGATCTTTCGGCACGGAAAGGAATTTCTGCCGGAGCATGAACATCTGGCTGGCGCTGACAAAGCCGGTGATGCACATGCCGAGATAGGTGTTGAGCAGGCCCAGCCGGGACACAGTCACATAGTTGGTGATGAGCAGCGTATCGCCGGGCATCATCATCGTGCCGAGAATGAGGAAAAAACAGAAGTTCTTCCCGCGGAACTCATAGTGCGTCAGCGCAAAGGCCGCACAGATGGAAAATACCAGACGGACCACGGTCCCGAGGGTTGCCATGATGAGCGAGTTGAGCATGTAGCGCAGCATGGGCGCCTGGTGCATGGCGTCCTTGAAGTTCTGCGTATAGGCGAAGCTGTTTGGCAGGAGCTTCGGCGAGAAGAATTCCGCCGGAGTTTTGAAGGCGCCCAGAACACAGTAGATCACCGGGAAGATCAGCACCAGGCCCAGCGCGATGGCTGCGATGGATACGACGATGTCCGTCGTGCGCTTTCTGGCTGTATATTTCACTGATAAAACACCTTCTTTCGCTCATAAACAAACGACACCAGCGTAAACCCAAAGGTCAGAACGAAAGCCACCATGCTCACGACCGCCGCCAGACCGTAGTTGGAGCTGCCGTAGCCGGAGGAGAACATCATGTACATCAGCGTTGTCGTTGAACGTGACGGTCCTCCCTGCGTAATGATGATCATCGGACCGGAGGTCATCATCGCCAGGACCGTGTTGGTACACATCACATAAAAAATGGTGGAGGAGATCATGGGGAGCTGGATCTTGAACACACGGGTGAAAAATCCCGCCCCATCCAGCTCGGCTGCTTCCATGATGTGCCTGGGGATCCCCCGAAGCGCCGATTGGAACAGAAGAAAGTCAAAGCCGACGCCCATCCACACCGTGAGGATGATGCAGGTGTACAGCGCCGTATCCCGGCTCTCAAACCATCCCAGGTTCGTCCCGAAGAAAGCGTTGACCCAGCCCAGCGTCGGGCTGAACATGGATTTGAAGATCATACAGGCCGCCGACATGGATACAGCCATGGGCAGGGTGAACATGGTCTCGTATACCGGGCTGAGCTTACGCTTTTTTGTGGCCAGCAGCGCCAAAGAGATCGTCAGCACCAGAGTTATAGGTACATTGATCAGAGTAATGATAATGGAGTTTCGCAGCGCCTTTTTGAAGTCGTTCCGCCCGAAAACATATTTGAAGTTCTCCAGTCCCGCAAAGCGCAGGATCTCGCCCTTGTCGTTGACCGCACAGAGACTGTTGACCAGCGTTTTCAAAAACGGATAATAGACAAACAGCAGCGCGAAAATCAAGATCGGCGCCATAAAGGCCGCGACTTTCAGATTTTTACGGGCGTTGGGACTGAGACCGCCTTCGCGCAGCCTTCCGTATGCGGCATCTTTTGTTGTTGTGCTCAATCCTGTAACCTCCCGTTTTCCCGAGACCCTGCGACCGCCGGCGCTGTTTTGGTTGATGGAATGCTCGTCCGCGAGCTGCGGCCTTTTGTCTGCTTGCTGCGGCACCTTGCGTGTATTTTGTAACACAGCGTGGACAAAAGTTCAATTCTTTTTTTGCGTAAAATCTGCAAATCATGAAATTGCCCAATTTTTTTCGACCGTGTTCTGCCGTATTCGGGAAATGTACAACGCGGCATTTTCCGTGTTTTCCGGACAAATGGGATTGTATCGCACGCGCTGTAAATAGAGAAACACCTTTTTTGTAAGGTTTCCGTAAAATCTTCTTTACCGTCTTCGGATTTTTTCGCCGGCTTGCTTGACAGCCCAATGCCGCCGTGATATGATTCGGTGCGACAAATGACCAAATCAGATTACAAATGTAATTCCGACATATAGAAAGCGAGGCTGCAACCATATGGCACAGACCGCAAGCAGAATGAACCATATTTTCGGCGCCGACGGAAGGACCTTCATCCTGGCCATGGATCACGGTTCCAATTTCAACGTGTTGCCTGCCATGAAGGACGCGAAAACGCTGATCCGCGAGCTGGCCGCGGCCGGTGCGGACGCCTTTTTGTCCACTATCGGCATGGCGGAAAACTTTGCCGACAGTTTTCTGGGCAAGGGCATCATTCTCCGCATCGACGGCGGCGTTTCCTTTTTGGGCGATCACAAAGCGCCGATGCAGATCGTCGCCACGGCGGAGGACGCGCTTCGTCTGGGCGCTGATTCCGTTATCACCATGAGCTTTCCCGGCTCCGTACATGAGGCGGAGGTTTTGAGCAATCTGGCGCGGGTGTGTCTGGACTGTCACAAATGGGGGCTGCCCGTCACGGCCGAAGCGCTTCCCCGCGGCTTTGAAAAGGCCGAGGATTCCCGCACGCCGGAAAATATAACGTTTGCCTGCCGTCAGGCCGCGGAGCTCGGCGCAGACATTGTGAAAACCGTCTATACCGGCGATCCGGAGAGCTTCAAGACACTGACGGAGAGCGTTTATGCCCCGGTCGTTATCCTCGGCGGCGCAAAAAAGGTCCCTGAACGTGAGCTTTTGCAGGAAATCCGCGACGCGCTGGATGCCGGAGCCTCCGGCGTTGCCATGGGGCGGAACATCTGGGGGAACGAAACCCCGACCCGCTATGCCGCCGCGATCGCAAAGCTGATCCACGAGGATTGCAGCGTGGACGCAGCGCTGAAGGAAATGAACCGGCTCTATTGATTATAAGAGAAAAGGGGATAGTCGCAAATGGGAACATATAAAGTAAGCATACACTCCGGCGTCCGCGAAATGGAAACGAGAGTCCTTCAGAAGAGAGAGCCCGTCGGCAGCGAGGTGCTGCTGAAGGTAACGAGCTGCGCTATCTGCACGCTCGAGCAGCGCATCTGGAAGGGCGTCATTGCCCGGTATCCGTATGCCGGAGGCCATGAGGTGGCCGGGGTCGTGGAGGCCGTCGGCCCGGATGTGAAAGGAGTAAAGCCGGGCGACAAGGCGACCGTCCGGCTGCTGAACTCCTGCGGCGAGTGTTATTACTGCCGCAGCGGTCACGAAAACCTGTGCGTGGCGTCCTTCATAGCGCATACGCACTCCGGCCTTATGGGTGCGGGCGGATTTGCCGAGTATATGACCGTCAGCGCCAAAGCCGTATACAAGCTGGCCGACGATGTGGATCTGGATCACGCGGCTTTGTCGGAGCCCCTGGCTTGCTGCATCCACAGCGTCCGCAACGCCAAGATCCAGCTGGGCGACGATGTGGTAGTCATCGGTGCCGGCATCATGGGCGCGTTGCATATCCAGCTGGCAAAAATGAGCGGCGCGCGCGTCATTGTCAGCGAGCTCGATCCCGTCCGCATGGACATTGCGCGCAAGATGGGCGCAGACATCGTCATCAACGCCAAGGAAGCGGATCCCGTCGCGCAGGTCAAGGAGCTTACCGAGGGCCGCGGCGCCGATGCGGTGTTCTGCACCGTGGCCACATCTGCCGTGGCGAAGCAGGCGGTGGATATGGCCGGAAAGCTGGGACGGGTCGTGATGTATACCTCGTTCTTCCCGGATCTTCCGATCGAGATCAGCCCCACGAAGCTGCACTCCGGCGAGCAGATCCTCACCGGATCCGTGAATCCGAATCAGGCGGATTTTCTGACGGCAACGCGCCTGCTCAGTCGGAAGCTCATCGACGTTTCCTCTCTGATCTCCGATCGGGTCCCCATGGCCGAGATCGATCGCGCCTTCCGGGAGGCCGTGGAGCCTAACACCTACCGTATTATCGTAAAGCCCTAAAAAAGGGATTGAAAAAAGCCGGGGACCATGTAAAATGGAGGCATCAAAAACAGGATGGTATCGGCCATGAATTTGCACCCCCTGACGCCGGAACAGAAAAACGAATATACCCGGATCGCCTATTACTACTATGAAGCCGGTCAGACGCAGGATCAGATCGCGCAGCGGCTGGGGATCTCGCGCCAGCGGGTGAACCGGATCCTCGCGGAGTGTATTGAGCGGGGCATCGTTCGCATCACGGTCGACCGGAGCCCGGAGGAGTATTTCGCGAGCGAATCGGCGCTGGAGGAAAAATACCGCTTGAAGGCCGTTCGGCTGGCGCACAGTCTCGGTCCGGACCATCTGTACGGGGATCTGGGCGTTGTGGCCGGACAGTATCTTACCTCCATTGTCAAACGGGGCGATATCATCGGCTGCGTTCCCGGCCGCGGCGTGGCCGGGCTGGTGGATAACATGCCGCAGATGGAGCGGACCGGACTTACGGTAACGCAGCTGATGGGGAGCGAGAGTAAGCGGGAGTATAATCTGGAGGTTGACAGCATCCTTCACCGGTTTGCGCGGAAGCTCTCCGCCCTGCCGCAGCCGCTGTATGCGCCCGTGTTGGTCAGCAATGCCGAGCTGCGCGAATCCATTGTCCGCGAGCCTTATTATCAGGAGGCCTACGCCGTCATGAAGCGGTGCACCGTTGCGGTCGTCGGCATCGGCACGGCCACCACCTACGAGCAGTACATTGCCGGCACGACCCGGCAGCCCGGCACTGCGGCTGCCGGAGCGCCGGCTCCGGTGGGGGAGATATGCACCCACTGCTTCGATGCGGCCGGCCGGCCGGTGGAGTTTCCCTTTTCCAACCGTATTCTGGCCATCTCCCGCGAGGATTACAAGAACATCCCGACGCGCATCGGCATTGCCGGCGGGCCGGAAAAGCTCGCCGCGATCCGCGCGGCGCTGCGCGGAGGCTATGTCAACGTCCTGATAACCGATCTGGATACGGCAGCCGCCCTGCTGGACGAGACATGACCGACTGCGCGCTCTGCCCTATGACTTTGGATCAAAAAGAGACGGATACATCGGACAATGCGTCAGATGTATCCGTCTCTTTTCATATCCGCCCGCGGCGTATGCGGCGCTGGCGCTCGCGCCGCTGGAGCGCTTCCGCCGGACTGCCGGAGCCGTCGGCAACGGTCATGCGCTGCTGGTGGCGCGCGGCGTAGCAGATCGCCGCGGCCATGACGAGATCGTCGTGCTTTCCGGCGAGCGCTTCCGGCCGGTGATCTTCGTTGTAGCAGAACGTCAGCATCTCGCCGAGAAGCTCGCGGTCGGAAAACCACTCCGGATGCGCCGAGAATACCTCCACGAGATTTGCGATCGCGCGCGGGCGCGTCTGCCGGTCGGTGCGGAAGCCAAAGCTCTCGCGCAGCCGGTGCGTGAATGTGTCCTCCCGCTCGCGGCGGTACTGGTTCGGGTAGCCAAGCTCCATGAGCTTCATCACGGGATACGTCGAGAAATTCGTTTCGAGTGCGACGAGCGCGTCGTTATAATGCTTTCCGAGCGCGTACACCTGCCGGACATACTCCGGCTCGGAAAACCGCCGCCGGAGGGATGCGGCCTGCGCGCCGGTGCTGTTGTCGATGACGTGCGCGGTGAACCAGTCCGAGCCCTCGCCCGCGGTGTCGCCGCCGAGCACATACGGATGCCCCGGCTCGCATTCGCGGTAAATGCAGATCTCGCCTGCGTCGTCATCCTGCCAGACGGCATCGCCGTCCTTATCGCCGGGGACGAACCGACCGCGGCGCAAGGGGGCGGACGCTTCCTCGCGGCGGCGGATGACGAGACCGTTATCAAAAACGCCCGCGCCGCTGTGGAGAAACGCCTCGTCCGGATTTGCGGGATATTCCTGCCGGAACATGTCCCGGCTGCCGCCGCAGTTGTTCGCCATGCACCAGCGCCGCCAGCGCATCTGCTCCCAGGAGAGGGAATACCGCTCGCGTATCTCACGCTCCTCCGCCGTCCATTCGATGCCCGGCTCGACCGGCATCGTGTAGTCCGGGTTTTCAAACCATGCGAAAAACACCGGCTCAAAATCGTTCTCCCCGGCGACGGCGGCGTCCCACCGGTCCTTGAAATCCTCGCAGCCGTTGGCGGTGCTCTCAATGATGACCATTGTCCCCGGCTGGCTCGGGACGGCCTGCAATATGCCAGCGAGCGTCGCGGCCTTGCTCTCTCCGCCTTCGGGCCAGAAGGCATATTCCGAAAGATGGACGCACTGGAGCGTGTCGCTCCGGCCAATGCCGCGCCCGCCCGCCGTGGCGCAGCGAAAGCGCGACCGGAGCCCCGGCAGCGCGCCGCGCGATGTGCGCGACGGGTTTTCAAACACCAGCTCCTGCGCGTTCGAGGTGCGCAGCATCGGCTTGACCGGCGCGGGCAGCTCATCATAAAAGAGCTTGCTCATGCGGAAAAGGTTGGCCGTGGCGTCCTCGCGGTGCGCCACGACGAGCGCGTTCACGTTCCCGCGCGTGGCGCAGGCGTGAAAGAGAAGCGCCTCCGTGAGCGTGGAAAAGCCGAGCTGCCGCGCTTTGAGAATGATGATGCGCACGGGCTTGCCCGCGTCCTGCTGGCGCTTGGCCACGGCGTAGAGCTTTTGCTGCGCGGCATTCAGGCGAAACGGCACGACCGCGCCGCTTTTCGTGCGGATCTTGAGACACGATTCGATATACTCCCTTGCTATGCGCGGGTTCACAGTCCGCTCGCCCCCTCCTGCCGCGCGAGCCATTCCTCAAACGAGAGACTGCCGCTCTCCGATGCCTCCTCCTCGCGGAGAGAGCGGAGATGCTCGTCCAGCTCGTGCAGCGCGCGCATCGCGCCCGCGGGATCAAATTCCCAGGTGCCGTCCGGCTCGCGCTGCTTTGTTTCGGGGTTGCGCGTGAGATGCGGCGTCGCCTGCATGCACCGGTCAACGATCTCCACAAGCCGCCGCCCGATCCACGCGCTCGAAACGCCCATCGCGTCAAAAAGACGCTGCTCGGTCTCGCGGCGGCAGCGCTGTACCGCCGGATCGTGCAGCAGCTCACGGGCGCGCTCGGCAGCAGTGGCAGGGCTGTATCCTGCGGCAATGGCCGCCTCCGGACCGTCGCCGCAGGCGAGATATTCCTCTACGAAGCGCTTCTGCCGCGCCGAGAGCGCCGTTTTGTCCTTCATTTCGTCCTCCTTTGCGGTCAAAGAGGCATGAGCGCAAAGAAATCCTTCCGCAGCTGCGAGAGCCGCCGGGCCGGGATCTTCGTTGCCGCGGCCGTGGCCGAGAGCGTTTTGTGCTGCACGAGCATGCGGAAGAGCGCTATGCCCTCCGCCGGCGTGCGCGCCGTCTGCGCGATCGCCGTGCGCACCGCCTCCTGTCTCTCCGGCGGAAGCTGCGCAAAAATGTCGAGCGTTGCTTGAATGTACCGCTGCTCTGCCGCCGTCCGGCCGCAGGACCCGACACGATATCCCATCGGTCATACCTCCAGAATGTTGGCAATATAAGACACGAAACGTGAATACTATGAGTAAAAAAGAAAGACAGAAAGGGATTGAGCTTATGTATTACACGCTTCGTGTGACTATGTTATAACACCGGAAAAATGATTTGTCAACACATTTCGTGGGGAAAAATCTTGACTTTTTTCACGCCGCGTGTTATGGTTACGGTGAGGTGATAGCAATGTCCGTTTTCAGCGAAAGACTGTCGGCGCTGCGCAAAAGCGCTGGGATGACGCAGGCAGAGCTGGCAAAAAAACTCGGCATTTCCAAAAGTTCGGTAAGCATGTACGAATGCGGCAACCGCGAGCCGGAATTTGATCTCCTGGAAAAAATGGCGGATTGCTTTCAGGTGGACATGAACGTTCTGCTCGGCCGTGCCGAGCCGCTCGTGAACAACGACCCGGAGCTGACGGCGTATCTCGAGGCGCTGCGCGACCGGCCGGAGATGCGCGCACTGTTCCGCCTTTCCAAAAATGCCACGCGCGAGGATGTGGAGACCGCGGTGACGATCCTCGAAGCGCTGCGCAGCAAGCATGAGAGTACCTGATTATTACGTTCGGCTCGTAGAGCTGCCGCCGACGGTGTTCGGTGCTACGCTCCCGAACGATGACGGCACTTTTTCCGTATACATCAACGCCCGCCTCAGCGACGAGGCACGGCGCGAAACGCTGTGCCATGAGCTGGAGCACATGGCGCGGGACCACTTTTACCAAAGCGCCCCCATCGCCGCGCAGGAGGCGGAGGCCCGCGGCGAGACGGTGCCGGTGCTGCCGGAGCGCGGCGCGGTGCGCCGCTACCGCGATCTTGCATCGCTCACAGCGTATCTCCGAAGTCTCGGAGCCCTCGGCAGCAGCATGGAATCCCTCGGCGCCGAGCCGATGCGGTGAAAAAAGAGCCAATGGCATACAAACGCCATTGGCTCTTTTGCCGTATTTCGTCAGTTCAGCGGAAGGATCTTGCACTCGGAGCCGGAGAGCTCCCGTGCGGGGGCGGGGAGGGTGTCTACGTTGATGAGGGGGCGGCCGCCGGAGACGAGGATGTCTACATACCGTTCCGCAGACAGCTCGCGCACAACGATCTCGCCGTTGGAGCGGCGGTACAGAAGCACCGGCACGCCGCCGTCGGTCGTGAGGACGACGCCGATGTCGTAGGCGTGCTCGGGGTCGAGCCCGTCCAGCGCCTTGGCGCCGCGGCGATCTACGTTTTTAAGCACCGGTACATCCGCCTGGCTCACCTCCGGCGTGCCGCTGCCGCTTGTGAGCAGCACAACGCGAGCGTCGGTCGCCGTAGCGGAAAGCTCGGACGCGGCAAAGGGATCGTACGCCTGGTTTGTAGAGATCACGTAAAACCCGTTCTCCTCGATGCGCAGCGCCCGGCTTTTATAAAGCTCGCGCACGGAGGTCAGGAGCTTTGCATATTTGTTTTCTTCTGCCGCCAGATATTCTTCAATGTCCTCGCGGATACGCTCGCTGCGCCGCGCGAAGAACGTGGAAAACATGGCGTCCTCGCCGCTGTCGGTCTGCAGCGCGAGCAGCCAGGCAAAAAGCTCGGCGCGGCTCCCGGCGGGCAGTTCATCCTCCGAGGGGATGTCTCCGGCGGCAAGCCGGTCAAGGAGTGCTGCGGCGCTCAGCGTTTTGTCGTCTGCGCCGAAAAAACGGATCTCTTTGAGAAGCCGCGTATCGGGATGCAGGCTGTCGCTCGCCGGAAGACGCAGCGGCACGGTCTCCACCACGGCGGCGCTGCCGTCGAGATATACGTCCGCGATCTCCTGCGTGCGTCCGGTCCCGGCGAGATCGACGCGGAAATCCTCCCGGACGCCGTCCGGCCACATGGATTCGGGCAGGGCTGTGCGGCTGCCGAGCAGAACGCTCTCAGCGTGGATCACAACACCGGTGCCGTCCCACGAAACGGAGGTCACGATCTGCATCGAGACCGGCACGAGACCGAGAATGCGCTTAGAGATGCAAACGCGCATCTTCCCGTCGGTCAGGCGGATGCCGAAATCAAGATCGCCGAACCGCTCGCGCATCTCCCGCCGGAGACCGGGCAGGACGCCGCCCTCGTCGGCGAGAACGTAAAGATCGTTTTTATAAAGACGGACAACGGCGCTGCCGTCGTCGGCAAAGGAGAGCTCGCCGAGCTCTTCGCTCCGCGGCGCGGCAAGGATCGCGTCCACATCGTCACGAAAGGTGGAGGTGCCGCCGTTGCCGATAATGAATGCCGCAAGCAGCAGCAAAAGGAGAATACCCGCCGGGATCGTGATCGCCCACCGGCGGGCACGCCGGGGCGTTCTTTTCCGTTTCAATGCCATCCCGCCTCCTTTCCGATGGAAATCAACATATATTATTTATCTTACCGCATCCGAAGGAAAAAAGCAATTGCATCCTGCCGCCGCGGAACATATAATATAAGCCGTTCAGACTTGAACGGCAATTTTTTGAAAAAATCGGAGGAAACGCTCATGGCCTTCTCTCTGGCGCTCGTGGATTTTGACGGCACGCTGGCCGATTCGATGCCGTACTGGCTGCGTCTGCCGGAGGATACGCTCCGCAAGGCAGGCCTGCCGCAGCCGGAGGGCTTCGCGGAATACATCCGCTCCGTGCCGATATGGGAGATTGCGAGGGATATGGGCGCAAAGTACCCGCAGCTCGAAACGGAAACGCCGCTCGCCGTGCGCTGGAGCGCGGAGATGGCGGCGCATTACGCGCGGGAGATCCCCCTCAAGCCGGGAGCAAAAGAGCTGCTGCACACGTTGCGCGCGGCGGGGCTTCGCGTATACATCCTATCGGCGACGCGCCACGCGCTGCTCGACCCGGCCATCGAGCGTCTCGGTGTCGCGCCGCTCGTGGACGGCGTTTATGCCGAGGAGGAGACCGGGTCAAAACGCACCGAAGCGCCCTACGCGTTTTTCCGGGACAGGCTCGGCGTGCCGTATGAAAAAATGCTCCTTGTGGAGGACGCGCCGCGCAATCTCGCCGCGGCGGAAGCGCTCGGCGCTGCGGGCGTCGGCGTATACGACGAGAGCATGAAGGAATATACGGAGACGATCCGCGCCGGGGCGTCGGTATATTTGCCGGACTTTTCCGACCTTTCGGCGCTGGAAAAGCTGCTGCGGCGGTAAGCCTCCATAAAAACACGAAAAAAGTATTGACTTTCCTGGGATTTATGGTATTATGTTATGGCGCTCCAAAGACAGCAGGTGGCTTTTGCCGTAAATCCTGCCGAGGAAAGCACGATACTTGTATTGTGTCTCCCCCTGTCTTTCGGCAGAGGGAGTTTTTCTTTCGGGCGCAGAAATTTACCCCGGAGGTGAAATCATTGCCTAACGCGAAAGTACTCAGCGAGAAACAGGCCATCGTCGAGGAACTCACCAAGCGTATCGGTAACGCCACGGCGGGCGTCCTTGTGGACTACAAGGGCATCACCGTTCTGGAGGATACCGCTCTGCGCCGTGAGCTGCGTGCTGCCGGCATTGAGTACACCGTTGTGAAGAACACTCTGCTCCGCTTCGCGGTCGACAAGTGCAATCTCAACGAGTTTGACTCCGTGCTCAACGGCACCACCTCTCTGGCCACCACCGAGGGCGATCCCATCGCGCCCATCCGCATCGTCAGCGAGTTCGCCAAGAAGATGAACGGCAAGTTCGAGGTCAAGGGCGGCTTCATGGAGGGTAAAGTCCTTCCGATGTCCGAGGTCGACGAGATCGCTCAGCTTCCCAGCAAGGATGCCCTGTACTCCAAGGTCCTCGGCACCATGCTCGCACCCATCACCAGCCTGGCTGTCGTTCTTGGCCAGATCCTGGAGCAGAAGGGCGGCTCTCTCGAGACCGCCGAAGCCGCTGCCGAATAATCCCGCAGACACAATTCAATTTTAGGAGGAAAATTACAAATGGCTAGCGAAAAAGTTACCGCTATGATCGAAGAAGTCAAGGCTCTCTCCGTGCTGGAGCTGGCTGAGCTCGTCCACGCCCTTGAGGAGACCTTCGGCGTTTCCGCCGCTGCCGCCGCTGCCCCCGCCGCCGCTGCCGCCGCTGCCCCGGTCGAAGAGAAGACCGAGTTTGACGTTGTCATGACCGAGTTCGGCGCTGAGAAGATCAAGGTCATCAAGGAAGTCCGCGGCCTGCTGGGCCTGGGCCTTGCCGAGGCGAAGGCTATCGTCGAAGCCGTCCCCGCCAAGCTGAAGGAAGGCGTCTCCAAGGAAGAGGGCGAGGAGATCAAGTCCAAGCTCGAGGCCGTCGGCGCGAAGGTCGAACTCAAGTAAGATCTATCCCATCCACCTTGCTCCCTGTCTGAGCAGGGGGCCACAGTCCAGAAGGAGGACAACTAATGGCTAAGACCACCGAAAAATACGAGGTCCTGTACGTTCTCAACCCCAACCTCACCGAGGAAGAGACCCAGGCCATCGTGGAAAAGTTCAAGACTCTGATCGAGCAGAACGGCACCGTCGATGAGATGGAAGAGTGGGGCAAGCGCAAGCTCGCCTACGAGATCAACTATCTCACCGAGGGCTACTATGTGCTGGTGAAGTTCACCTCCGGGCCCGAGCTTCCCGCCGAGCTGGATCGTATCCTCGGCATCACCGACGGCGTGATCCGCTCTCTTGTCACTCTGCGCTACGAATAAGCGGAGGGAATGATATGCTGAATCATATCGTTCTTATGGGCCGCCTGACGCGAGACCCGGAGCTGCGCTATACCGCCTCCAACGTCCCCGTCGCGTCCTTCTCCATTGCTGTTGACCGGGATTTCGGCCGCGGTGAAAACGGTGAAAAGCAGACCGATTTCATCAACGTGTCCGCCTGGCGTCAGACCGGGGAGTTCGTCTCCAAGTACTTCACGAAGGGCAGCATGATCGTGGTTTCCGGTCGGCTGCAGATCCGTGACTACACCGACCGCGACGGCAACCGCCGTACCGCGGCGGAGGTCGTGGCGGATAACGTCTATTTCGGCGAAAGCAAGCGCCGGGATGACGGCGCCCCGCGGCAGGAGTACGCGCCCCGTCAGGAGTACGCACCCCGCACCCCCTCCAACGAGGGCTTTAACAGCGCGAAAGCGCAGGCCGGATCGTTCCAGACGATCGACGATGACGACGGCCAGCTGCCGTTTTGACACTCACGAAAGGAGTTTTTGAACCATGGCTTTTGATAAGTCCGCTGCCCCGCAGAAGAACCGCAAGCGCAGAAAGGTCTGCCAGTTCTGCGTGGATAAGGCCGAGTATATCGACTACAAGGACACCGTCAAGCTGCGTAAGTACCTGTCCGAGCGCAGCAAGATCCTGCCCCGCCGCACCACCGGCGCCTGCGCCTACCATCAGCGTCTGCTCACCGAGGCGATCAAGCGTGCCCGTCAGGTCGCTATCCTGCCTTACGTGACCGACTGATTTCGGTTTTTTATCGACAAAAAAGCTCTCATCCTCCGGGATGGGAGCTTTTTCTGTTGCACCGCGGCGGTTCGGCGGTTATAATGAAGGTCAGCAAAAAACAAAAGACTACATATGCGGAGGTTGGCGCGATCATGTACGATAACGGCAGAATCTACCTGGGGCTTTCCGGCGAGGAGCGGGTGGAGCTTCCCCTCTCGATGTGCAACCGGCACGGCTTGATCGCCGGTGCGACCGGCACCGGCAAGACCGTCACGATGAAGGTGCTGGCGGAATCTCTCTCCGATGCGGGCGTACCCGTTTTCCTGTGCGATGTAAAGGGCGATGTCGCCGGTATCTGCGCCCCCGGCACAGACAGCGAGGATATGCGTGAGCGCATCGAGCGCTTTGGACTCACCGGAAAATTCGCCTACCGCGGCTACCCCACCACGTTCTGGGACATTTACCAGACCGGCGGCCACGCCGTGCGCGCCACCGTGAGTGAAATGGGTCCCGAGCTGCTCTCCCGCATTCTTGGCCTGAGCGAGGCGCAGACGGGCGTTCTGCAGATCGTTTTCCGCGTGGCGGACGACCGCGGATTGCTGCTCGACGATCTCAAGGATCTCCGCGCGCTGCTGAACTATGTGAACGACCACAAAGAAGACTACCGCATGAAGTATGGCAATATCACCACGCAGTCCGTCGCTGCCGTCCTACGTGCGCTGCTGCCGCTGGAGAAAGAGGGCGGCGAGCTGTTCTTCGGCGAGCCGGCGCTCGACGTGAACGACTGGATCCGCACCGACGCCGAGGGACGCGGCATGATCAACGTGCTCGACTGCGTCAAGCTCGTGCAGAATCCGACGCTGTATGCGAGCTTCCTTCTCTGGCTGCTCTCGGAGCTGTTTGAGACCATGCCGGAGGTCGGAGATCTTGCAAAGCCGAAGCTCGTGTTCTTCTTCGATGAGGCGCACATGCTCTTCCGCGACGCCCCGGCGGTGCTCGTGCAGAAGATCGAGCAGACCGTGAAGCTGATCCGCTCGCGCGGCATCGGCGTGTTCTTTGTGACGCAGAGCCCGGCGGACGTGCCGAATACCGTGCTCGCGCAGCTTTCCAACCGCGTGCAGCACGCGCTGCGCGCCTATACGCCCACCGAGCTGAAAGCAGTGCGTGTGGCAGCGCAGGCATTCCGCGAAAACCCGGCATTCAACGCCGAGGATGCGATCATGGAGCTGGGCGTCGGCGAGGCGCTCACGTCGTTCCTCGGCGAGGACGGCATCCCCGCCATGGTGCAGCGCACGAAGATCATCTGCCCGCAGAGCCTGATGGGTGCGCCGGAGGCGATGGTGCGCGCCAAGACGATCCTCCGCGACGGCATGGAGAAGTACGACGAGGTGGTGGACAATGTTTCCGCTTACGAGGTGCTCGCCGACGAGACACAGGCCGCGGAGGAAGCGCTTGCGCAGGAGCAGGAGCGGCTGGAAGAGAAAAAGCGCGCTGCCGAAGAGGAAAAGCAGCGCCAGAAGCAGGCGGAGGCGGACGAAAAGCGCGCGCAGAAGCTCGAAGACGAAGCGCGCCGCCGTGCGCAGAAGCTCGAGGATGAGGAGCGCCGCCGCGCCCAGAGGCTCGAGGACGAGGCCCGCCGCAAGGCCGAGCGCGAAAAGGAGAAAAAGGAAGCCGAGGAAAAGCGCAAAGCCGAGCGCATCCGCTCCAAGATCGAAACGCAGCTCATATCCGCCGGCGGCCAGATGCTCAAGCGCGGTCTGCTCGGTATCCTGAAAAAGTAAAACACGCTTTTAAAGCTTATACACAAACACGGAAAGCCGCTTCGGCGGCTTTCCGCCGTTTTTGAGAATTATTCTTTACGGAGAATCTATACCCATGATAACCATACGCGAATACGTCCGTCCCGCCTCGCTCGAAGAGGCGTGGATGCTCAACCAGAAGCGCACGAGCCGCGTGATCGGCGGCATGCTCTGGCTCAAAATGCAAAATACCGCCGTCGGCACGGCGATCGACCTCTCCGGTCTCGGCCTTGATAAAATTGAGGAAACGCCGGAGGGCTTCACCGTCGGCGCGATGGTCTCTCTGCGCGCGCTCGAAACGAACGCGGAGCTGAACAGGTACACGGGCGGCGCGATGCGCGAAGCGCTGCGCCATATCGTCGGCGTGCAGTTTCGCGCCACGGCGACGCTCGGCGGGAGCGTTTACGGGCGGTTCGGCTTTTCCGACGTGCTCACGGTGCTGCTTGCGCTGAACGCTTCGGTCGAACTCTATAAGGGCGGGATCGTCCCGCTGGCGCAGTTCGCCGGAATGCCGTTTGACCGGGACATCCTCGTGCGCGTGCACATCCCGAAGGAAAGCGCCGCCTTTTTCTATCAGTCCGTGCGCCCGACAAAAACGGACTTCCCCTCGCTCACCTGCGCCGCGGCGCGGCTTGCGGACGGAACATATCGCTTCGTCGTCGGCGCGCGGCCCGGAAAAGCGGTCGTGCTCACGATGCCGGGCGAGCAGGATGACCTGCCCGAGACTGTGAGCGCGCAGATCGAGACCGGCTCCAACCTCCGCGGCAGCGCGGCATACCGGAAGCATCTCGTCCGCGTGCTCGTCCGCCGCGCCGTGGACACGCTGGAAGGAGGCGCGAAGTGAATATCACGTTTACGCTCAACAACAAAGCCGTGTCTGCGGATATCGCGCCGGACACGCTGCTGCTCGACCTTGTGCGGCGTCTCGGCTGCAAAAGCGTCAAGCGTGGGTGCGGCACCGGCAACTGCGGGCTCTGCACCGTGTATCTCGACGGCACGCCCATCCTCTCCTGCGCGACGCTCGCCGTGCGCGTGCAGGGCCGGAGCGTCACGACGCTCGAGGGACTGCAAAGCGAAGCCGCGGAATTCGGTGCGTTCCTCGCCGACCAGGGCGCGGAGCAGTGCGGCTTCTGCAACAGCGGCTTTATTATGAATACGCTCGCGCTCCTGCGCGAAAACCCCGACCCGGACGAGGACGAGATCAAGGAGTATCTCACGGGCAATCTCTGCCGCTGCTCGGGCTACGAGGGGCAGCTGCGCGCCATACAGAGCTTCCTTGCGTGGAAAAAGGCGAAGGAGGCGAGCGAAGAATGAATACCGTCAATCAGGGCGTGCGCAAGCTCGACGCCATGCAGCTCGTGACCGGGCAGCCGGTCTATACCGAGGACATCGCGCCGGGAAACTGCCTTGTGGTAAAGCTTCTGCGCTCGCCGCACGCAAACGCCATGGTGCGCGAGATCGACACGGAGCGAGCCATGCGCGTGCCGGGCATGAAAGCCGTGTTTACGTGGAAGGACGTGCCGCAGAACGCCCGGCGCTATACGCAGGCCGGGCAGACCGCGCCGGAGCCGAGCCCGCTCGACCGGCTCGTGATCGACCGCCAAGTCCGCTTTGCGGGCGACGTCGTCGCCATTCTCGCCGGGCGGGACGAGGCGTGCGTCGATAAGGCGATGAAGCTCGTAAAGGTCGAGTACGACGTGCTCGAGCCGGTGCTCGATTTCCATACCGCGCTCGACAACCCCGTGCTCGTCCACCCGGAGGAAAACTGGGAGGCGCAGTGTCCCGTCGGCGCGGACAACCGCCGCAATCTCTGCGCGCACGAGGAGGACGGGCAGGGCGACATCGACGCCGTGCTCCGTGACTGCGACATCGTCATCGACCGCGTGTACCACACGAAGGCGTGCCAGCAGACGCCGATGGAGACGTTCCGCACGTTCTGCACGATCGACACCTACGGGCGGCTGCACATCGTGAGCTCCACGCAGATCGTGTTCCACACGCGCCGCATCGTGGCGAACGCGCTGCACATCCCGCGCTCGAAGATCCGTGTGACGAAGCCCCGCGTCGGCGGCGGCTTCGGCGCGAAGCAGACGGCGGTGAGCGCCGTTTATCCGGCGTTCGTCACGTGGATGACGAAAAAGCCAAGCATGATCCTGTTCTCCCGCCGCGAGAGCATGATCGCGGGCAGCCCGCGGCACGAAATGGAAATGCATGTGCGTCTCGGCGCGGACAAAAACGGTATCGTGCGCGGTATCGATCTCTATACGCTCTCGAATACCGGCGCTTACGGCGAGCACGGCCCCACGACCGTCGGTCTCTCCGGGCATAAATCCATCCCGCTTTACGCCAGGGCCGAGGCCTACCGGTTCGTGTACGACGTTGTATACACCAACCACATGTCCTCGGGCGCGTACCGCGGCTACGGCGCGACGCAGGGCCTCTTTGCCGTGGAGTCCGCTGTGAACGAGCTGGCTGCGCGGCTCGGCATCGACCCCTTTGAGATACGGAAACGCAATATCCCCCGCGAGGGCGAGGTGATGCCCGCCTACTACGGGCAGGAGAATACGAGCTGCGCGCTCGGGGCGTGCCTCGAAAGCGTGCGGCGGCGCATCGGCTGGGACGAAAAGTACCCCTGCCGCGATATGGGGAACGGCAAGGTGCGCGCCGTCGGCATGGGCATGGCGATGCAGGGCTCCGGCATCAACAACGTGGACGTCGGCAGCGCGACACTCAAGCTGAACGACGGAGGCGGGTACACCCTCTCCATCGGCGCGGCGGATATGGGCACCGGCTGCGATACGATCCTCGCGCAGATCGCCGCCGAAGCGCTCGACTGCCCGCTGGAGAACATTTCCGTTCTCGGCGCGGATACGGATTCCTCGCCCTACGATTCCGGCTCCTACGCCTCCAGCACAACGTACGTCACCGGCAAGGCCGTAGAGCAGTGCGCGCTCGCGCTGCGCGAAAAGATCACGGCGCTCGCCGCGCGAATGCTCTCGTGCAGCGAGGACGATGTGCTCCTCACCGGGAGCTGTGCTGAGACCATGGACGGGGAGAAGTCCGTCACGCTCGGGGAGATCGCGCTTGCCTCCCAGTGCGGGAACACGATCGCGCTCGAAGCGACCGTGACGCATACCTCGCCGATCTCGCCTCCACCGTTCATGGTGGGCGCGGCCGAGATCGAGCTTGACCGCGAGACCGGCGAGACGCAGGTCGTGAACTTCGTCGCCGCCGTAGACTGCGGCACGCCCATCAACCCGAATCTCGCCCGCGTGCAGGCCGAGGGCGGCATTTTGCAGGGCATCGGCATGGCGCTCACGGAAAACATCACCTACGACCGCCGCGGCATGCCGGAGGAAAACTCCCTCATGCAGTATAAGATCCCGACGCGGCAGGACATCGGTCATATCTCCGTTGCGTTCGAATCGAGCTATGAGAAGACCGGGCCCTACGGCGCAAAGTCCATCGGCGAGGTCGTCATCAATACGCCGCTCCCCGCGATCGCCGACGCGGTGTACAACGCCACCGGCAAGCGGTTCTGCGAGCTGCCCATCACACCCGAACAGATCGCCATGACAGCAAAATAAACGAAAACTCCCTGCCGCTTTTGGCAGGGAGTTTACCATATAAAGAAAAATGTCCGCAACAGAAAAACTTTTTGTTGACAGCGCGGCGGAACTATGGTAAGGTAACACTCGAATTCCAAAGAAGCGATCAGGATCCCCTGGGAGACTGAACGTGGAGGACACTCTGGAGAATCCCGTTTGATCGGGTGCCGAAGGTGCAAGGTCCGTATCCGGGCCGAAACTCTCAGGCAAAAGGACAGGGCAGAATCGTGATAGACCGCGAAAATATACGGGGTTATTTCCGAAACTGCATATTCTCTCCGGAGCTGCCGAAAACCGGCAGCTTTTTTCTATTTTTAAGGAGGCCCCGCATATGTTCACCGCCATCGAAAACGCGCTCTACCCCGTGGTATGCGATCTCAACACATACCTTTCCAACTACGTTCTCGTCTTTCTGCTCATCGCCGTCGGACTGTGGTACTCGATCCGCACGCGCTTCGTGCAGGTGCGCTGCTTCGGCGAGGGCATGCGCCGCGTGTTCGGAAATCTCACGCTCCGCGGCGAAAAGCACGCGAGCGGGATGAGCTCCTTTCAGGCGCTCGCTACCGCCATCGCCGCACAGGTCGGCACCGGCAACATCGTCGGCGCGTCCGGCGCGATCCTGACCGGCGGCCCCGGCGCCATCT
>ERZ808240.1800-NODE-1800-length-25332-cov-9.639237_pt1 | contig 25332 bp, 27 predicted proteins | sample MGYA00521084_ERZ808240 | MGnify/ENA primary metagenome ERZ808240 (study PRJEB31516, sample SAMN03275571) | gut metagenome | biome: mammalia-associated habitat; material: feces | host: Papio cynocephalus | place: Kenya | collected 2012-08-06 ... | reverse complement strand
TAAGGTGCCCTTCTAGGGCTTACTCAAGCCACCGGCTTAGCCGGTGGTTTTGACTGAAAAAAACAAAAAGACAAAAGGAGAGACCGCAATGGGTGAACAAAATTCTACGGCGTCGAGTTTGAACCGCGCCAAAACCTACCAGCTGGTGCTGTTCCCGCTGAACAACGGCGCAACGAACGTGTACTATGTGCTGGTGCTTTCCTACATCGCGACCTTCGGCAGCAAGGTGCTGGCCCTGTCCATGATCTTTGCTTCGGTCATGGTCACCGGTATGCGCCTGTTTGACGCTATCACCGACCCCATCATCGGTGCCCTGATGGACCGTACCAACGGCAAGTTTGGCAAGTTCCGTCCCTTCATGGTCATCGGCAACCTCATCATGGCGGCCAGCATTCTGGTGCTGTACTGCCTCACCCCGCTCATTCCGTCCAGCGCCATGGGCCTGCGCTATGCAGCTTTCGTCGGCCTGTATGCGGTCTGGGTCATCGGCTACACCTTCCAGACCAGCTGCACCCGCTCCGGCCAGACCGTTCTGACCAGTGACCCCAAGCAGCGCCCGCTGTTCACCATCTTCAACACCGTCGGTTCTCTGCTGGGCATGGGTGCCATGCAGTTCTTTGCCCCCATCCTGGCCAAGAACTATGAGGGCGGCTATGCTTCCGCCGGTTTCTTCCGCACCCTGGCTCCCGTTGGCATCGTGATCTCCATCCTGCTCACCCTGCTGGCCGTCATCGGCATCTGGGAGAAGGACCAGCCCAAGTACTTCGGTATCAGCGGTGAGAAGACCGAGAAGATCAAGGTCAGCGAGTATGTGCAGATCATCAAGAACAACAACCCCATGCAGCGCCTGATGGTGGCCGGTGCCGGCTGCAAGCTGGCCCTGTCCATTGCCACCAACACCACGGTGCTGTGCATGCTGTACGGCTGCATGATGGGCAACTACGATGGCCTGTACCTGCCCATGATGGTGCTGGGCTATGTGTTCAGCGTTCCGTTCTTCCTGCTCACCGTCCGCACCAGCCAAAAGGAGGGCCAGAAGGCCAGCCTGATGAAGTACGTCAGCGTGGCATTCATCTGCTACATCGGCGTGCTGGTGCTGCTGTTCCTGTGGGGCAAGAGCGATGCCTTCACCCTGTCCATCATGGGTGAGAACGGACTCTCCCTCAACCTGTATACCATCCTGTTCATTGCCTTCTTCGGCATTGGCTACGGCGCTTACTATGCAACCGCCGATATGCCCATCCCCATGGTGGCGGACTGCTCTGACTACGAGACCTACCGCAGCGGCAACTACATTCCCGGCATCATGGGCACCCTGTTCAGCCTGGTGGACAAACTGGTTTCCAGCCTGTCCGCAACCGTCGTCGGCATTGCCGTCAGCTTCATCGGTCTGGAAAGCCTGCCCACCCAGTATGACCCGTATACCCCGGGCATGAACGTGGTGGTCATCGTGCTGTTCTGCATCATCCCGATGATCGCCTGGGCTGCTACCCTCATCGCCATGAAGGGCTACACCCTGACCGGTGCCAAGATGAAGGAGATCCAGGCTGTCAACGCCTGCCGCCGCGATGCTGTGGCCAATGGCATGAAGCTGGAAGAGGCCATGGAAAAGTGGCAGACCATCGACCAGCTGCCCGCACAGTATCAGAACCAGAACTGAGGGCTGAAAAGAGGAAGAACATGGAAAAGAATGTACTGAATACCGACCTCACCGGCAAGGTGGCCGTGGTCACGGGTGCCAGCGGCACCCTGTGCTCCATCTTTGCCAAGGCGTTGGCCCGCGCCGGTGCCAAGGTAGCCCTGCTGGGCCGCAACATGGATAAGCTCAAGGCTCTGGCCGATGAGATCGAGGCCGAAGGCGGCACGGCCAGCGGCTACACCTGCAACGTAATGAACAAGGCCAACTGCCTGCAGGTGGCTGAGGATGTGATGGCAGAGCTTGGCCCCTGCGATATTCTGGTCAACGGTGCAGGCGGCAACAATGCCCGCGCCAACACCGACAAGGAATACTTCGAGATGGCGGATCTGGAAGATGATACGGTCACCTTCTTTGATCTGGACGAGAGCGGCGTGGAGATGGTGTTCAACCTGAACTTCATCGGCACCCTGCTGCCCACGCAGGCCTTTGTCCGCCAGATGGTGGGCCGCGAGGGCTGCAACATCCTGAACATTTCCAGCATGAATGCTTATCTGCCCCTGACCAAGATCCCGGCCTACTCCGGTTCCAAGGCAGCCGTCACCAATTTCACCCAGTGGCTGGCGGTGCACTTCAGCAAGGTGGGCATCCGCGTGAACGCCATTGCACCCGGCTTCTTTGCCAGTGAGCAGAACGCAAAGCTGCTCTACAACGACGATGGTACCCCCACCGCCCGCACCGGCAAGATCCTGGCGGCGACCCCCATGGGCCGTTTTGGCGACAGTGAAAAAGACCTGGTGGGCGCACTGCTGTTCCTGCTGAACAACGAGGCAGCCGGTTTCATCACCGGCATCTGCCTGCCCGTGGACGGCGGTTTCTCGGCCTATTCCGGTGTTTGAGTTCTCCTTCTCATTTTCTTCTATTGGAAAAGCGGCGCTTCTCTGTGTAAAAGCAGCGGAAACGCCGCTTTTTCTGCGCTGCACACAAAAAGCCCCGGGCAGTCCTTACAAAAAAGACGGCCCGGGGCAGTGCTATTGATAGAGAAATGAAAATTACTTCAACTTGCTGTACTGTTCATCAGTGACCGGTTCACACCACTCGTTGGAGCACTCCTCACCGGGAACTTCAACCGCCAGATGAGAGAACCAGCTGTCCGGGGCGGCACCGTGCCAGTGCTTGACATTGGCCGGAATGTTGATGCAGTCGCCGGGATGCATCTCGATGGCGTCCTCGCCCTCCTCCTGATAGTAGCCGCGGCCGGCCACACAGATCAGGATCTGGCCGCCGCCATTCTTGGCATGGTGAATGTGCCAGTTGTTGCGGCAGCCCGGCTCAAAGGTGACGTTGAAGACGCCCACCTGAGAGGTAGACACCGGTGCAAGATAGCTCTGGCCGATGAAATACTTGGCAAAGGCGTCGTTCGGCTGGCCGATGGGGAACACCATGGAAGCCTGATGCTTTGCCTTGGCGCTGTCATTCTCCGGCTCCACGGCCCAGATCTCCTTGGCCATGTTGAACACAGCCCAGCCCTTGGGCCAGCCTACGTAGAACGCTACATGGGTGATGATGGCGGCGATCTCTTTCTGGGTCACGCCGTGATTTTTGGCGTTCTGCAGGTGATACTTGAGCGAAGAATCTGTAATGCCGGAAGACATCAGCGCCACCACCGTGATGATGCTGCGGGTTTTGACGTCGATGCCGTCATCGTTCCAGTTCTCGCCGAACAGAACGTCATCGTTGTAATGAGCAAAGGCCGGGGCAAAGGTGCCCAGTGCATTGCGGCCTGCGGTCTGTACGATTTTTTCCATAGCGAATCTACCTCCTGCTGGATCTCGGCTCCCTTGGGAACCCAATCAACTTTGTGCCTGTATTGTAGCACTTGAAGTGCACTTTAAGTCAAGCCCTTTTTGCAGGACCAGGCAGCAGAAGAAGATGCAGCCGACCTGGCAGAATGCAGTGCGGAAAGGCTTTTCCTTTGCCGGAAGATGTGCTAAAATAAGGAAAAATCAGGAATGGAGTGAGTAGAACAATGCAGATCAAATCCGTTGCAGTGCTGGGAGCAGGTGCCGTCGGCTCCTATGTCCTCTGGGGTCTTTCCGGCAAGAAAGAGATCCGGATGGGTGTCATCGCAGAAGGGGAGCGTGCACAGCGGCTGAAGCAAAATGGAATCGCCATCAACGGGGCGGTCTACCGCCCGGGGGTGTGGACTCCGCAGGAAGCGCACGGCGTGGACCTTCTGGTGGTCGCGCTGAAATATGGGGCTCTGCCCGGGGCCATGGAGAGCATCCGGGCGGCTGTGGGAGAGAACACCACCGTCATGAGCCTGATGAACGGCGTGGACAGTGAAGAGTTGATCGCGGCACAGGTGGGCGAAGACCATCTGCTGTACTCGCTCATCAAAGTGGCCTCCCATAAGGAGGAAGATGGCTTCCACTTCAACCCGGAAACAACGCTGGGCATCGTGTTCGGCGAAAAGGACGCGCCGTATGACAGCGCACGGGTGCAGGCCATTACAGAACTGTTCAACGACAGTGGGGTCCGCTTCCGGGTCACGGAACACATTCTGGCAGAGGTATGGGGAAAGTTCCGCCTGAATGTGACCAACAACCTGCCGCAGGCCATTCTGGGGGCTGGTGTGGGCTGCTACCGGGACAGTGTGCACATGAAGGCAATCAGTGACGGGCTGCGCAGAGAGCTGGAAGCCATTGCAGCAGCGAAGGGCATTGACCTGAGCGTTGCAGACAAGATGGCCGGGCGGGGCAGTGCGGTGCCGCCCACCGCACGGTATTCCACCCTGCAGGATCTGGATGCCGGGCGCCATACCGAGATCGATATGTTCTCAGGTGCTCTGATGCGCATGGGCCGGGAACTTGGCATCCCGACGCCCTACAATGATTATACCTATCACATGATCAAGGCGCTGGAAGAAAAGAACGACGGCAAGTTTGATTATACCGAAAATGACGAAGTGACCTGGGCAAAATAACCGGAGAAACAAACAGGCCCCGGAGCAGTGCTTCCCATGCGGGAAGCGGCTCCGGGGCCTGTTTGTTTTAGAAAATGAAAGAAGAACTATTACACGTCATCGCGGGGGCTGGCGGACATTTCCCAGAAGTGCAGCTCATGCTCGGAGCACTGGCGGAAGATCTCCTTGCAGCGCGCCACCCGTTCGGGGGTCAGGCCCGCGCAGGCCTTTTCGGCGTAGGCAGCCCAGGCACGGCAGGCATCCTCATAGTGCTGGTCGGCGTAATCCCGCACCAGCGGCCAATAGGGGGTGTCTTTGACCTGCGGGGCACGGGCCAGCAGCTTTTGGAAGATCCAGCCATAGCTCAGCATACAGGGCAGGCAGGCCATCATGCATTCGGCCTCCCCTTCGCCATTCTTGGCGGCTTCGATCATGCAGTCTGCATAGGCGCAGTTCTGCGGCCGAAGAGGCAGCGTCTGGATCTGCGCATCGGTCAGGCCGTAGCGCTTGAGGTAGTACAGACGGGTGGCACCCTCGCCCTCATTCACAAAGGAAAGCAGGGAATAGTAGTTGCGCACGGTATCCATGGTCTCGGCCTTGGTCATGCCCCAGGCGAACACCTTGGCGTATTCCCGCAGGTAGAGGCTGTCCTCCACGATATAGCCCTTGAAGCAGGCTTCATCCAGAGTGCCGTTTTCCAGCTTGGTCAGAAATTCGGAGTTCAGGCACTGCTCCCAGATGGGCAGGTTCTCCTGCACCAGTTCATTTACAAAACTCATTTGCGTTCCCTCCTTGGGCCGACGATGCGGCGCAGCTGCTGAATGGGCAGGACGGACACCAGAATAAAGGTCAGCAGGCCCTCGGTGCCGTGGCCGGACAGGTTGGCCAGAATGCTGTAGGCCCAGGGGCCGTAGCCTTCCCAGGCATACTGGCCGAAGAAGGCTGCACCGGCCATGATGTGGCTCAGCACGCTCAGAGCAATGGCAAAAGCGGTGCCGGCCATGATCTTCCAGCGGCGGTCTGTGCCGAAAATGCTGGCATACCCCAGTACGGAAAAGCAGATCAGGTGCTCCGAGAAGGGCTGTGCCCAGTGCACGGGCTGCCAGCCCGGCAGCAGGAACAGCGCCAGAATGCCGGTGACCCAGCCGGAGAGAAAGGCCACGCGCTTATCGTAGACCAGACTCAGCAGCAGGATGGGCAGCATGGCACCCAGGCTGATGTGACCGCCGGTGGGCAGGGTGATGAGGATGCAGCGCAGAACGAGCGTTGCAGCGCACATCAGGCCGGCCAGGCAGATATCCCGGGCCGTCAGGCGCAGGCCGCGGCACTGCCACAGCGTAGCGGCCAGCACGGCGATGGAGAAAATGCCGACGATCAGATTAGTCACGGACAAATTCTCCCTTCAGGGCAAACATGTGATCCATGGGGCCGGAGCCATGCCCCAGATCCAGCATGGCAGACAGACAGCCGGAAATGTAAGCCTTGGCGCGCTCCACCGAAGCATCCAGGTCATAGCCTTTGGCCAGATTGGAGGCAATGGCGCTGGACAGGGTGCAGCCGGTGCCGTGGGTGTTGGGGTTGGCGATGCGCTTACCGTGGAACCATTTGCCCGTGCCGCTGCGCCACAGCAGATCGTCTGCATCGTTGATCTGGTGGCCGCCCTTGCACAGCACGGCACAGCCGTATTTCTCGCTGATGAGCCTGGCAGCGGCCTCCATACCGGCAGCATCGGTGATGGTCAGGCCGGAGAGGATCTCAGCTTCCGGAATGTTCGGGGTCAGCACCTCGGCCAGAGGCAGCAGCTTGGCGGTCAGGGCCTCTACGGCGTCCTCCCGCAGCAGCTTGGAGCCGGAGGTGGCCACCATCACGGGGTCTACTACGATGTGCTGTGCCTTATAGAACTGCAGGCGTTCGGCAATGGTGCCGATGAGCTCAGCCGAAGACACCATGCCGATCTTGACAGCGTCCGGATAAATGTCGGTGAAGATGGCGTCCAGCTGCTCCGCCAGAAACTTCGGGGTCGTTTCAAAAATATCGGTGACGCCGGTGGTGTTCTGGGCCGTCAGAGCCGTGATAGCGCTGGTGGCAAACACGCCGTTGGCCGTCATGGTCTTGATATCGGCCTGGATGCCTGCGCCGCCGCTGGAATCACTGCCGGCAATGGTCAATGCTGTTTTCATGAGAAAAACTCCTTTGCACAAAAAAATGCGGATCTGCCCGACGTAAGACAGACCCGCAGCATACAGCGCGAAGCATCTGAAACGGTGTTTCCCTACGTTGGCATTATCCAAATCAGGTTACAGGTCAGGGCTGCACAGCCCACTCTCAGCCTGCTTTTGCAAGCTCCCTTTTTTACAACAGAGAGAATACCACACTCCGGGCCGATTTGCAAGAGCCGGGGGCTTTTCGCCGGGGGCAAAACGTGGTAAACTGGAACAAAACCAACGGCATTCCATTCGAAAAAACAAAGGAGAAAAAAGATGAATATTACAGTGTATCTGGGTGCGAATGAAGGCAATGACCCGGCCCTGAAAACGGCTGTGCAGGAGCTGGGGCACTGGATCGGGGAAAACGGCCATGCGCTGGTGTACGGCGGCTCCCGCAGCGGTCTGGAGGAAAAGGCGGCGGAGCACTCTGCTCTGCCGCCTTTTCTCATGCCTTTTTGCGGGTGGCGATATCCTGAAAACTGAAATAATCCGGCTGATGGCGGGACTGCGTGTATTCAAACAGCAGTCCGTCCGAATTGAAGGTCTGGTTGACCACCACGGCTACGCAATCGTAATCGTCCATATCCAGCAGGGCCTCGTCCTGTGCAGTGGCGTGTTCCACCGTAATGCGGCGCTTACTGGTGATGATCTGCATCCCGAGCACATTCTCAATGTAATCGTAGATGGAGCGGGCAGCAATTTCAGCGGTGAGGCCGGGTACGAACTCCTTCAAAAAGTAGTTGATGTCCAGAATGAGAGCCTTGCCGTCCAGATAGCGGATACGCTGCACGGCCCATAGCTCATCCCCTACGGTAAAGCCGCTCTGTGCAGCAAAGCGTTCGTCCGCCACGATGGTCTCAAATCGTACGACCTTGGTCACGGCCCGCAGGCGGTTGCGGCGCGCCGTTTCCTGAAAAGTCTCGATGCCGCCGATGGTAAAAGTGGTTTTGCCCACAGGCTGATAGATGACCCGCACACCGCGGCCCTGCATGGCCTGCACATACCCATCGCTGATGAGCTCTGCAATGGCGCGGCGCACGGTGTTGCGGGAGCAGGCATATTCTTCAATCAGGGTGTTCTCACTCGGCAGCAGGGACTGGTACGGGTAGTCCTGCGCTTCAATGCGCTTTTTGATGCTGCGGTAGATGCCCTCGTATTTTGCTTTTGGCATAGAAAAAAACCTCAACTTGTTCAAACATTGATTTTAGTATACCGTGACTCTGCCTGATTTTCAAGGATTTTTCTTGGTGGAGGTGCTGAAAATTTTCAAGATAGAAAAGATTTTTTGGAAAGATGCTTGACTTGTATGAACAAGTTTGCTATGCTGATGCTGCAAACGGAACTTGTGCAAACAAGTTGAGAAAAATCATTGAAAAAGGAGAAAACATCATGGGCAAATACCAGGAAGATGCAAAATTGCTGCTGGAATACGTCGGCGGCAAAGAGAACATTGCGGCGGTCTCCCATTGCGTGTCCCGGATGCGCTTTGTGCTGAACGACACCAGCAAAGCGGACGTGGCAAAGATCGAGAGCCTGAAATCTGCAAAAGGCGTTTTTACGCAGGCAGGCCAGTTTCAGGTCATCATTGGCAACACCGTGAGCGATTTTTACAACGACTTTATTGCGGTATCCGGCATTGACGGCGTTTCCAAGGATGCTGTGAAGAGCGCGGCCAAGCAGAACCAGAACACCCTGCAGAAGGTGATGAGCGCACTGGCCGAGATCTTTGCGCCGCTCATTCCCGCCATCATCACCGGCGGCCTGATCCTGGGCTTCCGCAACTGTATCGACAGCATTTATTTCTTTGAGAACGGCACCAAGACCCTGTGTGATATCAGCCAGTTCTGGACCGGTGTGGACAGCTTCCTGTGGCTGATCGGTGAGGCCATCTTCCACATGCTGCCGGTCTGCATCTGCTGGTCGGTGACCAAAAAGATGGGCACCACCCAGAGCCTTGGCATTGTGCTGGGCCTGACGCTGGTGTCCGGCCAGCTGCTCAATGCCTACAGTGTGGCTTCCACCGCAGCGGCGGATATTCCCAAATGGGACTTCGGCTTCTTCACCGTGAACATGATCGGCTACCAGGCACAGGTCATCCCGGCCATTCTTGCAGCCTTCACACTGGTGTATCTGGAGCGTTTCTTCCGCAAGATCTGCCCGGCAGTCATCTCGATGATCGTTGTGCCGTTCTGCAGCCTGGTGCTGTCCGTCATCATTGCCCACACCGTGCTCGGCCCCATCGGCTGGAAGATCGGTTCCGCCATTTCCTCCGTGGTCTATGCAGGCATTACCGGCTCTTTCCGCGTGGTGTTTGGCGCCATCTTCGGCTTTGTGTATGCTCCGCTGGTCATCACCGGCCTGCATCACATGTCCAACGCCATTGACATGCAGCTGATCGCAGACTTCGGCGGCACCATGCTGTGGCCCATGATCGCGCTTTCCAACATTGCACAGGGCTCTGCCGTTCTCGGCATGATCTTCCTGCAGCGCAAGAACGCCGCCGCTCAGGAAGTCAATGTGCCCTCCTGCATCTCCTGCTACCTGGGCGTGACCGAGCCTGCCATGTTCGGCGTCAACCTCAAGCATCACTTCCCGTTCGTCTGCGGCATGATCGGCTCTGCAGTGGCCGCAGTGGTCTGCGTGGCAACCTCCACCACAGCCAACGCCATCGGCGTGGGCGGCATCCCGGGCATCCTGTCCATTCAACCTGCTTACATGCTCAGCTTTGCCCTGTGCATGCTGATCGCCATCGTCATTCCCTTTGTGCTGACCGTGATCGTGGGCAAGAAGAAGGGAATTGCCTGAGCACAGTCCTGAAAAAACACACAACAGAAAGAGGTGTATCCGATGTCTGATTTCAAGGATAAAGTGGTGTACCAGATCTACCCGAAGTCGTTTTACGATACCAACGGTGACGGGTTTGGTGACCTGAAGGGCGTGACCGCCAAACTGGATTACCTGGCAGACCTGGGTGTTGACTATCTGTGGCTGACCCCGTTTTTTCCTTCGCCGCAGCGGGATAATGGTTATGATGTTTCGGACTACCGCAGCATCGACCCGCGCTATGGTACGATGGAGGATCTGGAAGAACTTATCCGGGAGGCAGATAAGCGCGGCATTGGTCTGATGCTGGATATGGTGTTCAACCATACCTCCACGGAACACGAGTGGTTCAAGCGGGCGCTGGCCGGTGAGAAAAAGTATCAGGATTACTACATCTTCAAGGACGGCACGCCGGATAAACTGCCCACCAACTGGGTGTCCAAATTCGGCGGTCCGGCGTGGGAATATGTGCCCTGGCTGGGCAAATGGTATCTGCATCTGTACGATGTGATGCAGGCGGATGTCAACTGGGAAAACCCTGCGGTGCGGGAAGAAATGGCGGACATTCTCCGCTTCTGGAAGGCAAAGGGCATCAAGGGCTTCCGGTTCGACGTGATCAACGTGATCTCCAAACCGGAAGTGTATGAGGATGATTTTGAAGGCGATGGCCGCCGCTTCTACACCGATGGCCGCAATGTGCACAAGTATCTGCAGGAACTGGTAAAGGCGGGCGGCATTGACGGCATGGTGACCGTGGGTGAGATGTCTTCCACCTCGCTGGAGAACTGCATCGGCTATACCGCTGCAGACCGCCACGAGCTGAGCATGTGCTTCAACTTCCACCACCTCAAGGTGGACTATAAAAACGGCCAGAAATGGGAACTGATGCCGCCGGACCATATGGCGCTGAAACAGCTGTTCCAGACCTGGCAGGAGGGAATGCAGGATCACGACGGTTGGAACGCCCTGTTCTGGTGCAACCATGACCAGCCCCGTGCCGTGAGCCGCTTTGGCAGTGATACGACCTACTGGAAGCAGAGCGCCAAAATGCTGGCAGCGGCCATCCACCTGATGCGCGGCACACCGTACATCTATCAGGGCGAGGAACTGGGCATGACCAATCCGCACTTTACCTCCATTGACCAGTACCGGGATGTGGAGAGCCGGAACTATTATAAGATCCTGCGCCAGCAGGGTAAGACCGAGGACCAGACGATGGACACCATTGCCCAGCGCAGCCGCGATGACAGCCGCACGCCCATGCAGTGGAATGCCAATGCAAATGCAGGCTTCACCACGGGTACGCCCTGGATCGGTGTGGCAGACAACTATAAGTCCATCAATGCGGCTGCAGAGATGGACGACCCGGATTCCATCCGTAGCTTCTATAAGACACTGGTGCATCTGCGCAAGACCCATAAAGTCATCAGTGAGGGCCGCATTGCATTTTTGTACCCGGACAATGCGGACCTGCTGGCCTACCGCCGGTACGGCGCAGCAGATGGGGAAGAGCTGCTGGTGCTCTGCAACCTGACCGAGCACGCCGTTTCGTACACTCTGCCGGAGGGCTGGGAAAAAGCAGAAATACTGCTGGGCAATTACCCGGAGCGGGCTGAATCCCTGCGCCCCTATGAGTGCCTGGTGCTGCAAAAGTAACCTCTCTGAACCATAAAGAAGACAAGCCCCGGATGCAGACGCATCCGGGGCTTATTGTGTGCAGGGCAGGAAAGAGCACTTTCCTTTCCCAGGGGGATGTGCTAAAATGGAACGGGCCAAAACGAAAGAAGGAAATGCAGATGAAAAAGACGGCAGAACTGTTCCGGACCTTTTTAAAGATCGGGGCGTTTACTTTTGGCGGCGGCTATGCCATGGTCGCACTGCTGGAACACGAATTTGTGGAAGAAAAGCAGTGGGTCACCCGGGAAGAATTTTTGGATATGGTGGCCATTGCCGAATCCACGCCCGGGCCGATGGCAGTCAACAGCGCCACCTATGTGGGTTATAAGGTCGATGGTGTGGAAGGAGCCGTTGCTTCTACGCTGGCCGTGTGCATTCCGTCCTTTGCGGTCATTTATCTGATTTCGCTGTTCTTTGACCAGTTCCTCGACTTGTCGGTGGTGGCCAGTGCGTTCCGGGGAATTCAGGTGTGCGTGGTCTATCTCATTCTCTCAGCCGGGCTGAAAATGCTGAAAAATCTGGCGCGGACCCCCTTTCATCTCATCATTCTGGCAGGAGTGCTGGCAGCTATGGTGAGCTGCTCGGTGCTGGCGGTGTCCTTTTCGTCCATTTTCTACATTCTGCTCAGCGGCGCTGCCGGGCTTGCAGTGTATGCCATCCGGAAGCTGCGGAAGGGGGACGCTCAATGATCTGCCTGCAGCTGTTTCTGAACTTTCTCATGATCGGCACGCTGTCCTTTGGCGGCGGCTACGGCATGATCTCCCTAGTGCGGGAGACCGTGCTGAATCACGGCTGGCTGACCGAGAGTGAATTTCTGAGCTTTATTGCCGTGTCGGAATCCACGCCCGGGCCGCTGGCGGTCAACATGGCTACCTTCATCGGGGCTTCGCAAGGCGGGCTGCCGGGTGCACTCTGCGCCACATTGGGCGTGGTGCTGCCTTCATTTTTCATCATCCTGCTGATTGCCGCTTTGCTGAAAAATCTGATGCAGGCGGCAGGGGTACAGGCCGTGCTGGCCGGTGTACGGCCCTGCGTGGTGGCTATGATCCTGGCTACAGCCATCACGATGGCGCTTTCTACGCTGGGCGGTTTTACCGATGTGCACAACGGCTTTGCGCCGGATGGCCGGGCAATTTTTGTATTCGCGCTGCTCTGGGGCGTGCACACGGTTTGGAAAAAAGCCCGGGGCAAGGCCCCTTCGCCCATCGGCATGATCCTTTTTTCAGCAGTGCTGGGTGTTGTGCTCTGGGGCAGATAACCGCAGACGTCTCTGGCTCTGAAATGATAAAATGCGCTGGATTTGCGCCGCTTTTCGGCAGATCCGGCGCATTTGGTTTGTCAGGCAGTTTCCTGCAGCTGCGGGGTCTGCTGCAATTCCTCCCGGATGGCACGGAACTGCGGCGGGATCTCGGCGAGCGGCATGTTTTTCGGGGCGTCAACGGTACCGGCAGCCTGGGCTGTTTCGTAGTACCAGCACTTGTATTCCACGGTGGCGAGGGTGTGGCGCATTTCTTCCATTTGGGCCAAAAGCACTTCCCGCTGATGCTGGAACATGGCAAGCCGCGTATCGATGGTGTCGTTGCCGCGCATGGCCAGCTCAATATACTGCCGGATATCCTTGAGGGACATGCCGGCTTTTTTCATACAGCCAATGATGCGCAGCCATTCCAGATCCGAATCCCGGAACATCCGGATGCCGCCGGAAGAGCGCTCTACAAAGGGCAGCAGACCTTCCTTGTCGTAATAGCGCAGGGTAGAAGCCGGTACGCCCAGCAGTTTTGCCATTTCACCAACCGTATAAACCATAGAGAACCTCCTGCATGATGTGCCAGATGTGAAAGGAACTATCAACTCTGAAACTATCATACAAGATGCGCGCGGCACTGTCAAGCAGAGAAAAATCTGAAAAACTTGAAAATTTGGCCTAAAAGGCCGCTTTATGGGACAACAAATGTAGATAATAGAAGCAGGACGAGGGAAGAAGCCCCCGCTGGAAAACATCCGCCTGAGATTTTTGTGGAGGAACGACAGATGAAAGACTTCGATTTTGGTTACTTTGGCACCGGTGACGAGGGCTATGCCCAGTATATGACCGCATTTGACCGCACCTTTGGCACAGAAGATACCTCGGATGATTTTTCGCTGAACAGCGATGATTCGTCCGACGATGATGGGGATGAGGACTTCTGAGCAGCGCCCGTTTCAAAAGACATTTTCATTTTACCTCTTTTTTCATATTGCAGCAGAAGGGCCGGCGGAAAACGCCGGCCCTTCTGTCGTTGTGCACCTTTTCCCGGGTTAAAACATACACCGGGAAAAGGGGGAATGCAGATTGAACCAACTTTTTCTGACAGCAGGGACATTGCTGCTGCCGACACTGTGCACGGCGCTGGGGGCGGCGGGCGTGTTCCTGCTGCGCCGCCCGGCAGAACCGGCTACTCAGCGCATTCTGACCGGCATGGCGGCGGGCATCATGCTGGCGGCAAGCGTATGGAGCCTGCTGCTGCCGGCCATCACCCGGGCACAGGGGCAGGGTGTAGAAGCTTGGATACCGCCCTCAGTGGGGCTGGTGCTGGGTGCTGCCGGGCTGCTGCATCTGGAACGCATTGCCGGGCAGATGCTGGCAGGCGGGGCGGGGCATGGCGGACGCATGGTGCTGGCTGTGACCCTGCACAATCTGCCGGAGGGCATGGTGGTCGGCCTGGCAGCGGCGCTGGCGCTGAGCGGAGAAGCCGACGCAGTAAGCGGCGCACTGGCGCTGAGCCTGGGCATCGGGCTGCAGAATATCCCGGAGGGGGCTGCCGTCAGCCTGCCGCTGCTGCAGCACGGGCGCACTCGCTGGCAGGCGTTCGGAGCCGGGGCGCTGTCCGGCCTGGTGGAACCGGTCGGGGCACTGCTGGCCTTTGCACTTGCCGAGTGGGTCAGCGCTGCGCTGCCGTGGCTTATGAGTGCAGCTGCCGGATGCATGGTGTGCGTGGTGGCACAGGAAATGATCCCGGAAGCCGTGGCGGAGGATGAACCGGCCGGGGTGCTGAGTGTGGTGCTGGGCTTTGCACTGATGATGGCGCTGGACGTTGCCTTGTAAAAAGACAGAAAAAAGCTCCCCGAACAGGGAGCTTTCGTGTTTGCGAAAGATCAGTTTTCCTTGGCAAGATAGACCGTTGTGGACGGGAAGGCAAAGTCTACGCCGTCCTGCTTCATGACATCCATCAGGTCGAGGTTCAGGTCGTTCTGCATCTGCAGGAAGCGGTTGATGTCCGCTGTGCGCAGGTAGGCCGACACCAGCAGGTCAATGCTGGAATCACCGAAGCCGGTCAGTTTGACGAGCACGGATTCCTCGTAGGTATAGGGGCTGCTCTTCAGCATGGCGGTCAGATCCGCCATCAGCTGTTCCAGCTGCGGGCGGGTGGTATCGTAGGTGACGCCCAGTGTGAAGCGGTACAGGCGTTTGTTGCGCTGGGTACCGTTGTTGATGGTGGCGGCGCTGACATTGCTGTTGGTCAGGATGTAAAGGGAATTGTCCAGTGCGCGCACCTTGGTGGAGCGGAAACTGATATCGACCACTTCACCTTCTACATCGCCGACTGTGATCCAGTCCCCGATGACGAAGGGCTTATCCAGCAGGATGACCAGTCCGCTGAACAGATTCTTGGCACTGTCCTGCGCAGCCAGGGAAACAGTCAGGCCGACAAGACCGGCGCTGGCGACCAGACTGCCTACCGGCAGGCCGGTCTCCTGTGCCATGGTCATGATGCCCAGAACCAGCACCACGACTTTGTACACCTTGTTCAGCAGAGAATTGAGGGTGCGGTTGGTGCGCACCTCCTCGCCGCAGGAAGCCAACAGAAGCGTGGTGATGTCCGAAGCAGCGTACAGGCCCTCGCAGATGCAGAAGGTGAGGGCCAGCTCAATGGCGATGGTCAGCAGCTTCTGCACACCGGGGATCGCCCACGGCAGACTGGCCAGGGCCAGATAGGCGCCGGCGCAGGAGATCATCCGCTGTGCCGGCAGTGCAAAGCTGCGCAGCAGAATGGATGTGGCCGGGAAGTGCCACTGCCGGGCCAGCAGCTTCGGGAACAGCTTCTTTTTTGCCCACTGCCGGATCAGCCAGCCAAGGGCGAAGATCAGCAGGGCACACACGGCCCGGGCGGCAAAGGCGGCCCAGCCTTCCAGCAGGATGGAGCCGATCTCAAAGCCGAGATTGCGAATGGAAAAAATCATGGAAGAACCTCCTGTCTCTTTACACAACTTATTTATGATAACACAATCGGCAGGCTGGGGCAAGGGCAGAGCCGATGCAAAACTGCTTTGATAAAAAATACGCAATCTATTTGCGAAAGGGGCTTGACAAGTCCGCCCCGGCCCGCTATACTCTGTGCCAGAAAGTTCGTTTCAGGGCGGGGTGTGATTCCCCACTGGCGGTAAAGTCCGCGACCACCCATCAGGGTGCTGACCCGGTGCAACTCCGGGACCAACGGTATAGTCCGGATGCAAGAAACGGCAGACAACGTTTGTGTCTACGCGCCCTGTTGCAGTGTTTTGTTGCAGCAGGGCGCGTTTTGGTTTGTCTCTCCCGTTCCAGATTCCAGCGCGAAAAGGGCTTTCCAAATACTTTTTGAAATGGGGCCTGCGTGCCCCGGGGAGGACAACACCATGAAAAACAATACGACCCGCAACCTGACCGTTGCCGCCATGCTCAGCGCGGTGGCCTTTATCCTGATGTTCATCGAGTTTCCTATCCCGATGCTCATTCCGTCTTTTGTCAAGATGGACTTCTCAGACCTTCCGGCCCTGCTGGGTGCTTTCGCGCTTGGCCCGGTGTATGGCGTGGTCATCAGCTTTATGAAGAACCTGCTGCACATCGTCATCAAGGGCACCTCTACGGCCGGTGTGGGCGAGCTGTGCAACTTCATGCTGGGCGCGATCTTCTCCGCAACGGCAGGCTTTATCTACAAAAAGCACAAGAGCCGCAAAACGGCCATGTGGGGTGCCATTGCCGGTGCCGTGGCCATGGCCGTCTTCAGTGTGCCTTCCAACTACTTCATCACCTACCCGGCCTATGTGACCTTCTACCACATGCCGCTGGAAGCCATCCTTGGGATGTATCAGGCCATTCTGTCTTCGGCGGACAGCCTGATCAAGTGCCTGGTCATCTTCAACATGCCGTTCACACTGGTCAAGGGCCTGCTGGATGCGGTGCTCTGCATGCTGATCTATAAGCCGCTGTCGCCCATCCTGCACGGCAGAAAGTAAGGAAAAAGCAGGGGCTGGAAATGGCCTCCGCTTTGCTTTGGCCGTTGCAGAGGAATTTATGAGTTGATTTGCAATCGGGAAAAGCCTGCGGGCTTTTCCCGATTGCTTTTTCACGGGGGAGTCCCAGCAGAAAACTGCATCTGCCGTTCTGAACGCCACTTGTGAAAAAGAGTCCCAAACCGAAAGATGCGGCGCAAATGAAGCCAGATTTGCTCGGGCAATTCGGCAAAGCTTTTCCTGAGAGATTCGGGAGATGTCACCGCAGGTGACTGAAGAAAGGGCAGCGCTGCATCTTTCCGTTCGGGTCATTCTGTGAAAAAAGAATTCCAGAAAATCCGCGGATTTTCTGGAACTCGAATGATATAAATCAATTTTCCGCTGAAAAGGCCAGAGCGAAGCGGAGGCCATTTCCAATCAAAACGTTTATGCCAGTGCACCCTTTTCCAACCATTTGCCCCGCGCCATGCGGATGAGAAACAGCAGGCCGCGCATACACAGCTCGGCGCACATGGCGCTCCAGACCCCCACCAGCCCGAAGTGCGGGGCCAGCAGGGTGGCGAGGGTCAGGCGGACGCCCCACATGCTGATGAGGTTGAGCACAAAGCAGCCGGTGCTGTCGCCCGCACCCTGCATGGCACCGCTGGCAACGATGCTGGCGCCGAACATCGGCTCTGCGAAGGCTTCGATGCGCAGCACCTGCGCGCCCAGCGCAATGACAGCGGCATCGGCTGTAAAGATGCTCATAAGGGCCGGGGCAAAGAAGAACAGCCCCACACCGGTAACGGCCATGATGCCCATGCCCATGGCTGTGCACAGCCAGGCAAAGCGCTTGGCCATATCCCGGCGGTTGGCACCAACGGCCTGCCCTACCAGGGCAAGGGCAGCATCCTGGATGCCGTAGCCTGCCATGTAGCATAGGCTCTCAGCGCTTACGCCCAGGCTGTTGGCCGCAATAGCGGTGGTGCCCAGGCCCGATACGATGCGCACCAGCAGCACCTGTGCAGAGGAGAGGGCCGCACGTTCTGCGGCCAGAGGAGCGCCCACTTTCCATAAGTTCTGCAGGCAGGCGCGGGTGATCTTCCAGGAGCCGGGCTTCCGAATGCACAGCGGGCCATCGCGGAAGAGCAGCATGCTCAGCGACAGAATACCGCTGACGGCGGTTGCAAGAGCGGTGCCCAATGCGGCACCCGGCACGCCCAGCCCTGCGCCCCAGACTGTGACGCTCTGCCCGAACAGCTGCAGCGTGCGGGTGGGATTGATGAGGAAGAAGTTGAAGATGACGTCCAGCACGCAGGTCAGCACGCTGATGAGACCGGGCGTCAGGGCGTCGCCGGTGGAACGCAGCATGGAGGAGTAGGTGCCCATCGCCATGGCAAAGGGCAGGGAAGCCGACCAGATGGCAAAATAGGCGGAAGCATCTGCCTGCAGGGAAGCATCCGCTCCCAGCCACCCGGGAAGGAACCGGCTGATGCCAATGCCGAACGCGGCGGCAGCCAGGCCCACGAACAGGTTGAACAGCATGGACTGCCGCAGTACGCCGCGGGCATCCTCCTGCCGGTCCGCCCCGAGGTATTGCGCCACCTGAATGGAAAAGGACATGTACAGGCCCGCCAGCATTCCGTGCAGCAGCCAGGTGCTGGAACTGACGATGCCGATGGACGCCGTGGCAGAGGCACCGATGTGGCCCACCATGGCGGCATCGATGTACTCCATGGCAGTAACCACGATCTGCTGCAGGATGGAGGGAATGCTCAGCGTCAGCACGATCTGCGCGGTGTGCCGCAGGGGCACCTGTTCGCCCCGGCGCATCTGTGCGGAGAGCTGTTCGAGGGTGATGGACATGAAACCTCCTTTTTCAATGAAAAAACGTTGCAAGAGACTAAATATCTATTATAGGTGCTGGCTGTGGGAAAGTCAATCCGGATGCGGCAACTTTTTGCCGTGCAATTGAGCAGGGAAGATTGATTTTTACCGGCAGGCGTGATACACTCACATCACAAGAAAACGAAGAAAGAGGAACTTTGAATATGATTACAATGTTGTCTTCGGTCATCGGGCAGCGCGGCGTGGATGCGCTGGCGTTCCTGCTGGCATTCGCCCTCACAGCCCTGACGGATTCGGTCTTCCGCGATAAGCTCCCGCACGACCATGGCCGTGAGTTTGCAGTCAACGGCGGACTGTCCAAGGGCAAGGCCCGCGGTTCCGGTCTCATCTTTGTGCTGTGCATCGCGCTGGTGTCGCTGGCATTCCTGCCTTTCAAGGTGGAATACGTCATCTACACCGTGCTGCTGATCGCTTCCATGCTCTCCGGCTATTTTGACGATGCTGCCGAGAAGGCCTGGAACGAGTACAAAAAAGGCATCATCGACTTTGTCATTGCTGTTGTGGCCGGTGTGACCTACCTCAACTTCAACGGCTGCGGCGTGCAGTTCCTGCAATGGTCCTTCACCCTCCCGTATGCGCTGTACCTGATCCTGATCGTGGTGCTCATCTGGGCCAGCATCAATGTGGTCAACTGCACCGACGGTGTGGATGGCCTGTCTGCCAGCCTGGCTGTGGTGACCATGGGTACCTTTATGGTGGCCTATCATGAGGAACTGGGCGAGTTCAGCACGGCCGGGGTGGTGTTCATCGGTGCACTGCTGGCCTACCTGTGGTCCAATGCAAAACCGTCCACCCTGCTGATGGGTGATGCCGGCAGCCGTGCAATGGGCTTCTTCATTGCCATACTGGCGCTCAAGTGCGGCCACCCGTTTGCCTTCCTGCTGGCAGCCATCGTCTTTATCGTGGATGGCAGCCTGGGCATTCTGAAGATCAGTTTCAAACGTTTTCTGCACATTTCCATCCTCAAGAACACCCGCACCCCGCTGCACGACCATGTGCGCAAGAACAAGGGCTGGAGCGATGAACAGGTGGTGGCCCGCTGGCTGATCCTGCAGTGCGTGGCCTCGGCAGTTCTGCTGCTGCTCGTGCACGGCTGAGATCGCAGTAAAAATAAAAAAGCCTGACGGGTCAAAACCGTCAGGCTTTTTTCATCCTTACAGCCCGGCTTTTTTCTTTGCAGCAGCCACCACATGGCCCACGAGCACCGAGGTGGTCACGGTGCCGACGCCGCCGGGCACCGGGGTGATGGCATCCACCACCGGCTCGGCCTCGGCAAACTTCACGTCGCCGCAGAGCTTACCCTCTTCGTTGACGTGGATGCCGACATCCACCACGACCTGGCCTTCCCGCAGGCAGCCGCCGCCAATGGCACCCAGCTTGCCCATGGCCACCACAACTACATCGGCCTCTTTGCAGAGAGTGGGCAGGTTCTGTGTGCGGGAGTTGCACAGGGTGACGGTGGCGTTTTCACGGTCCAGCATCATGGCGGCAGGCTTGCCCACCACCAGGCTGCGGCCCACCACAACAGCACGCTTGCCGGAAAGCGGAATGTTGTAGTATTTCAGGATCTCCAGGCAGGCCTGCGCCGTGCAGGGGGCATAGCCCAGATCGGTGTTGGTGAAGACACCGGCCAGCGAGCCGTCCGTGATGCCGTCGATGTCCTTTTCCGGGGCAAGAGCTGCACGGACAGTGCGGTCATCGAACTGTTTGGGCAGGGGACGGAACAGCAGACAGCCATGGATGGCATCGTCTGCGTTGATCTCCGCAATGACCCGGAGCAGATCCTCCTGTGCAGCGTCGGCAGGCAGAAGATACTGCTTGACGGCCACGCCGACCTTGCCGCAGCGGGTCATTACGCCGCGTTCATAGGAAAGATCATCTTCCCGTTCGCCCACGCGGACCACGGCCAGCGTCGGAACAATGCCCTGCGCCTTGAGCTGTTCGCAGATGGCGGCGTTTGCTTCGTTCATGGCGGCCACAACGGGCGCGCCTTTTAAAATCGTTGCCATAAAATATTCCTCTTCTTGATAGATGTCATAGATGTCGTTTTATATAGGTGGGTCATTTTACCCGCAGCTTATTCGTCACGGCTGCAAAAACTGCATCCGCCTGGGGCACGGAGTCCGCAAGCAGCTGCTCTGCCTGCGCATCCAGCTCGGCGGCGCGGGCACGGTCGGTCATCAGTCTGGTATTGATGAATACATTCAGGCTGGCGGCCTGCAGGGCGGCTTTGCACAGCACGGCGGCGCAGCCTGCGTCCGAAACAGCCATCACACTGCCCTTGGCGGCGTATTGTTCGGCCAGTGCAATGCCGGAAGCGCAGCGGCGCATGATCTGCAGCGGGACCTCCGCAGCGGCATCCAGTGCCTTTTCCAGCACAGCAGCCTTGTGGGCGGCCTGCTCTGGGGTCTCCTTGGGCAGGCCGTAGGCGGCAGCCAGCGGTGCAAAGGCATCCGCATCGGCTTGCACCAGCTGCTCAAGCTCCCGGCGCAGATCCTGCGCGCGGGTGTTCAGGGCCTGGATTTCCTCTTCCACGGCGGCATACTTCTTTTTGCCGGTGGTCAGGTTGCCCACCATATTGCCCAGGGCCACACCGGCAGCACCCACCAGCGCGGCCGTACCGCCGCCGCCCGGCGTGGGCGCTTTGCTGGACAGCTCTGCCAGAAACTGCCCGCAGCTTTGCTCCATCAGTTCCATCTGTAAATTCCCCTCTCTGTTGCAAACAGGTCCAGCCGCTGGTCGTGCTCGTCCACGGCGGCGTGCGGGACCCGCTGTACTTCAAATGCAATGCCGACCTTCTGTGCCCGCGCGCAGCGGGGCAGGTAGCGGTCATAGTAGCCTTTTCCCATGCCCACCCGGAAGCAATCGGCGTCAAAGGCGGTGCAGGGCACCAGCACAAGATCCAGCTCTTCCGGCTGCAGGATGCGGGATTTTTCCAAAATCGGCGTCCGGATGCCGTATTGGCCCACCTCCCAGCCGTCTGCCGCCGGGATGGCAGCGGTCAGCGTGAAGTGCTCCCCGCAGACGGGGTAGGCCACCTGCTTGCCCAGCTGCCGGGCCCTGTCTGCCAGCGCAGCAAGGTCAGCTTCTCCGCCAAAAGCCGCATAAAGCAGGATGCTGCGGGCGGTGCGGAACGCATCCAGCGCTTCCACCTGTGCGCATAGGGCAGCGTTGGCGGCAGCGCGCTGGTCTTCAGGCAGGGCACGGCGCGCAGCACGGCCTGCTTTGCGCTGCGCCTGTTTTTGCTCCGATACGGTCATGCAAAACACCTCGCTTCATCTGAACGGTTGAATAACTGAAAAATATACAAAAGCAGCACTGCATTTTTATACAAGTATAATAAACACTTCAGGGCAAAAAAGCAAGCCTTTTGGCAAAAAGAGGATTGAAGGTTCTGCAGCTTTCTGCTATGATAGACAAAGAAGCAGGGCGGCTTGTGTGCGAGGCTGTATGCTTGCAAGATCGTTTTGTCAAAATGAGAGGGGTAGTAAAATTATGTACAACGAAATGATGGACAGCATCGGTCTGGTCAATACGGTGGACCCGGAACTGGCCGCTGCCATGGGCCGCGAGCTGAACCGCCAGCGTGAGAACATTGAGCTGATCGCCAGTGAGAACATCGTCTCTCCGGCTGTCATGGCAGCGATGGGCAGCATTCTGACCAACAAGTATGCCGAGGGCCTGCCCGGCAAGCGCTACTACGGCGGCTGCGTTTACGTGGACGAAGTGGAGAACATTGCCATTGAGCGTGCCTGCAAACTGTTTGGTGCCAAGTACGCCAACGTCCAGCCCCACTCCGGCGCACAGGCAAACCTTGCCGTGTATTTTGCCCTGCTGGATCTGGGCGACACCGTTATGGGCATGGATCTCTCTCAAGGCGGTCATCTGACGCACGGCTCCCCGGTGAATATGTCCGGTAAGAACTACCACTTTGTTTCCTATGGCGTCAATGCAGACGGCGTCATCGACTATGTGGAGCTGGAAAAGCAGGTCAAAAAGGTGCGCCCCAAACTGATCGTGGCCGGTGCATCGGCTTACCCCCGTGCCATTGACTTTGCCAAGATCGCAGAGATCGCCCACGGCTACGGCGCATATCTGATGGTCGATATGGCACACATTGCCGGCCTGGTGGCAGGCGGCTATCATCAGAGCCCCGTGCCCTATGCAGATGTGGTCACCACCACCACCCACAAGACCCTGCGCGGCCCGCGCGGCGGCTTGATCCTGACCAACAACCCGGTCATCGCCAAGCGCATCAACTCCGCTGTCTTCCCCGGCACCCAGGGCGGCCCGCTGGAGCATGTCATTGCCGCCAAGGCAGTCTGTTTCGGCGAGGCACTGAAGCCGGAGTTCAAGGAGTACGCCCGCAAGATCGTGGAGAATGCACAGGCTCTGGCTGCTGCGCTGCAGGAGCGCGGCGTCAAGCTGGTGTCCGGCGGCACGGATAACCACCTGATGCTGATCGACCTGCGCGACGAGGAGTGCACCGGCAAGGAGCTGGAAGCCCGTCTGGACAGTGTGCATATCACCGCCAACAAGAACACCGTCCCCGGCGAGACCCGCAGCCCGTTCATCACCTCCGGTGTGCGTCTGGGCACCCCGGCTGTCACCACCCGCGGTATGGGCGTGGCTGAGATGAAGGTCATTGCGGACTGCATCGCAGACTGCATCTGGCACTATGACGAGAAGAAGGACGAAATCTCGGACCGTGTGCTGAAGCTGACCAAGGACTTCCCGCTGTACCAGTAAACTTTTTATAAGTAAAACAAAATGGGCCGCTGTTTACGCAGTGGCCCATTTTCTGTTTTACTCTTCCAGGGCTTCTGCCATGGCTTCGTCTGCTTCCTGCCGTGTGATGGTGCGCACCCGGAAGCCGAAATAGTAAATGTGGCCTACCCAGACCACGGCCATGATGGCACGCCCCACGGGCACTTTATCCATCAGAATAAAACCGGGCAGCATGATGGCCGTCACCGTGCCGATGAGCAGGGCCTTGGCCTTTTTGGTCATGCCCTTGCGGCGGAAGTAGGAACCGATGTACTTTTTATAGACTGTCGTGTGGATGAACCAGGTGTGCAGGCGCTCGGAGCTGTTGGCGAAGCAGAACGCTGTGAGCAGATAAAACGGCACCGTGGGCAGGATGGGCAGAACGATGCCCACCGTGCCCAGTGCCAGACTGATGCAGCCGAGGGCGACAAAGAGAATCTTCTTGATCTTGTTCATGAGAAAGGTCCTTTCTGTGCAGAAATTGAAAGTTAAAATGTACTAACTTTCCGTGAAAAAGAAAACGCCGTTCCAGGCGGAACGGTGCGTTTGCAAAACCAAACTTTGCAAAGTGTACCATGGGGCGTCGGTTCCTGTCAAGATGAAGTTTTTTACAGAGAAAGAACCGTTGCCTTTTGGGGGCCGGCGTGCTATCATGAGAAAAAAGAGAAAAGGAGCGGACAGCAATGCAGGAACCGATGGGCCTTGTCCATCTGTATTGGGGGGACGGCAAAGGCAAGACGACCGCCGCCATGGGTCTTGCCCTGCGGGCACTGGGCAACGGCAAAAAGGTGGTGCTGGTGCAGTTCTTGAAAGGCGGCAAAAGCGGCGAGATCCCGCTGCTGGAACAGCTGGGCGCAAAGGTGTTCCGGGGCAAGGCGGGGCAGAAATTTGTTTTCCAGATGAACGAAGCGGAAAAGGCAGAAAACCGGACGCTGCAGACGCAGAATCTGGCGGCTGCCCTGCAGGAAAAAGCCGACCTGCTCATCCTCGATGAGGCGGGAAGCGCCTGGGAACTGGATATGGTGGATAAGAACCTGCTGCAGCGGGCCGTTCGGGAACGCCCTGCCGGGCAGGAGTGTGTGCTGACAGCGCACGCCGCACCGCAGTGGATGCTGGACCTTGCCGATTACAGCACCGAGATGAAGTGCCACCGCCACCCATACCAGAAGGGCATTGCGGCCCGGGCCGGCATTGAGTATTGAGCGGCATCCGTGCTTGCAATTTCCCCAGTGGTGTGATATGATGAAATCATCAAATCATGCGTGTCCATCTGAGCAGACCCATTGTGAAACGGGAACCGCTCCGCAGCGCTGTCAGGGGCGAGGCCCGGGCAGCGCTTTGTTTGGAAAAGATGGTTAGAAAGACCTAACGCCATGCCCGGGAAGGGCAGGGGACACGCGATATTTATGGAGGGCCAGACAATGATTGAAACGATTGTAAAAGTAGACGGTATGATGTGCAATATGTGCGAGAGCCATGTCAATGAGGCTGTACGCAAGGCTTTCCCGGAAGCCAAGAAGGCGACTTCGTCCCACACCAAGGGGCAGACGGTCATCCATTCGGAACAGGCACTGGATGAGCAGAAGCTGCGGGATGCCATCAATGCGACCGGCTATGAGGTCAAGGGGGTGTCCAGTGCACCCTATGAGAAGAAAGGCTTCTTCTCGTTCCTGAAAAAATAAGGCGCTACATACGTTATAGCAGGGATATTGTTTGGAGCAAGATGCTGTTTTCTTGGTTTGCGATAAAGGCGAGAACATAAGGGAGGCGTTTCCAGATGAGGATCTTAGTGTACGGTGCGGGCGTATTGGGCTGTGAACTGGCCCACGCGCTGCTGCAGAACCAGAAAAACGATGTGACACTGCTGGCGCGCGGCGAGTGGAAAGAGATGATCGACCAGAAGGGGCTGGTCATCCGCCACTGGCTCCAGTGCAAAACAACGGTGGATCGGGTGCGCACCATTGACACCCTGGCCCCGGAGGATTGCTACGACCTTATATTTGTGGTGATGCAGGCTGGTCAGCTGCCGGATGTGCTGCCCATCCTCAAGGCGAACAAGAGCTCATATTTTGTGTTCGTGGGCAATGACCCGCAGGCAAAACAGGTGCTGGAAGCCATGC
>ERZ808240.1799-NODE-1799-length-25335-cov-33.295253_pt1 | contig 25335 bp, 18 predicted proteins | sample MGYA00521084_ERZ808240 | MGnify/ENA primary metagenome ERZ808240 (study PRJEB31516, sample SAMN03275571) | gut metagenome | biome: mammalia-associated habitat; material: feces | host: Papio cynocephalus | place: Kenya | collected 2012-08-06 ... | reverse complement strand
TGAACACCGTGATGCAGGCTGCTTCTCAGCAGATGTACCAGGGTGGTCAGCAGGCAGGTCCTCAGGGCGCACAGGGTGCTGGTGCTCAGGGTGGTCAGCAGGCACAGAATGGCGGCAACAATGGTGCCGACGATGTTCAGGACGCTGACTTCGAGGAGGTTAAGTAATATCTCCTGACGACGGGGAGCCTCAACAAAGCTCTTCACTCTTACAAAGAGTAGTAATTAGATAGGTAATATAAGGGGAAAGCCCACAACTGACGAGGAAACGAATCGGTTGTGGGCTTTTTTTATGCGACAAAACTTACATAATATACTCCATTAAAATTCGACGTTCACATTATATTTCAGTCGAATTTCATTGCCATAGATGCGGACTATTTTCTAACCATCACCTGTTTTTAACAATAATCATTCTAATCCCGTATAAATATTGCATAATATTACGCAATCCACAAGTTCTTTACCATTTTGCAACAAAAAATTCAAAATTTATGTTATTTATTCATTATTTTTGTTTACCTTTGCAGCCGTTACTAGATGTTTCGCCTTGAAGTTTATTTATGCAGGCACTGAGAATAGGTGGCACATCTGGTATATACAATTAAAAGGTATTGAAGACGAGAGCCTGCAAATTTTAGGAAGAAAAAGAATAGGTATGGCAAAAAAACGACAGGTAGGTATGCTTCTGTGTACAGCCCTCTTAACGGCTAACACAGCATACGCCAACACCCCCGTTACATCAACCGAAAACTTCTTTGCTGTTACGCAGCAAACTAGCAAAATCAAAGGAACTATCGTGGATTCCAAGACCGGGGAATCTATCATCGGTGCAACCGTCAAAGTGAAAGGCACAAATATCGCTACTGTAACCGACATAAACGGAGAATTCGAACTGGATACTCCTGCCAACGCACAACTGCTGGTTTCTTACGTGGGCTATAAAGCCACTGAGGCAAAGGCACAGAATGGTATGAAGATCTCACTCCAGGACGACTCTGAGGCTCTGGACGAGGTAGTGGTAGTGGGATATGGCACGCAGAGGAAGGAAAGCCTCACGGGTGCCATGACCAACATCAAGGGCGACAAGCTGAAAGACATTACATCTGCCACTGTGGAAAATATGCTCAACGGCAAGGTATCGGGTGTATATGTGGCTCCTGGCTCAGGACAGCCTGGCTCTACGGGTGCCATCGTGATTCGTGGACAGACTTCCATCAATGGTGCCACCGCTCCGCTCTGGGTGGTGGATGGTGTCATCGTGGGCAATAGCGCCGGCAACCTCAACCCAGACGACATCGAGACAATGACCGTGCTGAAAGATGCAGCCTCAACAGCCATCTATGGTTCCGAGGGTGCCAACGGTGTGGTAGTTGTGACCACCAAGCAGACTCGTCACGAAAAGATGTCTATATCACTCTCTGCCAAGGCAGGTCTCAGCACCCTGAACCGTGGCAACCTGGAGATGATGGACGGAGCGGAGTTTTACGATTATTACAAGTCATTCCAGAACGTGGAGTCGGTGAACTTCCCTCGTTGGAACGAGAGTCTGCGCAATGACAACTTCGATTGGTTCAAGCTCGCCAAGAAGACAGGTTCTACCCAGGACTACAACCTCACTCTGAACGGCGGTACAGAGAAGATGCAGTCGATGTTTACCATGGGCTATTTCAAGGAGGAGGGTGCCGTGAAGGGTTACGACCTAAGTCGATACAGCGCTCGCATCAAGGTGACCTACAAACCTTACGAGTGGCTCTCCATCAAGCCTAACCTCAGCGCATCGCGCACCACCGACAAGGATCGCCAGTATAGCATCAGCGACATGTACTCCATGCTGCCATGGGACAACCCTTACGATGAGCAGGGCAACCCTGTGCCTAACTATTACTCGGGATGGGTGAACTCCAAGGCGACCAACTATCTCTACGACTTGGCGCAGGGCAACTACGATGCCAGCACCACTTACGACTTGGCGGGTGGCTTCGACTTCGACATCAAGATTTTCCCTTGGCTCATCTTCTCTTCGGTGAACAACTATAGATATTACAACAGCCAGACCCACGGCTACTACGACCCTAAGTCGAGTGCCGCCGAGGGCGTGGATGGACGTATCACGGAATACAACTACAGCTCTACCCGCCGATACACCAACCAGTTGCTGCGCTTCGAGAAGTCTTGGGGTTCCAACAGGAAGCATACTCTGAACGGTTTGCTTGCTTACGAGTTTAACGATTACGAGATGAAATACACCGATGTGTATGCCACAGGCTTCATCTCGGGTTTCGAAGATTTCTATACGGCAGCCAAGCCAGAGAATGCCACGGGCTATCGCCAAGCATGGGCAAAGCAGTCTTACTTCACCCAGTGGCGCTACAATTACGACAACCGCTACTTCGGCGAACTGTCGTTGCGCCGTGACGGTCGTTCTAACTTCGGCTCCAACAACCGTTATGGTAACTTCTTCTCCGTGAGCGGTGCCTGGAACATCAACGGCGAGTCTTGGTTCAAGGCCGACTGGGTAGATCAGCTCAAGTTGCGCGCATCGTTCGGTTCGGTGGGTAATGTGCCCACATCCCTCTATCCATCCTACTCGCTTTACTCGGTGGGTGCCACCTACAATGAGATTCCGGGTGCGCTCATCTCGCAGATTGGCAACAAGGACCTCACCTGGGAGAAGACCTACACCACTGGCGTGGGCGTGGATGCCTCTTTCTGGCAGAACCGCTTGCATGCCACACTCGACTTCTATGTGAAGAACACGAGCAACATCCTCTATCAGGTACCAGTGACAGGACTGGTGGGCGTGACATCCATCTGGAAGAACATCGGCAAGATGCGCAACCAGGGTTTGGAGTTCACAGTGGGTGGTGACATCATTCGCACCAAGGACCTGACCTGGAATGTGACAGCCAATATCTCACATAACACCAACGAATTGCGCGACCTCTACAAGCAGCGTGATGCCAACGGCAACTACGTGGTGAAGCCTGTGCTCATCAGCGACGGTACCAATATTGCAGGTACAGCACAGCGCATCCTCGAAATCGGCGAACCTGTGGATACCTACTATATGAAGGAGTGGGCAGGCGTGAACCCTGAGGATGGTAAGCCTCAGTGGTACATGACCGATGCCGACGGCAACAAGGTGGTTACCGACAGCTACGCCAAGGCTTCCTACTACAAGTGTGGCAAAGCTTCGCCTGATGTATATGGCAGCTTCTCCACCTCCCTCTTCTACAAGGGATTCGACCTGCAGGCCAACTTTGGTTACTCTCTGGGCGGACAGATTTACAGCTACTTCCGCCAGGAGCTGGATTCCGATGGCGCATACGCTGGCGACCATAACCAGATGAAGTTGCAGGATGGCTGGAGCCGCTGGGAAAAGCCGGGCGACATCGCCACACACCCACGTGCCATGTATAACAACCAGGACAAGGGCAACCTAGCCTCATCACGCTATCTGGAAAGCTCCGACTACCTGAAGTTGCGTTCGCTCACCCTGGGTTACAACTTCAACCTTCAGAAGTATGGCATCCAGACCTTGCGCGTCTCCATATCAGGCGAGAACCTCTTCACCATCACCAACTATTCGGGTGTGGATCCAGAATTGCCAGCTGGCACCAACGACAAAGGCGTGCTAAGCGTAACCACCACGGGCAGTACCAGCGTGTATCCTGCCGTACGCAAGTTTATGCTGGGTGTAAATCTTACATTCTAAACTAGTGGGTGTATTTTTCTGCCCACATTTCGATAGAAGATATAGGCTATAATCATACAGATAGACAACAATGAAAATCAAGAAAAATATATTTGTGCTCATGGCGGCAGCCGCACTCCTCGGCTCTTGCGACATCGAGCGATTCCCGACTTACAGCATGTCGGACGAACAAATCAAGAAAGACCCTGCGGGCAACCTCGATGCCCTGCTAAATGGTATGTATGCGCAACTCAAGACCTGGTCAGACCCTATGCACCGCTGTGGAGAGTATGCTGGCGACAACATCGTGATTCGTGGCTCTTCCACCGATGCCTTCTTCGAGTTCATCAGTTACTCTAGAACTCCTAACAACTACCGCTTGCAGAACTTCTGGGATGCTGGCTACAAGGCCATCGCCCAGGCTTCCAACATCATTAAGATGGTGGATGAGGGACAGAGTACAGAGATGGACAACTCCTTGGGCGAATGCTACTACGTAAGAGGCATGATGTATTTCTACCTCTGCCGTGCCTACGGTCGCCCATATTACCAGGCTCCTGAGAAGAACCTGGGCGTACCTATCGTAAACGGAACGCCAGACAACATCCTCGACCTACAGCTTGCCGACCGTGCTACGGTGAAGGAGACCTACGAGCAGGCCATCAGCGACCTGAAGAAGGCGGAGCAGTTGCTCACCGTGAATCGTGGTCCTGCCTACGCATCCAAGGCTGCCGCACAGGCGATGCTCTCTCGCATTTACCTCTATATGAGCGGTACCTACGAGGAGCCTAACAAGGAGTATGCCCAGCTTGCCAAGGATTATGCCGACAAGGTAATCAGCAACAGCGACTATTCATTGCTGCCACGTGAGCAATTTATGAAATACAATACCATCGTGCCAGAGAACAACCCAGAGGCCATCTTCGTCGTAAAGCGTGTGGCATCCGAGTATTCGGGCTACGACCACTACTATGGCATCGGCGGTATGTACTCCAACATCGGCGGTATGGGATGGGGTGAAATGTATGCCAGCCAAAAATACATCGACCTGCTCAACGAGACCGGTCGCAACGACTGGCGCGCCGCCTCTTACAAGATGGTGGATGCCCGTGCCGCCTTTATCGAGCCTACTTACGAAGAGGACGAGAACACAGGCAAGTATAAGGAGGAGTTCAGATTTGTCTATGTAGGCAGCGACAACAACAAGCACTATGCCCAGTTTGCCACCAAGCACACAGGCGACAAGGTGACTTGCGAGGACAAGGACGGTAACTCTTACGACCTTACTCTCGTGGATGCAGCCTCAGAGTATTATACCATCAACTATGGTGGCAAGACCTACGAGGGTATGCTCGATGATTATATCACTGTGAACCGTGAGTATCCACAGTTCTACATCGTGAAGTGTTCTCGCGAGGGCGAGGATTCTCAGTTGCACTCACCAGTAATCAGCCGTCTAGGCGAAATTTACCTGAACCGTGCCGAGGCTCTCGCCAAGTTGGGACAGTATAGCGAGGCAGAGAAAGACCTCAACATCATCCGAGGTCGTTCTATCGTAGGTGGCGAGTATCCTGCTGGCACCCTCAACGCCGACAATGCCTTCGAGCTCATCGACAAGGAGCGCCAGTTGGAGTTGGCTTATCAGGCAGAGCGCAGCTACGACGTATATCGCAACGGGCACTCGCTGACCCGCGACTATCCGGGACCTCACAACCAGCATGAGGAGGTAAAGGCATCCGATTATCGTGTCACCTACTACATTCCTCAGAATGCCATCGACGCTTATCCTGGTACTCTTACCCAGAACCCTACCGACGACAGCGGCGTGATCCTGAAATAAAGTTACCAGAATAGATTAAATAACAGATAAAATAAAGACCCACAACTGATAGGTTTCCTCATCAGTTGTGGGCTTTTTGTTCTTGAAAAGAGGATTTTACTCCCCAATAATGATTTATTTTGATTTTTTATATTTCATTTTATGGCTAATTCGCTGAAAATCCGTATATTTGCAAGTTAAAAAGATAGTAAGATTAACATCAAAATAGAGAAGGAGACAGGATATGACGAAGAAAAGACCCAAGGTGGCATTGATTTATGATTTCGATGGAACCCTTTCACCAGGCAACATGCAGGAGTTCGGGTTCATACAAGCCACAGGAAAGACGAAGGAAGAATTCTGGGAGAAGAACAGGAAACTGGCGGAAGGTAAGGATGCCAATGGCATCTTGACCTATATGTACTTGATGCTCGACGAAGCCAAGAAGAACAACATTTCCCTGACCCGTGAGTCTTTTCAAAGCTTCGGAAAGAACGTGGAGCTGTTTCGTGGCGTCAAGCAATGGTTCTCGATGGTCAATGAATATGGCGACAGCATTGGGTTGGAAGTGAAGCATTACATCAACTCCTCTGGACTGAAAGAGATGATAGAGGGAACGCCCATCGCCCACGAATTCGAGAACATCTATGCCTGCTCTTTTCTCTACGACAAGGATGGCTGTGCCTACTGGCCCGCTGTCGCCGTGGATTACACCACCAAGACGCAATTCATCTTCAAAATCAACAAGGGCATCAAGCAGGTGAGCGACAACACGAAAGTAAATCAGTTCATCCCCGACAACAAGCGTCCCATCCCCTTCCCTCGCATGATTTACTTCGGAGACGGAGAGACCGATGTACCTTGCATGAAGATGGTAAAAGAGCATGGTGGACATTCCATCGCCGTATATGACAACGATGAGAAGCAGAAGATAGCCAGCCAACTGGTGAGAGAAGGAAGGGCGAACTTCATGTGTCCTGCCAACTACAGCAAGGCGAGCGGCATGAACATCGTGGTGAAGAGAATATTAGATAAGATCAAAGCCGACTTCGAGTTCGACCGACTGATAGAGGTGAACCAAAAGAAGGCTTGGAAATAAATAAAATAACATCAAACAACACTGAATGGGAAGAAACAAGTACTCAGCAGGAGAAATCAAGGAAATCGGAAAGTTGCTGCGTCTCAAGAACGCCGGCAACCGTTTGCAACAGAAAATGATACGCCACGACTTAAGAGTGGATTATGAATTCAACATCTCTGACTTCAATGAACCGGGCAAGGCTTTCGGCGAAGAGGAGTTGCAGGATGCCATCAAGCGTGGAGCCATCCAGATTCTCGATGACGCCACCATCGAAGCAATGAAGGCTAAGCGTGCCCGCGACAAGGCTCGCGACGAGGCGGCAAAAGAGAAGGAAGCCATCGAAAGCGGTGAGCAAACCGACTGGAAAGAGGCAATGAAAGAATGGAACGACTATTATGAAAATAATAAATAACAATGAATAAATAATGGCGCATGCCCATTTATCATTTATTCATCATATATAATTTATCACATCTATGGCAAAAGTATTGATTAAGACTTCAGAGGGCGACATCACGGTTCGCCTCTACGACGAGACACCTCTGCATCGTGACAACTTCATCAAGTTGGCGAAGGAGGGATATTTCGATGGCACTCTCTTCCACCGTGTCATCAAGGACTTCATGATCCAGGGCGGCGACCCAGATAGCAAGGGTGCGCCTAAGGGAAAGATGCTCGGAACGGGCGGTCCAGACTATACCATCCCTGCCGAGTTTGTTTATCCACAACTTTTCCACAAACGTGGTGCCTTGAGCGCTGCCCGACTGGGCGACGAGGTGAACCCAAACCGTGAGAGCAGCGGCAGCCAATTCTACATCGTATGGGGAAAGACTTACAAGCCAAACGAGTTGAAGCAGATGGAGAAGCAGATGGGCATGCAGATGGAGCAGACCGTATTCAACCAGCTCGCCAAGGAACATCACGACGAAATCATGAACTTCCGTCGCTCTCGTGACCGTGAGGGATTAATGAAGCTCCAGGATGAATTGGTAGATGAAACCAAGAAGCGTTGCAAGGAGCAGGGTTATCCTAAGTTTACTGAGGAGCAGGTGAAGGCTTACACCGAAGTGGGCGGCACTCCATTCCTCGACAATCAATACACCGTGTTTGGAGAAGTGGAGAAAGGTCTCGATGCTGTGGAGAAAATTCAGAACTGTGAGACGCTGAGAGGCGACCGTCCTAAGGAAGACGTTTCGATGGAGATTTCGGTCATTGAGGAATAAGAAATAAGTATCGACAACTATTCATTCGTATTACATAAAAAAACAAATCAAAGGAAAAATGACTAAAGACAAAATGATGAAGAGCATCAGCATGAAAAGCCTTACGGCAAAAAGCATGATGATGCTCTTGGCTCTGACAGGTTCTAACTACTGCCAGGCACAAAATGCAGCGAAGGGAGGCAATACCTCACAACAGCAAGCCACCATCGTAGTGAGCAACCCAACATCGGCTTCCCGCACCGAACTTGTCGAGCTTTCGATGAGCGACATCAAGGCGAAACTCGCAGGTGCCACCCCCAAGAAGGGCGAGGCTTACATCGTGAAGAACAAGGCGGGTCAGCAGATTGGCTCACAGATTACCCACGACGGCAAGTTCTTGATAGATGCCAGCGTGCGTCCCAACGGTACTGCCACCTACACCATCAGCATCGGCAAGCCTTACCCACAAAAGGTTTGGGCGACAGGAGCCTTGTATAAGATTCGCAAGGATGACATCGCCTGGGAAAACGACCGTTGTGCCTATCGAGTATATGGACCAGCCTTGCAAAAAACCGGCGAACGTTCCTTCGGTACCGACATTTGGGTGAAGAACACTCCAGACACCGTGGTTTACGACCGATACATCAAGGATAGGAATGGCAACATCCAGGGCGACAAGATTGATGCTAAGGCTAGAGCCTTGGAAAAGCAAGCCAAGGCAGAAAAGAGCCCTGCCAAAGCAGCCAAACTAAAAGAACAAGCCAAGGCATTGTGGGCGGAATCTCGAGAGGTAGATATTACCACTTCCTTCCACCTCGACCACGGCAATGGTCTCGACCCTTATCGTGTAGGTGCCACCCTCGGCATCGGTGCACCTAGCCTCATGGTAGGCAAGACCCAGTACTTGCCTTACTGCTATAAGACCTACAAGATATTGGATAATGGTCCGCTTCGCTTCACCGTAGAGTTGACTTACAATCCTGCCACCATCGGTGATATGAAGAATGTGGTGGAGCACCGTATCATCTCGCTCGACAAAGGCAGTAACTTCAACAAGATGACAGTTTGGTACGACGGTTTGACCACCCCTACCGACTTTGCCACCGGTTTCCCTATCCACGAGGAGGACACCGAAAGCAAGACCTTCGCCAAGGACTACGTGAGCTATGCCGACCCTACCGACAACCAGGAGGTGAACCAAAGCCAGGTATATGTGGGAGTCCTCTTCCCTAACGGCGTAGATAACACCTACTACCAACTCTTCGACAAGAAGCACGACGGTGCCACTGGCCATGCCCTCGGATTGAAACATGGACTTAAGAATAACGAAAAGTACAGCTATTACTTCGGCGCAGCTTGGAGTAAGTATGATGTGAAGAGCTATGCCGAGTGGCAGATTCGCATCAAGGAATACATTGATGCGTTGAAGACTCCGCTTATCGTAGAACTGAAATAAATTAAAGTAAATAACGTAGTTAAAAAGCCCCGAAAGCTCGCAAGAACTTTCGGAGCTTTTTTATTATCCCCCCAATCCTTACAATCCACAAATGGATTGCGCCATATTAAACTAAGAGAACAAATTGTCTAATGTCAAGCACGAGGTAAACAGGTCGGCGTATTCATTCCTAACCAACTCGGAGCATCCTATGTAAGTGAGATGGAAAGTCAAGGCAGGGAAGTCTTCCTCCATCGCTTGCAAACGAGCACTCAAAGTTTGCGCATACGACTTCGTCACCGTAAAAGGAGCCTTATAAAACTTCATCTCGCAAAGGTTCACCACATCATCTGCTCTATCAATCAGAAGGTCTATCTGCATACCATTCTGCTTGCCATCGCCCTTCACGATATACGAAGACTCCTCGGAAGAGACACCCCCGATATGAAGCGCATTCTTGATTTGTGCGATATGCTGAAAGCAAAGTTCCTCAAAGGCGATACCCCTCCATGAGGCAATGTCGCTCTCCTTGAGATGCTTTTGCCAATAATCCTCCTGCTTGATGTTCTTTTCTTTCTTGAAATGCAACCAAAACCAACAGAAGGAATCAACCAACTTATAGTGTTCTTCCTTCTTGTTTTCCCCAAAAGGCACATACTTCACCACAAAGTCGCTCCCCATCAGCGCCTTCAACATCTTGGTCAAATCCCCATTGGGGTTCAATCCTGTCTTTTCGGCAATCACCTTGCGGGTAAAACCAGCATGACGAGAGCCAAGGAGTTCAACGATTCTCATACAATCCTCGGCATTGTCAAACACCGAGTTGAAAAGCCTCTCAAACTCATCTCCCAACTTGGCATTACGAGTGAAAAACAAGGCATCGATATTCTGCGCCAAGCTGAAAGCAGGATTGAAAAAGTTCATATAGAAAGGTATTCCTCCCATCACCATATATGCCTGTGCCACATTATAGCGAGACATCTTGATGCCACGGCTTCGATAAAACTCCTCACACTCCTTCAAGGTAAAAGGCGAGAGTTTTATTTCCCCTGTCAACCTACCATACAATCCCCCCTTGTTGTTTATCAAATTATCAAGCATCCACGAGGTGGCAGAGCCACAAACCACCAACAACAGATTGTGCTTGGTATTTCCCCAACCATTCCAGAAAGCCTCCAAAGCCGTGAGAAAACCAGAGCGAGCAGTATCCATCCATGGCAATTCATCGATGAACACAACTTGTCGGCTACCATTGTCGCACGTATCCAAGTATCTTTCCAGCAAGAAGAATGCCTCCATCCATGATTTGGGTGGAGCAATATTTTCCATGCCATTTCGAATGAGGGAGAAATAGAAATTCTGCAACTGGTCTTTCAAAGTCACCTTACGCCTACGGTCATAGGGCGACAAACCTGTATGATGAAACACCATGTCGTCATGGAAAACCTCGTTTATCAAGAATGTTTTTCCTACACGACGGCGCCCATACACCGCCACAAACTCAGCCCTACCACTATGATAGTAACGTTTGAGTTCTGCTATTTCCTTTTCTCTACCAATAATATCACACATAATCATTTCTTTCTATAGGTTACAAAATTAAGAAGTTTTTCTGAAATAGCGCAAGAAAAAAGCCTTTATTTCGCTAGAACCATCATTTTTTAGTATATTCTAGCGAAATAAACACTATTTTTAACTAGTATTTAACATTTTAAAAAAATAGCATTTGTCCCGAAAGAGGCAAATGCTACTGAAAGTATAAATCAAAAGATTCTTTTCGGTTCACCTGCAAAAGTGTGTGGATTGATATACTAAACCTATCATCTTTTCGTTCTTTTTTAAACAGAACGAAAAGATAAAAGAATATATGTCTAATGCATACACTTTTGCAGGTGAACCAATAGCAAACTAACAATAATAACAATATAACGAAATGAGAACAACAGTATTATCACTTTCATTCCTGCTGGCAGGGGCGATGATGGTACCAACCAATGCCAACAACATCGCTACCAACGTCGCAAAGACACAAGTTGCAAAGACTCCTGTCAAGAAGGCAGTAAAGGCCAAAAGCGGAAAAATCATGGCGATGAAACCTTTCATCGACCAACTGATGCAGAAGATGACCCTGCAGGAGAAAATCGGACAGCTCAACCTGATGGTGGCTGGCAACATCACCACCGGCGGAGCACTCAACACCCAAGTGGGAGGCGACATCGCCGCTGGCAACATGGGCGGCGTGTTCAACATCAAGGGCATCGACAAAATCAAGGCGTTGCAAGACATCGCCATCAAGAACAGCCGTCTAGGCATCCCATTGTTGGTGGGAATGGACGTAATCCACGGCTATGAGACGATGTTCCCTATCCCACTCGCCCTCTCCTGCTCCTGGGACACCGAGGCGATGAAGAAGGTGGGCGAGGTTTCTGCCAAGGAAGCCAGTGCCGACGGTATCAACTGGACTTTCTCGCCGATGGTGGATGTGGCTCTTGATGCTCGCTGGGGACGCATCAGCGAAGGCAACGGCGAAGACCCATACCTTAGCGGTGTGCTCGGCGCTGCCATGACACAAGGTTACCAAGGCGTGGATATGCGCACCGAAGAGATTCTTCGCGCCAATCGCATCATGGCGTGCCTCAAGCACTTCGCACTCTATGGAGCCGTAGAAAGCGGCAAGGAATACAATACCGTGGATATGAGCAAGATTCGCATGTTCAACCAGTACCTGCCTCCATACGAGGCTGTGGTCAAGGCGGGCGTGGGAAGCGTGATGTCTTCGTTCAACCTCATCGACTACCTCCCTGCCACCACCAACCGTTGGATGATGACCGATGTGCTGAGAAACCAGTGGGGATTCAAGGGATTTCTCGTAACCGACTACGCCAGCATCGCCGAGGTACTGAGCCATGGCACCGCCAAAGACCTGAAGGAGGCTTCCGAGCAAGCACTCTTGGCTGGTACCGACATGGATATGTGTGGCAATGGTTTCGTACACCACCTCGCACAAAGCGTGAAAGAGGGCAAGGTGAGCGAAGCCGACATCGACACCGCTTGTCGCCGCATCTTGGAGGCGAAGTACAAGCTAGGTCTCTTCGCCGACCCTTATCGCTACTGCAATACCAAGCGAAGCAAGGCTGAGATTTACACCGCCGACAACAGAAAGGTGGCTCGTGATGTGGCAGCCGAAACCTTTGTGCTCTTGAAGAACGACAATCATATCCTGCCTTTGAAGAAGGAAGGCAAGATAGCCTTGATAGGTCCGCTCGCCGACACCCGCAACAATATCGCAGGAACCTGGAGTGTGGCTCAGGCGCCATCCAAATACACCACCATCAAGGAGGCAATGGAGAATGCCCTCAAGGGCAAGGCCACCTTATTATATGCACAAGGCAGCAACATTTGGCGCAACCAACAACTGCAAAAGAACGGCGAGTTCGACAAACCTCTCTCTTGGGGCGATGAGAAGCAGATGAAGGCTGAGGCACTGAAAATAGCCAAAGAAGCAGACGTCATCGTTTGCGCCATGGGCGAAAGTGCCGACATGACTGGTGAATGCGGTACTCGCACCAACCTGGAGATGCCCGACGTGCAACACGAATTGCTCGCCGAATTGGTAAAGCTCGGCAAGCCTGTGGTGTTGCTCAACTTTGCCGGCCGTCCTACCGTGCTATCCTGGGAGAAGCAGAATGTTCCAGCCATCATGAACGTATGGTTCGGCGGAAGCGAGATGGGCGATGCCCTCTGCGATGTGCTCTTCGGCGACAAGGTACCATCGGGCAAGCTCACCACTTCCATGCCTAAAGTCACTGGTCAGGAACCGCTCTACTATAATCACCTGAACACAGGTCGCCCTGTGCCCGATGACAACGCTCATTTTGCCAAGTACGCTAGCAATGCCCTCGACGTAAGCAACGGTCCTCTCTACCCATTCGGTTATGGATTGAGCTACACCACCTTCGAGTACAGCAACTTCAAGCTCAGCTCAGACAAGGCTAGCATTGCCAGCCCTGAAGGAAATGAGTGGAACGATGGCAAGAAGATTACCGCCACCATCACCGTAAAGAACACGGGAACTCGTGATGCCGACGAGGTGGTACAGTTCTACATCCGCGACTTGGTGTGCAGTATCTCCCGCCCTGTCATCGAACTGAAAGGATTCCAGCGCATCCACCTCGCCGCTGGCGAGAGCAAAGAGGTGAGCTTCGAAATTACCCCAGATATGCTCAAGTTCTACAATACCGAACTGAAGCACGTCATCGAGCCTGGCGACTTCCAAATTATGATAGGAGCCAATAGCAAGGAGGTGAAAACGGCGAAATTACACGTTATTATTTAATGATGACAGCATTGTTTTTTTAACTGTTTACTACTAGAAATGGTGAATTCATCATTATAATGAAAAGAAAGAAAGGCAACTTGACCTATTGTTATGATAGTCCAAGTTGCCTTTTTTCTTTATTGTTCCGCCTTTATTATCATCTATTCTTTTCGGCTACATCAAACCACAAGCGTGTAGTAATCTCGTCAGCTCCTTGTTGGCTCACAGCCTTCTTATAGCTTTCTCCATTGAGCGATTGCTCGGTAGAAGGGTAGAAGAAACGATGTGGAAACTCGCCAGCGGCTAGAGCCGACTTAGGACCTGGCTTCAAGTTAGGATAACCCAAACGACGCCAGTCGGTGAAGGCATCAGGACCCTGACCATAATATGCTATCCACTTCTGCCATCCTATACTCTCATACCAATGAGCAGCATCATATTTCACGGCATCTTGCGACAAATAAGCACTTATCTCTGCGGCATCGGTAATGCCTTGTTGCTGGAGTGATGCGGTGATGGCATCCTTGTAGAGCTGTTCGGCATCGGCATCTATCCATCCCCTCGCTGCAGCCTCAGCATAAGTGAAGAGAACCTCGGCATAGGTGACGAACACTGCTGGAGCCTCATCCTTCAAGAATGCCGTGCCTGGACGAGAGACCTTGGAAAAGCCTTGGTTGTTTGCCAAATCGGCAGAAAGTCCGTTGGCAGCACCTTCGTAGGTATCGACACTTGCATCCTCAGGCAACTGTGCATACACGGCAAGGCGGGGGTCATTGAGAGACTTCAACTTATCTATCAACGTTTTGGATACTCTCTGGTCGTCACGGCTAGCAAAAGCCGATGCCCATGGGTTCCACTGTGGCGAGGCGGCAAAAGTAAACTTGGCGTTGTCCTGATTGCTGCTTATCAAATTGGTTCTGTCGGCATAGAGCTGGCTGATGATGGTCTTGGCGGTAGCCTCATCACGGTCGGCTATCTCCAGGGCGATGCGAAGGCGAAGGCTCTTGGCTAACTTTTTCCACTTATTGATGTCATTATCATATATCAAGTCACCCTGCAGGGTTCCACCACCTGCCGAAAGTGCGGCATCTGCATCGCTTAGGTCTTGCAACAATCCTCTGAGCACGGTCTCCTGACTGTCGTATGCAGGAGTGGTGCTCTTGCCATACTCAGAATAAGGGATGGCTCCATAGAAATTGGTGAGCTGAAGATAAGCCCACGAACGCCAAATCTTAGCCACAGCCTTCTGGTTCACCGAACTAGTTGCCTGATCGTCGATGGCCTGTAGGTTTGATACGATGGTGGCGTAGAATGTGTTCCAGGTGCTGGTGAAGTCTGTGTTATCTACATCATAGCAATCGGGCTCGGTATATTGTATCTTAGCCCAGTGTTGCGCCCATAGCAGGGTGCTGTTGTAACTAGCAGCACTTCCCCAATAGGTCTGCGCACTTTGATACTCGGTCGATGTGAGCAGGTAGGCTGGGTCTGGTGTTTCGGTGGCATTGGGGTTCTTGTTGATGTCGCTCAGGGTGTCGTCGCATGAGGTCAATGCCGCGGCGAGTGCCAATGTCCATATCAAATGCTTATATATCTTCATATTGTCGGTTCCTCCATTTTTAGAATTTTACATTCAAGTTGATACCTATCTGACGGGTGGTTGGCAATGAATATGCCTCCACGCCTTGTGCGTTGCCAGCCGAAATGGCTGCCTCTGGGTCGATGTTGGGTGCATCCTTGTGGATAATCCAAAGGTTGCGGGCAGTGAGTGCGATGCTGGCATCCTGTAATCTGAACTTGCGCACCCAGCTCACAGGCAACTGATAGGTAAACGATACCTCGCGCAACTTCACGTAGTCTGCCTTGAAGACATTCGCCTCGGCAATGCTGTACAGACGATGGTAATAGTTCTCGGCCGATACCACCTTGGTATTCTTCTCACCACTGGCGGTTACACCATCTACGATGATACCATCTTGATATACTCTGGTTTGCTCGCCATTGATGGTGGCGTAGTAGAGTCCATCTGCCGAGGTGGTGTATTGAGGGGCATCAATCTGCTGGTTGACTCCATTGTTCTTGTAGTACCACAAACCTCCATGCTCGGCATCTCGACCTGGCAATGTGCTTGCCAAGACACCGGTATAAAGACCCGTCTTGTTGGTATTGGAGAAGATTTTTCCTCCAAAGCTGGCATCTATCAAGAACGAGAAGGTGAATCGCTTGTAGCGGAAGGTGTTGGTGATGCCACCTTGCCAGTTTGGGGTAAAGTGTCCCAAAGTCTTGGATGTCGAGGAAACCTTAGGCAGACCGTTGTCATCCACCACAATGTTGCCATCGCCGTCTCTTTCGTAGCTGCTGCCGAAAAGGGTTCCGTAGGCATCGCCCACCTTGGCTAGTATCTGGATGCCTGAGGAGTAGAGTTGGTAACTAGTAATCTGACCTGCATCATCCAGCTTGATTACCTTGCTGCGGTTGCTGCTGTAGTTGATGTCGGCACTCCATTCGAAATCGTGCTTCCTCACTGGCACCAAGCCCAGCTGTATCTCATATCCCCTATTGCGGATATGTCCCGCATTGACCACCTGCGATGTATAGCGGCTTGCCGCAGTGGTGGCGAGGCTCAAGATTTGGTTCTTACTGTCGGTCTGATAGTAAGAGAAGTCGAGACGTATGCGACTGTCGAGGAAAGCTCCTTCCAATCCCACTTCGATGGAGTTTGTCTTCTCAGGCTTCAAGTTTGGATTCTTGCCCTCGGTAGAGGCGGTGAGCATAGGATTGCCATTGAAGGCTGTCTGGATATTGTAAATGTTGGCCAACTGGTATGGGTCGGCATCTGCGCCAACCTGCGACCATCCACCTCTCAACTTCAAGTAGTTCACCTGTCGAGAGGTGAAGCCCAATGCCTCGTTGAGTAGCACACTCGCTGTTACCGAAGGATAGAAGTAAGAGTTGTTATCCACAGGAAGTGTGGAAGACCAATCGTTGCGACCAGTGAGGCTTAGGTATGCCCAGTTTTTGTAATTGACGGTAACCGAACCATATAAACCATACTGACGAAGACGATAGAAATCGTTGGAGGAGGTAAGTTGGTCGCGCGAATTGGTAAGGGTATATAGGTCTGGAATCGCCAGGCGTGGTGCAGCCTGGTAATTATACTCATACTTCTTGTTGCGCACATTGAAACCTACCAAGGCATCCAGGTTCCAGTCTTCGCTCACCTGCTTCTGATAGGTGAGTACAGCCTCCGAGTTGTTCTCCTGTACGGTATAGTTTTCCTCGTTGTAACTACCGTATGGCGTACCACTGGTACCCCATTTCACCTTCGACTTTCGCTTGTCGTTATACCAATCTGTACTGGTGCGCAGACGCAAGTCCAATCCATCGAGCAGATGGAAAGCCACATGGAAATCGCCTATCAGACGATGGCGGTCTTGGCTCTGGGTGTTGTAATAGGCACTCCAATAAGGATTGCTATAGTAACTGCTGTTCCAGTTGCGGCTATAGTCTGCCTTCAATGACTCGGTATTCACTTGGCGACCGAACCAGAGGAACTGCAGCATAGTGCTGTTGCTACGGGCGTTGCTACCCGATGCCATGGCCGAACCTGGCAGACTAGGCGCCGAATAGAGGATATAATTGGCTGTGGCGCCAACCGATACCCAAGGTGCCAACTTATAGTCGGTATTCAGTGTGAAGTTAGCCTTGTTGGTGGAAGCACCAGGCACGATACTACGTTGGTGCTCATTGTTATAGCTGATGCGGAACTGGTACTTGTCGTCGGCTTTAGCCACGGCTACACCATAATTGAGGGTAGTACCCGTGCGGAAGAAGTCCTTCACGTTGTCCGGGTTAGAAACCCAAGGCGTAGCAGTACGATTACCTGCGACATCGAGTGGACTGTCAAATTGGGGGATATTGAGACCTATGTCCAATCGTGGTCCCCAGCTCTCATCGACTCCATCGTTTACGCCTCCTCCCTTGCCATCTACGTAGCTGAATCTGCCACCGGCACCTTGTCCGTAGAGATTCTGAAACTCAGGCAGGTTGGCTGCAAACGAAACCTGTGTGGATAGATGACCCGTAACACCGAGTCCCTTCTGTCCCTTGCCATTCTTGGTAGTAATGATGATGGCACCGTGAGCGGCACGAGCACCATAGAGGGCAGCCGCATTAGGCCCTTTCAATACCGACATCGAGAGGATGTCCTCAGGGTTGAGGTCGGCGATGGCATTCTTGTAGTCGCGCCCTACTCCTTTCGAATTAAGTTGAGAGTTATCCACGGGTATTCCATCAACGATGAAGAGTGGCTGGTTCTCGCCCGCGATAGAGGTCTCGCCACGTATCACGATTCGACTGGAGCCCACGTCGCCCTGGCTATTGGTGATGCGCACACCCGCCAACTTGCCCGAAAGCGAATTGATCAGGTTGTTGTCCTTGCCCGTTGTCAGCTGGTCGGAAGATATTTCCTGCGTAGCATAACCCAAGGCTTTCTTTTGGCGAGAGATACCCATGGCGGTAACCACTACCTCGTTAAGGTCGGTGGCGTTGGGAGCCAACACCACATTGATGACATTGCCTTTGATGGCCACCGTCTGGGTCTGCATACCGAGATAGGATATTGTCAATTTCTTGGCGGCTACGGGAAGTTTGGAGATGGTCAACTGTCCATCCACATCCGTTACGCCACCCACCTTGCTGTCTTGTACGAGAACGGCTGCGCCTACCACAGGCTCACCGTCGTCTGCAGAGGTAACCTTGATGGTTAGCCCCTGATTCTGTGCTGCGGCATAAGGTGCGCCTGCTGCCAACAGAGATAATGCGAAAATAAACTTCTTTACCATACTAACGTATTTATTAATCTATTGTCATTTTTTCTAATTCGAGTGCAAAGGTATGACAATATTTCAACATAACAAAGAGAAAGCTTGACAAATGCAATGAAAATACCACAAACAGAAACAAAGAGATACCAAGCACATACCACGATTGTGGTACATTTTACCCTGCCATTGTGACATTCGCTAATGCGGGCTTTTACAATAAAGATTATTTCGTTTTCTCAAATTTGCTGTCACTGGTGTCACGCCACAGCATAACCAACTGATAATCACATAAATAAGACGTGACACCAAATGATATTTTGCTGTCACTTGCTGTCATTTGATGTCACGCCTATTTTTCGCTTCCATAGGGGTGGAATTATATCCTAACTACCAGATACTCAGTACCAAATCGAGTCCTCTTGTTCTCTAATCCATCAATATTTTGGAGTTCTCTACCAAAATTGCTAAGACTCGAAACTTGCAACGAAGAGCCATATTTTTGCTTCAAAACATCAAAAATGGAGGCGGCAGTCATGTATTCGCCTTTTTCTGCATCATTCGTAGGCTCGAAAACTTCCAAAAAACACTGCTTGGCGACGGAAACTTGCTGAAATTGCAGGTTGCTTTGCATGATTTCCGCATTCTCAGCTGCATCGAAATATGATTTTTCTCCTCGTTCCAAGGCTTGCATCGCCTGGGCGTAAAGCTGCTCGTAGTTGATGCGCTGGCTCACGTCGATAGGTCCCGTCAACTCCACGCCCAAGAAGCGACGACTTCCCGAAGGGTCGGAAAGGATGTCGGTCATATTGCTGGTGGCGATGAAGGAGGCAAGGCGGGGGAACTCCTCCACATGGCTTCCATAAGGCGGCTTGATCTTCACCGTAGGCAACTGGAGGAGGTTTTTCAGGAAACCTTGCTGCACTTGCGGTGAAATCTGGTTGAACTCATCGAGATTGACGAGCAGAAACTGTGCCATCCCCTGCAATACTTGCCGTTTCTCCGAGAGGATGAGGTTGTCGTTGTAGCCCCAAGATAACAAGGGGGGAACCAAGCGACGGCAGAAAGTGCTCTTGTTGAATCCCTGCTTGGAGATGAGCAGCGGCATCGTGCTGTTGCCATACTGACGGCGATAAGTGCTGCGCCATTGGTCCACCATCCCCAAGAACCAGGTATAAAACCAGTCTTCCCAATGCTTGTTGGTGGTAGGCACCGTGCGAGCCAAGGCACGAATGCGATCCTTGCCGTCCCATTTTCCAGAACAGCTGTAGAGGTAAGACTCTATCGGACTGTAACTAGGAATATAGCTGGAGCCAAGAAAGTTTTTCACATCGTTGATGGTGACATGAATGTCGGCAAGCTGCACGTCGATGGTCATACTTTTCAGCATACGGTCGTCAACGGGCATGAAATCCCCTACCCAAGAGTTGTTGGGTCTGTATTCCGTATATTTCATCACTGCGTTATAGCGAAACTGGTAACGACTCAGCAGATAGGCCTTCATCTGCAAGATGTCTGCCCTCCCTTTCCTACCCGACGATGGATGCTTAACGGGCTTGTTCTTGGAGTGGGTAGCGTAGGCACTGCCCACTAGCAGGCGCAGCTGCTCGGCATCCACATCATACCAGTTGTTGCGGCGAATGTGGGTGAAAGCCTCTTCTTCGCTCATACCAGCTCGGCAGAGTTTGGCTGCAATGGCAGAGAGGCTAGCCAGCAACCGGTCTTCCTCGTTCGCCCAACTGAGGTTGGCTTTCTTCATTTCCGCCACGGTTTCTTCGGCGGCTTTCTTGTAAAGAAACTCATAGTCGTCATATACCTTCAGGTCTTCTATGTTTTGGGGGACGGCAGGTTGGGTAATTTGAGCTTTCGATATGCGCATCGCCTCGGCTTTGGAATTGATGTAAGGCGAAGCGTCGAGCGTGAGCATGAAGTGTGCTTTCAGTGTGGGCTGCTCAGCCTCAACGTCGGCATGTATGAGAGATTTGTAGAGCGTCTTGGTCTGTTCGTAGCCAACCTGATAGAGGAATTCGGCATCCGATTCGTTATCGGGCGTGTTGCCGTTTTCATCGATGATTCGAACAAGTACGATGACTCCTCTCCCATCGGCAGCTTCGATGGCAGCATAGGTCATCGGAAGGAGACTGGCGGTCTTCTTGGCGAGTTCAACCTCCTCTGGTGTTCGCAAATGGGTGAAGCGGAGCATCACCAGTCCGTTCGACTTCTTGAAGGCGAGGTTGTCGCTTTCATCCTTTCCGAACTCTGCGGCAGGATAAACCTGTTGCCATTGCTGTATGCCGTTGTAATATTCATAGTTGCCGTTCATCAGCGGTACGCTCATACGGAAATTGGCGACAGTTTGCTTACTGTCGTCCTTGGCGATGCGCTCCAAGAATCGCTCGATGGTTTTCGTGCAGACGCACAACTTGTTTTGCTTATTGTATCTTGCTATCGTTATCTTCATTGAATTGATAATTAGGTGATTAGACGTTCCATTAGTTGTTCGGTAGCTTTGCCCAGAACTACCCGAGGCGTTGGGCACTTTTGCCCAGCGGCATGAGGAGATTTGCCCAAGGTCGTTGGGCAAAACTCCTCATGGCCTCGGGCAAATTTGCTCTATATTTCGGGCGAATTTGCTTGTAGGCAGAAACGATTTGCCCCATACGTTGGTTTCGTTTCTTATAAGCCTTACTTTGGTTTTCTAAAAGCCTTTCGGCTGTTTTCCAGAAGCGTTTCAGCGGCTTTCTAAAAGCCCACTTCTTCGGTGTATCTATCAAACTTCAGATTCTGATATCCACGTTGTTGGCACCATTTCTGGATATATTGCTGCTGTTCTGGCTCCAATCCTATCTGTCCTAACTTATAACGATAGTAAGAGGTATTGCTTCCGAAATAGCCCGTCATTCTTACTCGGAATTCGCCCAAGTCCTTGTTCTTCAGCTCACCGATAATACCTTCCAGTCCGTAGGCCATCTTGATGAGTTTCAGTTGGAGGAAGTGTTTGCACTTCCCGTCCTCGTTGTATGCGTCGGGGAAAATAGCGCGGCCGTTGGTCTTGTTTGAATCCTTTTGGGCTACAGAGAGTTGGTGTGCGCACTCATGTGCATGGGGACATTGTGTGTTGAAACAATATTCCCAGTAGGTGTGTTTTTCGCCATCAGCGAAAAAGAGTCTCACTAAGTCTGCTTGTGTCATTGGAGATTTAGTTGTTTAATGGGTGGATACTAAGGTTTCACTCAGGAGTTGATAAGCTTCTAGGTGGAATCGGCAAGAATTTTTCTTACTGGGTGCAAATATACGATTTTTTTGATAGTCCGCAAGTTTTTTTGCGAAAAACTTTGCTTTTATTTCTACTTTTGTCGGTGTTTGGGTACCTTTTCCCTGTTTTTGGGTGTTTTTTGGGGGGATTGCGAGTTACCTTTTTTCTGCCTATAGGTAATATTTAGTGGCTTTGCGAGATTTTATCAGCGTGACAGCAGGTGACAGCAAATTGGAGGAAAACATACATATATATATGTAGTGACATCAAAGAATTTCTATATACCAATACCTCCAATAGAGGAACAAAATCTTTACTTGTATCTGAAATTTTGTTTACGATGAGATTTTGACTAAACAACGAGACGAACTTCTCCCTCTTTTAATGAATGGTCAAGCCACGGTAAATTATCATTTATCTGCTTATTGAGCATTTGTCAATCTCTGTCTGTTTGGCAGATGCAACCATAAACGACTTAGCTTTTTCTTTGGTGATAGCCCAATTATAATAGACATCAACAAAGTTGCACAGACGCACAGGTGTTTCGCCCTCTATCGTTTTTTTGTCAACACCGCTAATTTCTATTTTAGCGATGTCGGCAAGCTTGTATTTTTTCAATTTCATATATTCTTATATATTTTGGTTGTTTCCAAAATGGATATAACCCAGTATTACTCTTTATCCGTTTTTTCTTCTGATTTTTCAAGCTTTTCCTCTATTTCCTCTATCTGTGGCAATTGTCAATGTTTTCTCAATGTCAAGTTCATTTTGGAGTGCAACTGTTCCGATGAACGAGAAATTGTATGGGGCTTTGAATATGTAGCGAGCCAAGTCTGACTGTGGAGGTGGCAAGGTCTGTTCAAAATTATTAATTGCATGACCTTTAGCATGGATATATCCATTGTCTATTTGAAGGAGCATCATGTCGCGACTCCACCCATTCTGTGCTGTCTCTGTGATGTAATAAGCTCGTTCGGCAATGTCTTTAACTTTCGATAGAAGTGAAATATGATGATACCAAGTTATTTGTGCAAGTGGTACTTGCACAAATAACTTGCCTTCACTCTCTAATTTTGCAAGTGTCACTTGCAAAATTGGCAATTTCTTTAATTCTGCAAGTGGCACTTGCAAAAATGGAAAAACTGTGCTTTGAAAACTTCCGTCAATATGTTTGTATCAGGGTCATAAACTGTCCCTGCCATATCTTCGTTTATTTTTCCGAAATAAGAATAGCCTAATCGAGTTAAGTGAACCATTGCTGGCATTTGAACTCTTGTTGCTTCGTTAAATTTACTCATAGCTTCTTCTTTGTTTAATCGAAGTTGATAATTTCACTTACGCTGACATCTAACAACTCTGAAATCTTTTTCAAAGTCATGAGATCTGGTTGTGTGGTGTTGGTACACCATTTGGAAACAGTTGCTTGGTTTACTCCTAACTGTTCCGCAAGCCATTTGTTGGTCTTTTTCTTTTTGACCAAAACCAATTTAAGTTGATTTAAATCTTCCATAAAGTTCAATTTATTGCTTTAAATGCAAATATAGTGATTTCTTTTTATAAATATGTATCTATAGTTTAATCTTTAACAAGATATAACAAAGAAAGATAGAGTAGGTAACTATTCAGCAGCGCTAAGTCTCTAAGGTGTCAAACTATACGTAACTTCGTTAATTTTGTTAACAAATTATGGAATCTATTATGGCAGGTATGCTCGTACCCCCCATACGACAATTCTGTTTCACAAGAATCTCAGAGCCATATTTTTTGCACAAGTTTCAGAATATCAATAAATTAGGTTAACAAGACATCTTTGTTTCAATGTTTTTTAGTACCTTTACACTTGAAATGAAGAAAGATGAACATAAGCAGGACGAAATGCCGCAGCACATAGTTTCGGTGCCTGTGGCAGGAACCCAATCAACTGTCACAGATGCACAAGTCGTGCAAAAAGCAATATTGGAACGTCTTGCAACCTTAGAAACGAAGGTGAGTGAGCTTTCTTCAGATAATTCACGTAAGGATCGCCATATTCAGAGTTTGCAGCAACAACTACACGATGTAAAATTGGAAAACAAAAAGTTACGCCAAGAAAACAAGCAGTTGCGTCAATCATCAGCGGCGGATTCTAACCTGTCTTTGGCAGAATATACTTCACAATAGTTGCTTTCAATCTTTGTTACTTCAACGTCGATTAATTGACTATTATGTAGTTTTTGGTTGGTCTGATAGTCTTTGTAATTAGCTTTCTTATCAGCAAACTTACCTTTGCCTCCTTCTGGATGGGTTATTGAATAGTTGCGTTGAGCACTAAGAAATCTTACAATTTCCCAACTTGGTTCCATATTGTCATATTCTATACGATGTACCGCAACGTAAGCACCTTTAGCACAATATTTGCTCCATTTTGATGAATATTTGACATTGACAACTTGGGTAGTATCAAGTACAATCCTTACATGCTCAGGAGTAACTTTTCTTACATAGTCGATGAATATATTTTGTTTGAAGTCCTTGATAACTTCTTTTCGTATGTCGCCAATATCTTCTAGTGTTAGGGATTCTATGCCTGTGTTTTCGGAACCAATAGTACTTGACTTAGTTCCTTCTGACACTTTTGAGGTAGAATCAGTATCAGTGACTTTGTTTGCAATTTGTTCTTTGTTGTCTTTTAGCAAGCCGAATAAGGTGGCCACATCAGATAGGTCACTTTTTAGTTGCCCTATCTGATGTGATAACTTGTTTATTTTGTCTTCGATGATGGTACCTTTACCTTCTTCATCTATTCTATCCAATCTGTCAAGTAGATTGGTGAGGAGTTTCTCTAGTTCCATGATGATTTTTCTTTATAGCTTAATCTCGAAATGAATTTGTATTATAGCCGAAAATGACCGAACGAACGACTATAAATAGCCGAAAATAGCCGCAAGAACGACCGCAACGACCGCAACGACCGCAAGAACGACCGCAACGACCGCAAGAACGACCGCAACGACCGCAAGAACGCCCTATATTATGAGTAAAGTTCTTTTTCTCCTTTCTCGGTTATCAGCCATTTTTTGCCATTAGATGATTTTACTATAAGTTCATCTTTTGCCATATTTACGAGGAGACGACCTATTTTTCGTAGCTTTTCGTCACGAGTGTTGTTTGCTGGAAAAACATGTTGTAGTCCTTCAAATGCATCTTTACGCCAAAATCCCATTTCGCCTGCATTATGTGCCAATTGAAGTAGTAGCTTTTGAATGCTATTTTCTGCAAGCCCTTTCTCCTTGGTGTAATGACCTATTTGGTTTGTCAACTTGGCAACTTTTAGAGATATGGTATAATGAGGTGCACGACCTTCTATCAAGCCTTTGTCATAAAGATGCTTGGCAGCTTCTTTAGTGATAGGATGATGCTTCTGTACGGCATCAAGCCAAAGGCATTCTTTAAGCGACAAGGACTGGTTGCTCTTTAGTAAGTTCGTATATTTCTCATCTATCATTTTTCCATAGATGGTGACGCCAACTGTACGATGCTCATTGTCGATGTCGTAATCTGGCATTGGGAAGAAACGATTTCGCTGTTCTGTGTAAATCTTCTTGATGCCACGTCCCACTGTATCTATCATATTGAAGTTGACCATGCCACGGCATAGGAATTCGTTGCGATAGTGGAATTGTGGTCCTTTGTGTTCCAAGGCATTCTCTATGGTACCAGGAATGAAAC
>ERZ808240.1795-NODE-1795-length-25372-cov-9.089861_pt1 | contig 25372 bp, 18 predicted proteins | sample MGYA00521084_ERZ808240 | MGnify/ENA primary metagenome ERZ808240 (study PRJEB31516, sample SAMN03275571) | gut metagenome | biome: mammalia-associated habitat; material: feces | host: Papio cynocephalus | place: Kenya | collected 2012-08-06 ... | reverse complement strand
ACGGCCTCTTGAACCCCATTCAAGCGCGCTACCAAAACTGCGCTACACCCGGATACCTGTGAACTGTTATCGCTCACAGCTCAATTAGTATATCCGATTTGGGCTGTTTTGTCAAGCGTTTTCTTGAAAAATCTGACAACTTTTTTCAAGAATCAAAAAATGCTTGAAGGTACGCAGAGCTTTTTCAAAAATCAGAGAAATCATCCTCTTCGTCCTCTTCCGGAGAGCTTTCGTACAGGGGAGTGGTGGGAGAAAGCGGAGCAGCAACCGATTCCACAGTTGCGAGAGCCATTGCGTAAACGCTTTCTGCTCCGGCAAGGCGCAGGACACGGGCACAGGCGGAGACGGTCGCGCCCGTAGTGATCACGTCGTCGATGAGAAGGATACGCTTGTTCTCGATCTCTTCCGGGTGTGATACCCGGAACACATTTGCGACGTTCGAGAGCCGCTCCTCGAAGGAAAGTCCTTCCTGCTTGCGGTTTGTCCGGATACGCAGAAGAAGGTCTGTCCGCAGCGGAACACCAATGGCCTTTGCGATGGGCTGAGTCATCCGCTCAGGGACGTTGTAGCCGCGGCGTTTGTTTGAGGATGGAACCGGGAGGATCATCTGGTAGCCCTGTTCGTAGCCCTCTACGGGGCAGGGAACAGGCTCTGCACCCTGCATCCGAATGTCTGCACCGAAAAGCAGATGCGCCATCTCAACGCCAAGCTCCACAGCTGCCCACGGAGCCTGCTGGTATTTGGCCCTCAGCACAGCCCGGCGGACAGGGCCGCTGTACAGATAGGGAGCTGCCGCACCATCCAGTTCTCCGAGAATGTGCAGGTCACGGCTCAGGCGCATGGAAGGCTTCCGGCGAAGCGGTTCAAGCTCTTTGGCACAGTCCGGACAGAACGCTGTAACGCCGCCCAGAACCGCACCGCAGAATGGGCAGTGACGGGGATAGACAAGATGCTGGATCTGCCGGAAAAATCGGTGTGGACGGCTGTAATAGTCCATAAGGAACTCAATCCTTCTTAACAGCGATGATGACGCGGACTTTCTTGCCGGCGGCACAGCCGAAGTTGTCATACCAGCCGGTCAGGTAGTATTCATCCGAGTTGACAGAGGCAAGTTTGGTGGGATAATACTGACCCTTGTACCAGAGATAGACCTGCGTGTTGTCAGCCATCTCGTAACGGGTGTCACCGGACAGAACGGTAGCTGCGCCGACCCGATCGATTTTCATCGGCATCAGCTGGACCATCGCCTTGACCGAACCAGTCGTTTCCTGCCGAACAGCGAAGCCGCCTGCGATGACTGGGTATTTGATGGATGTTGTGTAGCTGGCAGGATTGCCATTGACGTAACAGATGTAGGTCGCGCCGCCGCCGATAAAACCGAAAATTTGTTTGAACGGCGTGCCGGTGATGGCAGCGATCTGACGGAAACCAATGCCCAGCAGAGAGCCGGTGTTGCTCGTCAGCTTGTTCCATGTGGTCGAGAGGATATCGCCGCTGATGACGCCCCAGAGGATCTCACTGGTGGTGGGTACCAGCAGGCTGGTGACTTCCTGGATCGGTGCAGTCGTGGTGGTCGTTGAAGAACTGGAGCTGCTGCCCGAGCTGGAATCCGAGGATGCCCCGGATGAGCTGGAAGACGAGCTGCTGGAGGAACTGGACGAAGAAGACGAACTGCCGATGTTGATGATGGTAGTGACGTTTGCCGCCAGATTCTTGATGTCATCCAGAACACCGTAGTTCCACAGGTCGCCGGTGACATCGTTCAGGATGATCCGGTCGATCTCGCCCTTGTCGTTGGTGGTGAAATAACGGACGTCAGAACTCGATAATTTTACCCCCGATAGGCGGCTGGGACGAACTGTCCCAGCCACACCCTCCGTTGTTGTATCCAGAATTTCTACGTCATTGGTCAAATTGTAGCTGCCGAGTGCGGTTGCCGTCTCGTTGATGGTGCCGGAAGTGGATTTCGGGAGGATGGCCTGAATGCTCTCACCGTCGGAAGTGACCGTGATCTCGACCAGCCAGCCAGCAGGGTAATTCAGACTCTTGTCGACGTTGACGGTGCGCGTAATGCCATCGGTACACATGACCGAGACTTTCTGCAGGACGTCTGCACCGTTTTCCTCGATGAGGGTGCGCGAGGCAGATTGCACGACGCCATAAAAGACGGTGTCCGCTTCTTCGCCGGTGATGATGTCAGCGACTTCATTGTTCATACCCAGCAGCAGGGTGACAATCTGACCGACACCGCCGCCGTTGAGAGAAGAGACTTTGGATGCGACCGCGGAGCTGCCGAGCGTGTAAGTGCTGCCTGCGACCGTGACGGAGGTAGGCGCACTGGCCGAGGGAGCAACTGCAGTGATGCGGCCGGCAGCGCGGCGTGTGTAGACCCAGACGGTCTTCAGCGGCTCGCTGTAATAGTAAACGTCATACGGATTCAGGGTGGTGGAATCAGTGGCCTTGTCGTTGCAGTAGACAGTGGCCGGAGTAAAGGTCAGCTGCGTGTCCGCCGCTGCCACGAAGGGCCCCTTCAGGCTGCTGAGCAGGACGGAAGAGGAATCGACCTGACCGTTTGAAACCGTAAAGCCCAGAGAAGTGCCGTAGGCACTGCCACTGGCGGTGTTGGAAGTCAACGCATTATAGAGCAGGACAGAGCAGTCCTCATAATTCATCGCTTCGCCCTGTTTGCGCTCGAGCTGGCTGCGCAGGCCGATCTCCTGCGCCTTGTTCAGCTGAGCAGAAGGGAAAGAGCCGCTCAGGTCGGTCATCTTGTAGCCCATCATCTTGAGGACAGAAGTGCAGGCTTCTTCCAGCGTTACGGCATTGTCGGGACGGAAAGTACCATCCGTATAGCCGTTCATCCAGCCCTGCTGGATAGCAATACGGACGTAAGGAGCCCACGCTGAGCTGCCGGGCAGGTCGGTGAACAGAGTGCCGACTGCGCCCTGTGAAAGCGCACTCTCCCGGTAGACCGAGAAGGAGACGAGCATTTTAGCAAAGGCACCGCGCGTCACGACTGCATTCAGCGCGCCGGTCTGGGCAGTGTCCATCGCTCCCAGCGTGATGGCAAACTGGACAGCGGTGTTAGCATTGGCGTTGTCTGCCGCCGATGCCGGCATCACCAGCATGGATACGGACAGGCAGACCGCAAGCAAAAGTGCGAGAAGACGTTTTTTCATGGTATTACTCCTTCCTCTGTTCGTGGCTCCCCTGATAGGGGAACTCTGCAAGGCTCTGGCGAAGCCAGACCGAAGCGGTGAGAGGTTTTAATCATAGCGAAGAGCTTCGATGGGGTTGAGCCGGGCAGCACGCTTTGCCGGCAGGTAGCCGAACAGCACGCCGATGCCGGCCGAGATGCCGAAAGCGACGACGATGGAGTTGAACGAAGGACTGACCGTGATATCGGTGCCGCTCATCAGCATGGGCAGGACTTTGTTGGCGGCAGCCGAGACGATGTAGCCCAGCACGATGCCCAGCGCACCGCCAAGAGCAGAGGTGGTTGCCGCTTCTACAACGAACTGTGCCAGAATAACACGTTCTTTTGCGCCCAGAGCTTTCCGGATGCCGATCTCCCGGGTGCGTTCAGTGACCGACACCAGCATGATGTTCATGATGCCGATGCCGCCGACCAGCAGCGAGATGCTGGCAATGCCGGTCAGGATGATGATGACCATGTTGATCATCTTGTTCATCTCTTCCAGCCATTCACTTGCGCTGTAAACATAATAGGCGTTGTCGCTCTTGAACAGGTCATACAGACCGTTCTCCATTGCGGCTTTGGCTTCGTTGGCGCGATTCTCGTCCTGCATGATAGCAGTATAGGAAGAGATGGTAGACTGGGAAAGCAGGCGGTTGACGGTGCTGTAGGGCAGATATACACAGTCGTCATCGGTGCCCTGCTGCATGGACTGATTCGAGACTTTCGGGGCCAGAACGCCGACGATGAGGAATTTGTAGGAACCAAGTTTGATGGTCTGGCCGACTGCGTTGCCGCCATAGGCGACCCGGTTCAGATAATCACCGATGATGCAGACCTGCTTGTTGTCCTTGATGTCCATATACTGTAAGCCGCGGCCCTTCGAGAGAGTATAGCTTTTCATCTCGATGTAATTTTCGTCCACACCATAAACGTTGGAATAACGATAAGTGGTCGTGCCGACACGGGGCTTGCTGTTGCCGAAATCGACCTGCGGTGAGATGGCCTTGATGAGGTCGCGGTTTTCGTCGACGATCTTATAAACATCCTCGACCGAAGCGGTACGGGAACCATAGCCCCAGATGTTGATGGAAAGGGTATTGGTGCCGAGGGCCGAAAAACTGTCGCGCATACTTTTTGTCATGCCGTTGCCAAGACCGACGATGACGATGACCGCCATAACGCCGATGATGATGCCCAGCATCGTAAGAAAGGTGCGCAGCTTGTTGCTCCAGACATTCTGGATGGCCTGTCGGAAGGTTTCAAAGATCATGCCTGCGCCTCCTTGGTTTCAGTTTCTCCCGTCTCAGGAAGTAAGGTCGGCTGGACGATGGCTTCCGGCGAATGGGAATCGCCATCGTAAACGACCCGGCCATCTTCCAGACGGATGATGCGGTCGGCCTGTACTGCAATGGAATTGTCGTGGGTGATGAGGACAACGGTGTGTCCTTCCTCGTGGAGCTGCTGAAGCATTCCGAGGACTTCGCGGCCGGTGTGAGAGTCCAATGCACCTGTCGGCTCGTCGGCAAGAATAATGGCCGGATTCCGCACCAGCGCGCGAGCAATGGAAACACGCTGCTGCTGGCCGCCGGAAAGCTGGTTCGGACGGTTTTTCAACTTATCGCCCAGACCGACCTGCTCCAGAACCTCCCGAGCCCGGCGGTGACGCTCTGCCCGGGGAACACCGGCGTAGATCAGCGGAACTTCGACGTTTTCCATCAGATTGAGTTTGGGCAGAAGATTGTACTGCTGGAAAATGAAACCCAGCATCTCGTTCCGGATGGCGGCGAGTTCGTTCCGGTTCATTTTGCCGACATCACGCCCGTTCAGCTTGTAAGTGCCGTGGGTGGGGACATCGAGGCAGCCGATGATATTCATGCAGGTGGATTTGCCCGAGCCGGATTGACCGACGATGGCGACGAATTCGCCCTTGTCGATCTTCATGGTGATGTGGTCTGCAGCCTTTACCGTGGTGTCGCCCATCTGGTAATATTTGCAGACCTCATCAAATTCGATCAATGCGCTCATGGACGCCCTCCTGTTTAGAACATCATGTACGAACCATCGTCATAGTAACTGTCGGACGAGATGGAACTCGGGTCATAGGCGATGGTGTCCTTTGCAGTCAGACCGCTGGTGATCTGGGTGTAATCGACATCGCTGACGCCGGTCTTGACCGGAACATAGACATAGCCCTCGGGTGCTTCCATCGAGTCATCTGCCTTGGATGCACTGGGCGAATCCTTGGTGACGAGAACATAGCCGCCGCGGACAACAGCGGCATTGGGGACGGTCAGGGCATTGTTTGCCTCTGCAACGACGATCTCAGCATTGGCGTTCATGCCGGGACGCAGGCCGTCAATGTCGTCGATCTGAATGCTGACGGGATAGGTAGTCGTGCCGCCGCTGGCATTGCCCTTCATCGAGACACGGGTAACGGTGCCGACATAGGTTTTATCCTGCACAGCGTCCGCAGTGATCTGGACTTTCTGGCCGACCGACAGGGAGCTGATCTGCAGCTCGTCCACGTTGATCTCCATCTCAAGATAGCTCAGATCGTAGATCATGCAGAGCGTCGAACCGGAAGTGATGGCGTCACCCAACTTGGCATCCTTTTCGATGATGGTGCCGCTGATGGGGGCGGTGATGGTGTAGTTGTTCATCGTATCCTGCATGTTCTCCATCGAGATCTGCGCACTCTGCAGGGTCTCGGAAGCAGATTGGATGGCCTCGGTCAGGTCATCGCCGCTCAGCTGGAGCAGGATAGAGTCTTTCTCAACGTGGGAACCTTCCTGCACGTTGATGGCCGACACGGTGCCGGAAGCCTGCGCTGTCAGGGTACGTTCTGCCTGATAAGCGAAAGCGGCCGACGAGATGGAAGGAACACCGTTGACTGCGGCAGTCGCAGCCTGCGCAGTTGTCAGACCGCCTGCATTCGGGACGGAGATGGTAACGGTACGGGTGAGCAGGTTGCCGGTACTCAGGGAATCGGTGCCGGCAACTTTGGTGACGGTGCCGTTCAGGTTTTCAAAGGTGCCGTCCAGTGTGACGACCGCAGTCTGTCCGACGGTAAAGTTCGCAGCGTCCGCAGCTGGGAACTCGAGGGTCAGAAGCATCTTGGAGCTGTCACGGATGACCGCAACTTCCTGACCGCTGGCTACTTCGTCGCCCTTGGCAACTTTCAGGCTGCTGACAGTACCGGCAACATCCGCACGGACATATTGGCGGTCAGCGGTCTTATCGTAGCTGCGCTGTGCCTGCTGCAGGGCGATCTCGGCCTTCTGCAGGTTGGTGGAAGCATCGGAGCTGTCGATGGTGTACAGAACAGTGCCTTCCTCGACGATATCGCCCTCTTCAATGGTAGAAGCTAAAACCTTGCCGTCGACCAGAGACTTGACGGTGTAGGTGTTGGCCGGATTCAGGGTGCCGGTGCCGCTCAGGGTGTTGGAGACATCCCGGAAGGTCGGCACGTCCTCGACATAGCTGGTATCTACGTTGACCGGCTTGTTGTCTTTCTGCCTCAGCAAAAAGTATCCACCCACCGCTGCGGCGCAGACGACCACGACGAGAATTTTCCAATGCTGCTTGAGAAAGGGAATAGGGTCTTTCTTTGCGTTGGCAGCGGCATCGCCCGGCAGAGACGATGCGTCCTTCTTCTTTTTCCAATTCATGCTGATTCTTTCCTCCTAAGCATAGAAAGAGCGGCAAACCACCGCACCTTCATTGAGAGTCTGTTAAGTGTAGTGTATCGCATTTTCGTAAGATACACAAGCGTCCAAATTTCATTTCACAAAAAGTACGCACCCCTATTGTACCTGTTTGAAGAGTGTATTACAACTTAAAATGTAAAAAGAGCATCCGCACCCCGTGTTCAAACGGAATGCGGATGCTCCTATCGGACTTATTCCACGCTGTCGGCCGGTATGATCCGGAGATAGACTCCGGCAGGTACACAGGCTGCCCATGCGTCTTCCTTGCTCAGCCAACCGAATTGCTCACAGACATGGTCTGGGCATTGACTGTCGAGGAAAGCCGCTGCGCCATCCTTGACCTGAATATGGACGACATAATCGCCGACATCATACAGGTAATCATGGTCTTCACTGAGCGGAAGCGTCTCGGTGATGCCGTCGCCGAAATCGACAAGAACCACGAGTTTCGTTTCCGTTTTTTTGCGGAGCGCGAAGAAAGCAGCTCCGGCGATCAGCAGGACGATGACAGCGAAGATGAGGTTTTTCTGCCACGGTTTCAGGCGTTTTTTGACGGAAGCCGCAGCGGATTTGCGGTCACTCATGCAGCGTACTCGCTGGCCTGTGCGCCTGCGATACGGCCGAAGACGACGAAGTCAGCAACAGCGTTGCCGCCCAGACGGTTTGCACCGTGGACGCCGCCGGTGACCTCACCAGCAGCGAACAGACCCGGGATGACGGTGCCGTCAGCCTTCAGGACTTCGGTGTTGGTGTTGATCTTCAGGCCGCCCATGGTGTGATGGACGCCAGCGGTGACCTTGATCGCATAGTAGGGAGCAGTATTCAGCGGATTTGCGAAGCTGGTACGGCCGAAATCGGGGTCGTTCTTAGCCTCAACGTAGCCGTTCCACTTGTCCATGGTCTCAGCAAAGGCAGAAGCGTCGACACCCATAGCCTCGCCCAGTTCCTCATAGGTCTGGCCGGTCACGGTGTAGCCCTTTGTGATGTAACCCTGGATAACGCTGGAAGCATCGACCATTGCCTGATCAACGACCAGCCAGCTGTAGCTGCCAGTCTGAGCGATCTCAGCAGCAGAAACGACGTCGCGGGTGCCGACTTCGTCGATGAAACGCTGACCCTCAGCGTTGACGAGGATCGCACCGTCGCCGCGCAGACCCTCGGTAATCAGAGCTGCGGTATTTGCCTCAACGGTGGGGTGGATCTGGATCTGGTCCATGTCAACGGTATCTGCACCGATAGCGGTAGCCATGTCGATGCCCTGACCCTGGATGCCAGGAGCGTTGGTGGTCATGAAGCCCTTCAGCTCCGGCTTGTACTTAACGACCATGTCGAGGTTTGCGCCGAAACCGCCGGATGCCAGAACGACAGCCTTTGCATTGACGGTGACAGCCTCGCCGGTGGAACCGGTAGCCTCAACGCCAACAGCTGCGCCGTTTGCATCGGTCAGGATCTTGTTTGCAGTGGTGTTCAGCAGGAACTGAACGCCAGCCTTCTCGCAGTCCTCCTGCAGCAGGGGGATCATGTAAGAACCAACAGAAACGGTCTTGCCCTCGGCGTTGACCGGACGATGGATACGCTTGACGGATGCGCCGCCGAAGCTGGAAACGCTGTGCAGGGTGATGCCGTTCTCGTCCAGCCAGTCGATGGCGTCAGCAGTGCCTTCGCACAGAGTCTCGACCAGAGCAGGGTCGTTGACGCCCTTGCCGCCGATCATGGTATCCAGCTCCATCAGCTCGACGGAGTCGAAGTAACCGGTGGGGTTCTTCTGGTACTCAGCCCACTGCTCGGAGACCGTCTTTGCCAGAGCGGTGATGGTCTCGTTGTCAGCATAGTTGTCAGCAGCAGACTTCAGGGTCTTCTCGACGCCTGCGGACTCGCCGAACTCGTTCTCGTCCTGATAGACGGTCTTGGCAGCGTTCATGCCGCCAGTTGCACGGACAGAGTTGCCGCCGACCATAGCCTGACTCTCCAGAACGACGACGGTCTTGCCCTCAGCAGCTGCGGTCAGAGCAGCGGTCATGCCTGCGCCGCCTGCACCGACAACAACGATATCAGCGTCAACGGTGGAATCCTCAGCCTTTGCGCCGGTGTTCTCGATGGCGGTCTTGTAGTCATCAGGGTTCAGGCCGGCTGCGGTCAGAGCGGCAGCAGCAGCCTCCTTGATAGCGTCAGAGGTGATGGTCGCACCGGTCACAGCGTCGACAGCGATGCTGTTGTTGGCTGCGATCTCGCCGGGAATCTGATCCAGAGCCAGAGTGCCGATGCCCTGCGTCTCATCCTTGCCCTCGGCCTTGCAGTCGGTGATGACGCTGTCGGTCAGGGTCAGGGTAACGGTGACGTCACCGCCCATACCCTTGGCAGTGCCGGTGAATTCACCGGACACGCCGCTTGCAGAGCCAGCGGTAGAGCTGCTGGAACCGCCGCATCCGATCAGGCTCAGAGCCATTGCAGATGCCAGCGCAAACGCAGCGATGCGCTTTTTCAGTTTCATGTTCATTTCCTTCCTAACTTGCTTGCTTTTTGTGTTGAAATTGTTGGTTTGCCAAAACAAACATCTATCAGCATAAAAAGGGGAAGCCACCCATTCGGTAGGCGACCTCCCCTCTGCCGAACAAAATTAGGCGTTAGCCTGTGCAGCAGCAACAGCACACGCGACCGTTGCGCCGACCATCGGGTTGTTGCCCATACCGATCAGACCCATCATCTCGACGTGTGCAGGAACGGAAGAAGAACCTGCAAACTGAGCGTCGCCGTGAACACGGCCCAGAGAGTCGGTCAGGCCGTAGCTGGCAGGACCAGCTGCGACGTTATCGGGGTGCAGAGTACGACCCGTGCCGCCGCCGGAAGCGACGGAGAAGTACTTCTTGCCGTTCTCGATCGCCCACTTCTTGTAGGTGCCAGCGACCAGATGCTGGAAGCGGACGGGGTTGGTGGAGTTACCGGTGATGGAGCACTGAACGTCCTCCTTCTTCATGATAGCCACACCCTCCATGACGTCGTTTGCGCCATAGCACTTGACAGCTGCACGCTCGCCGGTGGAGAAGGGAATCTCCTTGACGACGGTCAGAGTCTGAGAGGGGATATCATACTCGGTCTGCACATAGGTGAAGCCGTTGATACGGGAGATGATGTAAGCAGCATCCTTGCCCAGACCGTTCAGGATGACACGCAGGGGGGTCTTACGGACCTTGTTTGCAGTACGAGCGATGCCGATAGCACCCTCCGCAGCTGCGAAGGACTCGTGGCCTGCCAGGAAAGCGAAGCAGGTGGTGTCCTCGCTCAGCAGACGAGCGCCCAGGTTGCCGTGGCCCAGACCGACCTGACGCTGCTCAGCGACAGAACCGGGGATGGTGAAAGCTTCCAGACCTTCGCCGATGGCAGCTGCGCACTCGGCAGCGTCGGTCAGGCCGCGCTTGACGGCGATAGCGGTGCCCAGGGTGTATGCCCAGACAGCGTTATCAAAGCAGATGGGCTGCACGCCGCGCACGATCTTGTCGCAGTCGATGCCCTTAGCGAGGAGCATCTCGTTGCAAGCGTCCAGAGACTCCAGGCCGTTAGCCTTCAGGCATGCCTCGATTTTCGGCATGCGGCGATCCATAGATTCAAAAGTTGCCATGAGTTGTTCCTCCTCTCTTATTCCTCACGCGGGTCGATGTACTTCACAGCGCCTGCTTCCTTGCTGAAGCGGCCGTAAGTACCCACGTTCTTCTCGTAAGCCTCGTTGGGGGTCTTGCCGTGACGGATATCCTCCATCATCTTGCCCAGCTTGACGAACTGATAGCCGATGACCTCATCGTTGGCATCCAGAGCCAGCTTGTTGATGTAGCCCTCGGTCAGCTCCAGGTAACGCACGCCCTTGGCCTTGGTGGAGAAGATGGTGCCGGTCATGGAACGCAGGCCCTTGCCCAGGTCATCCAGACCTGCGCCGATGGGCAGACCGTCCTCAGAGAAAGCGGTCTGGCTGCGGCCGTAGACGATCTGCAGGAACAGCTCACGCATAGCCACGTTGATGGCGTCGCACACCAGGTCGGTGTTCAGAGCTTCCAGGATGGTCTTGCCGGGCAGGATCTCGCCTGCCATAGCAGCAGAGTGGGTCATGCCGGAGCAGCCGATGGTCTCCACCAGAGCCTCTTCGATGACGCCGTTCTTGATGTTCAGAGACAGCTTGCAGCAGCCCTGCTGGGGTGCACACCAGCCCACACCGTGGGTGTAGCCGCTGATGTCCTTGACCTCATAAGCCTTGACCCATGCGCCCTCTTCGGGGATGGGAGCCGGACCATGCTTAGGACCTTTGGTGATCGGGCACATATTCTGTACTTGCTGCGAATAGGTCATAATCATACTCTCCTTTTGACAATTTGTCGCTTGACGGCGGACAGACCTTCGCTGCCAGAGCGGATACAGCCTGTCTGCCGTTTTGCATCGACCGGGTACACTGCTCTCTTCCAGTGCCGCCCCCGGTACTACCACGCATGATTTTATTATAGAGAACCTTGACGGAATTTGCAAGATGTTTCTGATAAAAAATTCGCAATCTTTTTGACGGTAAGACGAAACTAACTGTCGGAATCACCGCAAACTCCGCACGGATTGTCAGCTTTTTGTCAATTTTGCAAAGTTTGGCGGAGAAAGTGATTCTCAGTTGGGCCGGGGCGTCCGTTCCGGTTCCGTCGGCGTGATCGTCCAGATGGAGAGGAACCCGGCAGCAGCTCCGGCAATCGCCAGTCCGTGCCGTCCCTGTTCGAGGCTGAGCAGGTTTGCCGTAAACGGAAAGGCGAGACTGCCGACGCTCTGCCCCAGAGCAAGAAAGCCATAATTGACGCCTGCATGAGGAAAACCAAATAGATCGGTGGACAGAGCCGGCAGAACAGCCGCCAGTGCCGAATAACAGAAGGTCAGCCCGGCGTACACGGCGACCACCGCCCAGCCCTGCGCGAACAGGAACACCACCGAAAGGATGAGCGACGCCCCAAACAACAGCATATCGGTGGTTCTGCGTCCGATTTTGTCGCTCAGCATCGGCATCAAGAGCCGCCCGGCGGCACTGCCGACGCTGCCGAGAACCACCGACCAGAGGGCGGCGGACTCGTCCAGACCTCGCTCCATCCCGAGTTTCAGGATGATGGGACTAAACAGCAAAACGGCCGGAGTCGAGAAACAGACCGCCCCGGCACAGAGCCAGTATTGCCGGGTCTTGAGCATCTGCCATGGCGAAAAATCCAGCGGCGGAGGGGCTTTCTGCCGCCCCTGCTCGTCGGGTCTTGATTTCTCCGGCGGTGGGTCATTCAGCAGGAAGCTGCCCACCAGACAGACCGGAAGAGTCAGCAGCCCCAGCGACCAGAATGCGCCCCGGATGCCCTGTACCGGGCCGAATCCGTTCAACGCCGGACGGACAAAAACGGTCAGGAATGCGCCGGATAAGCCGACCGCACCGCCGATGACGCCGGTGGCAAGCCCTTTCCGGCCCTTGTACCACTTCTGGGCGCAGGATTGGATGGATGGGTAGAGAAAGGCAGTTCCCAGCCCGGCCGGGATGCTGAACGCCAGAAAGAACACGCCGCCAGCCGAACCGGGCAGGAGAGCCGCCGCAAAAAATCCGCCGCAGAGCAGAGCCGTTCCCCAGAGTGCGGCGATTTTCGGCCCGTGCTTGTCCTGCAAAAATCCGCCGATGACGCACCCGACGCCAAAGGCCGCAATGAGGATGCCAAAGGCATAGCCTGCGGCCTGTTCTGATAAACTATATTCGTCCATGACCGGCTGCTGAAATACGCCCCATGCGGCCGGCAGTCCGGTCAGTATCTGGATGGCGGCACCGGCGGCAAGGATGCTCCACGGGTGTTTTGCCGTAAATTGCTGCATTTTCGTTTCACCTCAGCGGATAGTGTGCCCTTTTTGATTGACAAATCGGCAGGTTCCTTTATAATAAGTTATATATTTGAGTTTTTAAGAGAGGAATTATAGATATGAAAACACAAGCATTGAAAGGTATGCGTGACCTGCTGCCTGCTGAGCAGAGCCTGCGTGATTATATTCAGGGCAAGATCCTTGAGACTTACCGTGCATCCGGTTTTGAGCGCATCTCGACCCCGATGCTCGAGGATATGGAGAACCTCGACAAGTCCGACGGCGGCGATAATCTGAACCTGATTTTCAAGGTTCTCAAGCGCGGCGATAAGCTGACCGCAGCTCTCAACTCCGGTGACCCGAAGCAGCTGTCCGATATGGGTCTGCGTTATGACCTGACCCTGCCGCTTTCCCGTTACTACGCGGCCAACAAGGATAAGCTCCCCAGCCCCTTCAAGGTCATCCAAACCGACCGGGTGTTCCGTGCCGAGCGTCCGCAGAAGGGTCGTCTGCGCGAGTTTGTCCAGTGCGATATCGACATTCTGGGCGATTCCTCTCCGAACGCTGAAGTCGAACTCATCGACGTTACCACCCGAGCCTTGCTGAACATCGGCTTTACTGGTTTCACGGTCAATATCAACGACCGCCGTATCCTGCGCGGTATGCTGGAAAGCATAGGCTTTACTGCTGATACGCTGGATTCTGTCTGCATCACTTTCGATAAGATGGATAAGATCGGTGCCGAGGGCGTCAAGGCAGAGCTGACGGAAAAGCAGTTGCCCGAGAACGCGATCAATGCTCTGGCTGATTTCATCGCTGTTGGCGAAGTTACCCTCGATGCCGTGGCATCTCGCTGCGCAGACCCGGCCATTGCGGATGACCTGAAATATGTCCTGTCCACTGCTTCTGCGATGGCAGACGGCCGTTATCAGGTGGCATACTGCCCCAGCCTCGTCCGTGGTCAGGGCTACTATACCGGCATGGTCTTCGAGATCACCTGTCCGCAGTTCAGCGGTGCTGTCGCAGGCGGCGGCCGCTATGATAACATGGTCGGCAAGTTCCTCGGTACGCAGGTCCCGGCCGTTGGCTTCTCCATCGGTTTCGAGCGTGTCTGCGGCATCCTGCTGGAACAGGGCTATCAGATCCCCGGCGCAAAGCAGAAAATCGCGCTGCTCTACAATAAGGACGCGGATTTCACCGCAGTGCTGGCAAAGGCTGCACAGCTCCGCGATACCTACAATGTCACTGTCCTGCAGCAGGGCAAGAAGCTCGGTAAGCAGCTGGGTCAGCTGGAAGCCGCTGGTTTCGCTGGTGCAGCTTTCATGGATAAAGATGAAGTAAAGATTTTCTAAAAATGTATAAAAGCAAAAATCTCCGCCGAATGAAAAAATCGGCGGAGATTTTTGTTTGAAATATTGGTTTGATATTTAACAAAGTCTCTTGCGGTTTTATTGGACTATGATATAATGAAATCATAAAAATAGTGAATAAAAAGAAAAAACCTGATTTTTTCGGGGGGGGGGTGAAACTGACCCCGAAAAAGAAAAATGCGCGAAGGAAGATGAAATGTGGAAAATATAATAAGACTTTCTCCGTTTTTCAGGGAAATGAACCATCTGCTGTTTTATGGAATGGCGGCATACATGGCGCAGACACTGATGAAAAGCACCCGTAAATGGTATCAGTGTGCGGCTGCATGGATAGGGGCGTATATTCTGAGTAATTTGTCAGCGGTAGAATTGGAGCAGCTTGGCCTTTTTCAGAGGATCTTTCCGGAGTGTACTCATGAGAGCATCTGTGTGTTTACCGGATTGATCTCGATTTTGGTTTATTTCTGGGTCTTTCCTAACGAATCAAGGTCACTTTGCGTCTACTATAATTTCATGATCACCAATGTTTTGGTCGTGATGTTTCTCATTGCTCGCACGGTGGCGTCGTTGCTCTGCAATGGAGATGAGTTTCTGACATTGCTCGTTTTTGCAGCTCTCTGTCTGTGGTATCTGAAATATCATAATAAGACGCTGCGGCACAGCATACCGGGCGCAATACGCTGTATGGAAGGAAACCTCACGATGCTGACAACATACTCGGTGATCAGCTATTTTGGTATGTATTTTATTGTCGATGTATGGGCAAAGTGGAGTTCGATGACGATACAAAAGTTCCTGTCCAATCTGTCAGCGGCGGTGATAAGTTTTGCCGGATATTTATTTCTGTTCATCAGTGTGAAAAATCAGGCGCAGAAATTGCAGGCTGAACGGGAGAATACAACGGATGCACTGACCCAGCTGGGAAACCGGAAACGGCTCTTGGTGGATATTACCGACTTGTGTGGGATGCAGCAGACGAATGTGAAAAATTATCTGGTCTATATCGACCTGGACTTTTTCAAGGTCATAAACGACACGTTCGGGCATGATACGGGTGATGAATATCTTTGCCGTTGCGCAAGGATGCTTTCGGATATCGTAGGCAGTTCGGAGAATGTTTACCGCATTGGCGGAGACGAATTCATTCTTCTGCTCCGGGATGAGCAAAAAGAAATTGCTGCGATCCGAAGCCATCTGGACAAAGCTTTTGCGGCTGGATTTCCCGATGGGCGTCAGCCCAAATTTTTGGGTGCAAGTTTCGGAATTGCGCTGCTGGAAGATGAAAGGTCTATTCAGGAAGCAGTCAAATTTGCAGATACCAGAATGTATGAAACAAAGAAACTTCACCATTTGAAAAAAGAACCAGCCAGCGAAATATAACAAAAAACCTCCGCCGAGCGTGAACCCGGCGGAGGTTTTTGCGTATCGAAAACTTACATTGCAAACTGCACGGTGCAGAAAGCTGCATAGATGCAGAGCAGCAGGACGCCCTGCCAACGGGAGAGCTTGCCCTTGAGCAGAGCCGGAACGGTCAGGATGAGCATGACGGCCCACATGACCGGGATATCCATCACGAGGGAAGCGTTCATGCCGAAGAGGGTGGATTCCTGCGGAATGCTGAAAGGTGCCAGCGAGACGGAAACGCCGCTGACGAGGACGAGGTTGAAGACATTTGCGCCGATGACATTGCCCAGGGACAGCGCACCGTGACCCTTTGCCAGCGAAGTGATGGCGGTAACGAGTTCAGGCAAGGAAGTACCAAGTGCAACAAAGGTCAGTGCAATGACGGATTCGGGGACACCCAGAGCCTGTGCGATGAGGGTGCCGTTATCGACCAGCAGGTTTGCGCCGACAGCGATCAGAACAGCACCCACGACCAGCAGGCCGATGTCTTTGCCGAGGGAGTTCTCACCGCCCTCTTCCTCTTCTTCCTCAGGAGCAGGAGCGTTTTTCATCGCCATGACGTTGCAGACGATGTACGCGACGAACATTGCCAGCAGGATGAAACCGATGGGGCGGCTGAAGTAACCGGTGGTATAGGCAACACCGGCATAGAGAGCAGCTGCCGCAAAGAAAAACAGTACGGGAACACGCAGGCTCTTCGGATCGACTTTGCCAGGACGGACTGCGACGGTGATAGCGGCGATCAGTGCAGAGTTGCAGATGACCGAGCCGATGGCGTTGCCGTAAGCGATTTCACCGTGGCCGGACAGAGCTGAGGTGGTGGAAACCATGACTTCGGGCAGGGTGGTGCCGATGGAAACGACGGTCGCGCCGATGAGCAGCTCCGGTACATGGAACCGGCGTGCGATGCCGGTGGAACCATCCACGAACCAGTCGCCGCCCTTGATAAGGCAGAGCAGACCGACGATGAACAACAAAACGGGGATCAGCATAAATTCTCTCCTTTTGATTTAACAGGTGAATTTCCGGAGGATAAAAAAGAGACCTTTATTACAGGCATCTGTTGATAGGATGTCCTGTAATAAAAGTCTCAAGCATTCGGCATCTTGCGGGCATTTCTGCCGGGTATGTCGCAAAGATGCAGCGCAGCCTTCGCCAACAAAAAGACTGCGCCCTTTACTCCCTTTTATCCGAAGAGTAGTATACTAGGTTCAGGGGCGAAAAGCAAGTGAAATCGAAAAATTTACTCCGCTTTTGCCACTTTTTTCGCATTCGGATAGATGCGTTCCATCCGGTCATTGTCAAAATGCTCGTCCAGATAGACCTCGAAATCGTTGGATGCCTCAACGCCGCTGGTGCGAGCATCGTACCGGGCCAGAGCAAAGGCCGAAAGGGTCATGTTGACGGCCATGAAGATGGCGAGTAGAACGGTCATCCACGGCTTGACATGGCTCCGGACTTTTGCCATGAGCTTGGCGACCAGAGGGTAGCCGTGCCGCAGCCAGACCACCGCCGCAATGCCCCAGAAGAAGCAGTACAGCAGGTTGATGCGTCCGCCGAGGTTGAACTTGAAGCCGCTGTAATCCCAGAAGATCACACCGAACAGCAGTTCGCCGACGGCACTGCACACATATTCATATGCACCGCCCATGATGACGCCAAAGCAGAAGATGGAGCGGTCGCTTTTGTGTTCGCTGTTCCGCAGGAGGACAGTGGACAGTACCAGCGCAAGACCCCAGACCACACTGAACGGGCCCCAGACTAGACTGGAACGGCTCATCCAGACCCCGGAGGTGATGCGGCAGAAGATCGTCTCTACCACATCGCCGAGAAATGCGCCGATGACAAACAGCCAGAGCAGGTCGCTCAGGCTGATGCTTTTTTCGGAGGAAGTCGTCGGCTCCGGCCGGGCAGCTTCCGGGTAGGCACGCTGGATACGTTTTTCGACGCTGGCACTGATTTTCTGACGCAGCCGGTCGGAGCGTTTGCTCAATTCGACGTTCAGCTGCTCCAGATGGGGATGCTTGTCGGCATACCGGCTGACGACCACCACAGCACCGATCTGGTCGAGGAGGGCGACGGCCATGACGACCCAGACCGCCGGATGCAGCAGCCATGCCGGGATAAGCAGGCAGAGCCGCAACAATAAATCATTGCCCCAGAGGACGCAGACCGTACCCAGCAGACCCCAGAGAACGGAGTATTGCAGGCAGATATAGCCGTCGATGTTGAACTTTTTGCCTGAGTAATCCCACCACCGGCGGTGATGGACACGCTCGAGCAGTTTTGCAGTCAGCCATTCGACGATGGTGGCGATCAGCGCGCTGCCGAAGAACAACGCAACAGGATTCGTCCTCAGGTCGGCCAGACCGATCGACATCAGGACAGCGGCTGTACCATAAACGAAACAGAATGGGCCGGACGCTGCGCCGCGGCTGGCAAAACGACGGCCCTTGATGGTGGCGACGATCGTTTCGCCCACCCAGCCCAGAAACGAATAGACCAGATAAATGACGCTCAGAGTGTAAAAATTCAGTTCCATGTGGTTCTCCTTTCCGAGAAACTGACTCCAGTATATTCGATTCTGCCCCGTTGCACAAGCGTTCTTGAAAATTTTTGCGATAGAAAATAGAAAAGGCCGTTTCCGGCATTTGCGGAAACGGCCTTGGAAGGTTCAGAAATTACAACTGGCTCTTGTACAGCTCGACGATCTCTTCGACGCTGGTATCACGGGGGTTGCCCGGACGGCAGGCGTCAGCATAAGCGGACTCAGCCAGGAACTGGATGTCTTCTTCCTTCAGGATGCCATGCAGGTTTGCAGGGATGCCGACATCAGCGGACAGCTGTTTGACGGCGGCGATGGTTGCGTCAGCAGCCTGTGCGTCGTTCATCTCGTCGATGCCCTTGACGCCCATTGCCTTGCCGACGGCACGGTAACGCTCGCCGGCAACAGTCTTGTTGTACTCCAGACCGACCGGAAGCAGGATGGCGCAGGCCACACCGTGAGGCGTGTCATACAGAGCGGACAGACCGTGTGCCATCGAGTGGACGATGCCCAGACCGACGTTCGAGAAGCCCATACCGGCGATGTACTGGCCCAGAGCCATACCCTCGCGGCCTTCCGGAGTGTTCTGGACGGCACCGCGCAGATTCTCGCTGATGAGCTTGATCGCTTCCAGATGGAACATATCGGAAATCGTGCAATGACCCTTGGTGATATAGCCCTCGATGGCGTGGGTCAGAGCGTCCATACCGGTAGCAGCGGTCAGACCCTTGGGCATGGAAGACATCATGTCGGGATCGACGACTGCGATCTCGGGAATGTCGTTGGTATCGACGCAGACGAACTTGCGCTTCTTCTCCACGTCGGTGATGACGTAGTTGATGGTGACTTCCGCAGCAGTACCGGCGGTGGTAGGAACTGCAATGGTGAAGACAGCGTGCTTCTTGGTGGGAGCGACACCCTCCAGAGAGCGGACATCCGCAAACTCCGGGTTGTTGATGATGATGCCGATGGCCTTTGCAGTGTCCATAGAGGAGCCGCCGCCGATGGTCACGATGCAGTCAGCTTCCGCAGCCTTGAAAGCTGCCACGCCGTCCTGCACATTGGCGATGGTGGGGTTGGGCTTGATCTCGCTGTAAACGGTGTAAGCAAAGTTTGCAGCATCCAGCAGGTCGGTGACCTTCTTGGTGACGCCGAACTTGATCAGGTCGGGGTCGGAGCAGACGAATGCTTTCTTGTAACCACGGGCAGTCAGCTCGGGAACGATGTTCTCGATAGCACCGTGGCCATGATAGGAAATGGTATTCAGAACAATGCGGTCAGCCATAAAATTTTCCTCCCAAATTCTCTCGTTGTTCGTCTTCGGCGAACGTTCTTAAGATTACTTTACCACATTGTTAAAAATCATTCAATGTCAAATTCTTATGATTTTGATGAAATTTTTGTATCATGTAAAAAATTCACAAGAAAAACTGTATAAACTGCCCAACGAAAAGAAGCCTGTTCCGGCTTTCCATCCGGAGCGAAGTCTGTTATACTGAAACCAAACGATTTCAGGAGGGAAACTTTTTATGTCAAAGTACATCCTCGCCCTCGACCAGGGAACTACCAGTTCCCGTGCCATCCTGTTTGACGACCAGCAGAACATCGTGGCCGTCAGCCAGAAGGAATTTACCCAGTTCTACCCGAAAGAGGGCTGGGTGGAACACAACCCGATGGAGATCTGGTCGAGCCAGTACGCTGTGATGATGGAAGTCATCGCCCAGAGCAATATCCGGGCGTCGGATATTGCGGCCATCGGCATCACCAACCAGCGCGAGACAACAGTTTTGTGGGATAAGGCCACCGGAACACCCATCTATAACGCCATCGTCTGGCAGTGCCGCCGGACGGCTCCGCTGGTGGACAAGCTGGTGGAGCAGGGCCTGACCGACCACATCCGGAAGACGACCGGCCTGTTGCCGGACGCCTACTTCTCGGCGACAAAGATACGCTGGATCTTGGACAAAGTGCCGGGCGCACAGGAGCGTGCCGAAAAGGGAGAGATCTTGTTCGGCACGGTGGACAGCTGGCTGCTCTGGAAACTGACCGGCGGAGCTGTCCACGCCACCGACCGTACCAACGCATCCCGGACGATGCTCTATGATATCCATAAGCTCGATTGGGATGAGACGTTGCTGAACGCTCTGAACATCCCTCGTGCCATGCTGCCGGAAGTCCGTTCCTCCAGCGAAATTTACGGCACCACCGAGGTGCAGGGATTCAAAATTCCTATCGCAGGCATGGCAGGCGACCAGCAGGCGGCACTCTTCGGTCAGACCTGTTTCGCGCCGGGCGAAGCCAAAAACACCTACGGCACCGGCTGTTTTCTGCTGATGAATACCGGTGATAAACCGTTCGAGAGCCGGAACGGTCTGGTGACGACTTTAGCAGCCACACCCAAAGGCACCGTGCAGTACGCTCTGGAAGGCTCGGTCTTTGTGGGCGGTGCAGTCATTCAGTGGCTCCGGGATGAGCTGCGCCTGTTCAGTGAGAGCTGCGATGCCGAATATTACGCTCAGAAAGTTCCGGATAACGGCGGCGTCTATCTGGTTCCGGCGTTTACCGGTCTGGGTGCGCCCAACTGGGATATGCGTGCGCGAGGGTGCATCATGGGCATCACCCGGGGAACCAAACGGGAACATATCATCCGTGCTGCGCAGGAGTCCATCGCCTATCAGGTCGCTGACCTTGTGCAGGCAATGGAGGCGGATACCGGCCTGAAACTGGAAGCACTGCGTGCCGACGGCGGAGCCAGCCGTGACCGTTTTCTGATGCAGTTCCAGTCGGATATCATCGGCTGCCGTGTCCGGCGTCCGGCCATCCGGGAGACGACGGCTCTTGGCGCAGCCTACCTCGCAGGTCTGGCAGTCGGCGTCTGGAAGGATGTCGATGCCCTGAAAGAACTCTGGGAATGCGAAATTGAGTATCAGCCGAAGATGGAACCCGAACAGCGCAAAAAGCTGCTCCATCAGTGGCATCGTGCGGTTCAGCGCAGTCTGGACTGGGCGGAAGAATAAAATCAGGGCATGAAAAAACAGGAACCTGTCGTTTTTGACGGGTTCCTGTCTTTTTCTTTGGAATTTACTTGTTCTTGATATCGTCGCTGATCGCCTTGGAGATCTGGCGTGCGATATACTTGTGGCCGGAGACAGTCGGGTGGCCGTCCAGCTCGGTCTTGGTGTAGGGGATGGAAACGTAGGTCAGGCCGTAGACGTTTGCCAGCTCCTTTTCAAACTTGTTCATCTTGTTGAAGTACTTCGTCCAGCAGGAGATGAGCGGAACCGGGTTGGTGTAACCAATGAGCAGGATCTGTGCATCCGGGTTGAGCTTGCGGATCTCCTCGACGATAAGACGCAGGTTCTCGCTTGCAGTGGGATAAGCCTCGTTGCAGATCTGGCCCATGCCGTAGGTCAGCAGTTTCCAAGTAGCGTTGACCTCAGCGGTCGTCAGCTTGTACTTGCTCAGGCTCTTTGCCAGTGCGCTGAAGCCGCCGGTGGTGCGCAGGTCGCCGCTCAGGATGATGGATGCGGCTTCCTCGGTCTTCCAGTTGGTGGCATTGCCAAGGCCGACGATGCAGGGAACCAGCGCGTCGTTCGAACCGATTTGAATGGAAATGACGTCAGCGGTCTTGATGTACTCGCGCATCTGCGGATAGTTGTATTCGCAGCCGGACAGCATGTTCATGCCGTTCATCTTGCCGTCGCGCAGCAGCTCGACGAGGTCGTTGCTCATCAGAGCAGGCAGGCCGAGGTTGATAGCGTGGTCGCGATCGAGGTCAAAAGTCTTGGCGACCTGACCAACATAGCACTGTGCCGGATAACCCTTGAAGTTGGACGCAACGTCGACACCGACCATCGAGGTGCCGTGTTCCATAGTGACAAGGCCGACACCGGAGCAGATGCTGTCACCCAGAGCTACATAAGTGAAGCGGTTGCTCTTCGTTTCTTCCACTTTGGCAGTGTCAGTCTTTTTGCTCGTTTCGGACGTCGCGGTTTTGCTGGAAGAACTGGCGTCGCTTTTCGACTGGTCCTTCGTTTCCTCCGTCTTGGAAGAAGCCGAGCTGCTGGAAGAGGCGGCACTTTCGGACGAAGAACTGCTCTCGCTGGAAGCGGAAGGCAGAACGACAACAATCGTATCAGAGGAAGAAGCGTTTTCTTCCTCAACAGGTTCAGCAGAAGCATCGGCTTCCGGAGCGGTTTCCACGGTTTCTTCTGGCGCAGTTTCCGGCAGCGCATCCGTCTCGGCCGCAAAAGCAGGAACGCTCAGGGTCGAGAAGATCAGCGCGGCAGAAAGAGCCAGACTGACAACTTTCTTTCTCATGGTAAATGATTCCTTTCTACACATCAATAATCGCGAGGAGTGATCTCCTGTTCAAGCTTGCGATAGTCGAACTTGGCAGCCGGAGTCAGCGGCATCTCCGGCAGGAACTTATAGGCGACGGGCTGGACGTATTCGGGCAGCTCTTCGGCGCACATCTGACGCAGCTCCGCAATGATCTGCTTCTTTTTCTTGGGCGAAGCGTCCTGTGTCAGCACGACGTACACGAAGGGCAGACGGCCCTGTACATGATTTTTGTCTGTGCAGCCGACCACCGAACACTGATGGACAGACGGGTGCTGGCTGATGACATTTTCGATCATGGACGGGAAGATCTTGAAACCGTCGTGGCGGATGATGAGCCGTTTGATTCGGGAATCGAGGAAGACATAGCCGTCCTCATCCATGTAGCCGATATCGCCGGTATGGACCCAGATGCGGCCGTCGGGATGCTTGCGCAGGATCATCGCGGTCTCGTCGGGCTTGTTGTAGTAGCCCTTCATGGTGCCGGGGCCGGAGATGCAAAGCTCACCACGCTGACCGATGGACAGCTCCTTATCGGTGCCCGGCTCAAAGACGGATACCAGCGTGTTCACCAGCGGCAGGCCGACGCTGCCCGGCTTGTTGTTGAGACCGGCGGCAGCCGTTGCAGCCGAGGAGACTTCGGTCATGCCATAACCTTTTGCCAGCGGATACTGGACACTATGCTCTTTCAGGAAGTGGTTGACCGCCTCTTCTGCGCCCAGTGCGATGGCATCGCCGCCGGCAGCGTAGTTGCGGATGAAGGACAGGTCTTTGTCTTTCAGCTTGGGGTCAGCCGCCATCTGCTGATAATGAGCCGGAACGCCGAACATGTGTTCCGGGCGGTGTTTCAGAATCAGGGTTCCCAGCTTTGCCGGGTCGAGGTTGGGGATGATGACGACCTTCAGACCCAGTACCAGCGGCAGATGAACGCCGCAGGCATAGCCATAGGCGATGAATGGCGGCATGATGTTCATCAGATTCTGTCCGCGGCAGAACAGCTGCTCGTATGCGCCGAACTGCTGGGCGATGGCGTTGAAGTTCCGGTCGGTCAGCATAACGCCTTTGGGCGAACCGGTGGTGCCGCCGGTGTGGACGACCACGCAACAATGCTCCGGGTCATACGGCTCAGCGGTAGTGCTTGCGTTTTTGCCATCCTCGATCATCTGCTTCCAGCGGATGACATTGGATTTGTAGTGGTTGCGGTCGGGATTCGTCAGCTTGTAGCCGATGGACATTGCCAGCGGCAGGGAGTCGGCAGGGGAGAGGACGACCACATGCTCCACATGGGTGCGCTTTGCAGCCTGACGGCAGCGTTCATAGACGACGTTCAGGCAGATGAGGATATGGGAATCGACTTCTTCGATGTACTCCCGGATGCCCTCTTCGCTGTAACGGGGGTCGACCAGATTCAGCGATGCACCGATCAGGTCAGCGGCGTAGAACGCATAGATGACTTCCGGGGTCATGACGCTGACGACTGTGGCGATGTCGCCCTTTTTCATGCCCAAAGCACGGAAGGCAGCGGCAGTCTTTTTGACATTGACGATCAGGTCAGCATAGGTGATCTTCCGGCCATAATATTCCAGAGCGACGCTTCCCAGATGTTTCTGGTTCTGCTGGCAGACATACTCGAAGGCAGAGCAGTCCGGAAGGGTCTGTTCCACGAATTTCTTGTCGTAATATTTCAGCCAGGGCCGCTCTTGAGAAGCGTAGCGGACATTCTGTTCAGTTGTCATGGTTTCATTCCTTTACTTTAGAGAGTCCGTGATTTTTTACATCAGGCTCTTTGTGAAAAAGATACGCAGGATACAACAGCTATTGTAGTAGTCCACTGAGAAAATGTCAATGAACAGCAAGTGAAAGATGCCGAAATGTGCAGGAAAAGGTTTACGATTCCGTCGGGGTGCTGACGGGCGTTTCCGGAGCAGCCGGTTCTGCCGGAGCGGTTTCCGCAGCCATCTGTTCGACCGCAGCTTTGGCCGCTTCCTCGGCGGCACGCTTGGCTTCCCGCTCTGCCTGACGTTCCTTTGCACGGGCAAGAGCTTCTTCCTGCCGCTTTTTGGTGCGAGCCTTGATGCGGCAGACCGAGCAGATGCCCTCCGGGCTATTGGGAGAGATGGGTTTGCCGCACTCCTTGCAGAGAGTCTTGGTGCATTTGTAGATGCTCACCGGGCCGAGGCTGGTCAGCTGACGGAGCTTCATCCCGTCGATGCCGCTGTTGGAGCAGGAAGCGACGCAGACGCCGCACTCGCTGCACTTCCAAGGGGTCACGACTACACGAGTCTGACCGTCGGGCATGTCTTCCAGTTTGAGCGCACCGGCACGGCAGGCCTTTTCGCACTTGCCGCAGCCGAAGCACTTGGTGGTGAAGTTGGGCAGATGATAGCCGTAGTGAAGCGGTGTTTCGGAAGCCGCCTTCAGCTGCTTTGTCCGCTGATGGAGCATCAGACGGAAATCCACACTGGCGTCATCGTCGCTGCGCATACCGGGCAGCATCCGAAGAAGCTGCTTGGTACCGGCTTTGGAGCCGTGGGTCATGTGGCTGAACATTTCCCGGCGAGAGAGTTCCTGCACATGGAAGGGGAAATCCTCTTCGTTGTAAGCCAGTGAGAACCGTGCCTCAAAGAGCGGCTGTCCGAAGAACTCGACCAGACGGGTCAGCTCTTTGCGGAGCTGCTCGGCACAGGCGTCGTTCTCACATTCGCCGCAGGGCGTCAGGTCAAGAACGATCTTCTTATTCAGGGCAAGATAAGCCAGAGCTTCCCAGGAAAGAGCGGCGATGCAAGAGCGGACAACGGTATTCTTCCGGTCGCTCTTCTCACAGCCGATCCAAAGGGTGTCGTTGTCGGTGTCCGCAGGAGAGGTGTCGCGCTGGACCTGTTCCGGCGAGGGAGCGATGCAGCCGCTCCGGCAGGCCGAGACGCAGAGGCCGCAGTCGGTGCAGGGGTCCCAGTCCTTGACA
>ERZ808240.1794-NODE-1794-length-25409-cov-3.790605_pt1 | contig 25409 bp, 21 predicted proteins | sample MGYA00521084_ERZ808240 | MGnify/ENA primary metagenome ERZ808240 (study PRJEB31516, sample SAMN03275571) | gut metagenome | biome: mammalia-associated habitat; material: feces | host: Papio cynocephalus | place: Kenya | collected 2012-08-06 ... | reverse complement strand
GTGCTGCTAATATCGTTCCTAACTCAACAGGTGCTGCTAAGGCTATCGGTCTTGTTATCCCAGAGTTAAATGGTAAGTTAATCGGATCAGCTCAGAGAGTTCCAGTTCCAACAGGTTCAACAACAATCCTTACAGCAGTTGTTAAGGGTGCTGATGTAACAGTTGATGGAATCAACGCTGCAATGAAGGCTGCTTCATCAGAGTCGTTCGGTTACAACACAGATCCTATCGTTTCATCAGACGTAATCGGTATGAGATATGGTTCATTATTTGATGCAACTCAGACAATGGTATCAAAGATCGCTGATGACTTATATGAGGTTCAGGTTGTATCATGGTATGATAATGAGAACTCATACACAAGCCAGATGGTTAGAACAATTAAGTACTTCGCAGAGTTAGCATAATTGACTGACAAATTGTAGTAATTAATTTGACCTTACAATGGGTCCGGTCTTCATGGACCGGACCCTATATTTCTTTTACAGAGATGTAGTTGTATTCTGTAACAAATATGAAGATAAAAGTATAAAAATCAGGAGGTTTAATAGTAATGTCATTAAACAAAAAATCAGTAGATGATATTAATGTAAAGGGAAAACGTGTCCTTTGCAGATGTGACTTTAATGTACCATTAAAGGAAGGTAAGATCACAGACGAGAACCGTCTTGTAGCAGCACTTCCTACAATCAAGAAATTAATCGCTGACGGTGGAAAGGTAATTCTTTGCTCACACCTTGGTAAGGTTAAAACAGAAGAAGACAAGAAGACAAAGACTCTTGCACCAGTTGCAGTAAGACTTTCCGAACTCCTTGGACAGGAAGTTAAGTTCGTTGCTGAGCCTGAAGTTGTTGGACCAAAGGTAAGAGAAGCTGTAGCAGCTATGAAAGATGGCGATGTTATCTTACTTGAGAACACACGTTTCAGACCGGAAGAGACAAAGAATGGTGAAGCATTCTCTAAGGATCTTGCTTCTATCTGTGATGTATTTGTAAATGATGCATTTGGTACAGCCCACAGAGCTCACTGTTCAAATGTTGGTGTTGCAAGCCTTGTTGACACAGCGGTTGTTGGATACTTAATGCAGAAAGAGATCAACTTCCTTGGAAATGCAGTAGAGAATCCTGTAAGACCATTTGTAGCTATCCTTGGTGGTGCAAAAGTTGCAGACAAGTTAAATGTTATCTCTAACTTACTTGAGAAGTGCGATACACTGATCATCGGTGGTGGTATGGCTTACACGTTCTTAAAGGCAAAGGGATATGAGATCGGTAAGTCATTAGTTGATGATTCCAAGATCGATTATTGTAAGGAAATGATGGAAAAGGCTGAGAAGCTTGGTAAAAAGTTATTACTTCCGGTTGATTCCGTTATGGTCGATGATTTCCCTAACCCAATCGATGCTCCGGTTGAGACAGAAGTTTTTGATGCAGACAAGATGTCAGCAGACAAAGAGGGATGTGATATCGGACCTAAGACAATCGCATTATATGCAGATGCTGTTAAGACAGCTAAGACAGTTGTATGGAACGGACCTATGGGTGTATTCGAGAATCCTACACTTGCTGCTGGTACAAAGGCTGTAGCTGCTGCACTTGCTGAGACAGATGCTACAACGATCATCGGTGGTGGTGATTCAGCTGCTGCTGTTAACCAGTTAGGTTATGGTTCTAAGATGAGTCATATCTCAACAGGTGGTGGAGCTTCCCTTGAATTCCTAGAGGGTAAAGAACTCCCGGGTGTTGCTGCTGCAAATGATAAATAAAATGAGTACATGCTCCATCTGAATCAGACGGGAGAATATACAGATAATGAAAATATAATTTTCAAGGAGATAAAAGACATGTCAAGAAAGAAAATCATCGCTGGTAACTGGAAGATGAACATGACTCCAAGCCAGGCTGTAAAATTATGTGAAGAGTTAAAGCCATTAGTTGCAAATGACGACGTAGATGTTGTATACTGCGTACCTGCAATTGATATTGTACCTGTAGTAGAAGCTGTTAAGGGCACAAATGTAGAAGTTGGTGCTGAGAACATGTACTTCGAAGAGAAGGGTGCATATACAGGTGAGATTTCAGCAGAGATGTTAGTTGATGCCGGTGTTATGTATGTTATCATCGGACATTCAGAGCGTCGTGACTACTTCAAAGAGTGTGACTGTCTCTTAAATAAGAAAGTTAAGAAGGCATTCGAAGCAGGTCTTACACCTATCCTTTGCTGTGGTGAATCATTAGAGCAGAGAGAAATGGGTATTACACTTGACTTCATTCGTCTTCAGATTAAGAGTGATCTCAAAGATATCACAGCAGATCAGGTTAAGAGCATGGTAATCGCTTACGAGCCGATCTGGGCTATCGGAACAGGTAAGACAGCTACATCTGATCAGGCACAGGAAGTATGTAAGGCAATCCGTGACTGCATCGCTGAAGTATACGATACAGACACAGCAGAAGCTGTAAGAATCCAGTATGGTGGATCTATGAACGCTGGTAACGCTGCTGAGCTTCTTGCAAAGCCTGACATTGATGGTGGTCTTGTAGGTGGCGCTTCACTGAAGGCTGACTTTGGAAAGATCGTAAATTACAATAAGTAATTTATTTTTACAGTAATTTTAGTAACTCATATCTGGGATACAGAAAATTAATGTAATAATGATACCGTAAAATACCGGATGACGACAAAATGTGCACTGTGTATTTTACGGTATTTCTATTATAATTGGTAATTCGTGCTAAATGAATAGATTCGTACAGTGGTTTTGTACATCCTGGCAAACCATACTTCGTTGACGATTATGTATAACTGTGATATAATTCAAACGATTTTTGAACAAATTAAAAGAAAAAGGATGTAACTATGGAACATTTGAAGACATTCTGGAGCAGGAGATATCTGCTTGCGGAGCTGGTAAAAAAGGGAATCAAATTAAAATACAGACGGTCATATCTTGGTATTTTATGGTCCCTGCTGGAACCATTGATGACAACAGCAGTATTAACAGTTGTATTCGGAACCTTGTTTGATAACAAAAACAATTTATTTCCACTCTACATTTTAAGCGGACGTTTGCTGTATTCGTTTTTTAGCAGTGGAACAAAAGCATGTTCCAAAGCAATTCGTGCAAATGCAGGTATGATAAAAAAGGTATATGTACCGAAGTATCTGTATCCAATGTCATCGGTTCTTTTTAATTTTATTATTTTTATGATATCGTTATTAGTAATGATACCGTTGTTTGTTTACTGTCATCATATGCCGAAGCTGCAGATACTTCTGATGTTTATTCCTCTGTTGATCCTGCTGCTTATGACATTTGGTGTTGGAATGATTCTTGCAACAGTCACGGTGTTCTTCCGTGATATGGAATATCTATGGGATGTTTTTCTGATGATCATAATGTATACATGTGCGATTTTCTATTATCCGACACGTTTGTTAACGAGTGGATATTCCTGGCTGTTAAAGTATAATCCGTTATATTGTGTTATACACAATTTCCGTGCATGTGTGCTGGGTGATCCATTGAATTGGAGTTATATGCTGTATGCATTTATATTTTCCATATTTACAATTTTGATCGGAACATACACGTTCTATAAGAAACAGGATAAATTTATTCTTCATATTTAAGGGGACAGGCATGGGTAAAGAAGCACTTATTGTTGACAACGTCAGTATGAAATTCAACCTGAGCAGTGAAAAGGTTGACAATATAAAAGAATATATTATTAAGTCTATCAAGCACCAGATCAGTTATGATGAGTTCTGGTCTTTAAAGAATGTCAGTTTTACGATGAACAAGGGTGAACGAATGGGAATCCTAGGATTAAATGGTGCAGGAAAGAGTACACTGTTAAAGGTTATTTCCGGTGTATATAAACCGACAGAAGGTAAAGTGATCCGTCATGGAAAGGTTGTGCCTCTGTTGGAACTTGGTGCAGGCTTTGACCAGCAGTATACCGGAAAAGAGAATATATTTTTATATGGAACTGTCCTTGGATATACAAAGGGATATCTGGAAGAAAAGTATGATGAGATTGTAGAGTTTTCCGAGCTTGGAAAATTTATCGATGTACCGATCAAGAATTATTCATCCGGTATGAAATCCAAACTGGGATTTTCGATTGCAACGATCTCGAATCCCGATATTCTGATCCTGGATGAGGTATTATCTGTAGGAGATGCCAAATTTCGAAAAAAGAGTGAGGCTAAGATCATGCAGCTTATGGAGGGTGGAACAACTGTTTTATTTGTTTCCCATTCTCTTGCACAGGTTCGCAGAATCTGTGATCGGGCGCTGATTCTTGACCATGGCACATTAAAAGCCATTGGAGGAATAGATGAGATATCAAATCAGTATGAAGCGATGATAGATGCGACGGATACTGGTAATAAGAAAAAATAGAAGGAGAATAATAATGAGTAAAAAACCTGTAGTTTTAATGGTACTTGATGGTTATGGAATTAGTAATAAGACAGAAGGAAATGCGATTGCACTTGCAAATACTCCTGTTATGGATAAGTTAAAATCAGAGTATCCTTATGTAAAGGGTGCTGCTTCCGGTCTTGCAGTTGGGCTTCCGGATGGACAGATGGGCAACTCTGAAGTTGGTCATATGAACATCGGTGCAGGAAGAATTATATATCAGGAATTAACAAGAATTACAAAGTCCATTCAGGATGGCGATTTCTTTAAGAATGCAGAGTTGTTAGAAGCTATCGAGAACTGCAAAAAGAACAATTCCGATCTTCATGTATGGGGATTATTATCAAGTGGTGGGGTACACAGCCATAATACACATTTGTATGCAATTCTTGAGTTATGTAAAAAACAGAATTTTAAAAATGTATATGTTCATCCATTCTTTGATGGTAGAGATACTGCTCCTGCATCAGGAAAGGGCTTCTTAGAGGAGTTGCTTGTAGAGATGAAGAAGATCGGTGTAGGTAAGGTTGCTTCCCTTTCCGGTCGTTATTATGCTATGGATCGTGATAACAGATGGGATCGTGTTGAGCTTGCATACAAATCACTTGTAACTGGTGAAGGGGTACAGGCAGAGGATCCTGTTGCAGCAGTACAAGCTTCTTATGACAAGGAAGTTTATGATGAATTTATTCTTCCTACAGTTATTACAGAGAACGATAAGCCGGTATCACTTGTAAAGCCAAATGATTCAGTTATCTTCTTTAATTTCAGACCGGATAGAGCAAGAGAGATCACCAGAGCATTCTGCTGCGATGATTTTGATGGCTTTAACAGACCGGACGGAAGATTCCCACTGGTATATGTATGCTTTGTAGATTATGATGAATCTATACCAAACAAGATCGTTGCATTTAAAAAAGAAGAAATCGATAATACATTTGGTGAATATCTTGCAGCAAATGGTAAGACGCAGTTACGTCTTGCAGAGACAGAGAAGTATGCACATGTTACATTCTTCTTTAATGGCGGCGTAGAAGAACCATATAAGGGTGAAGACAGAATCCTTGTTAAATCCCCTGCTGTTGCAACATACGATCTGCAGCCTGAAATGAGTGCTCCGGAAGTATGTGAGAAGCTGGTGGATGCGATCGGTTCAGATAAATATGATGTGATCATTATTAACTTTGCAAATCCTGATATGGTAGGTCATACAGGTGTTATCCCTGCAGCAATCAAGGCAGTAGAGACTGTTGATAGCTGTGTAGGAAAGGCAGTAGAGGCAATTAAAAAGGCAGACGGTGTATTATTTATCTGTGCAGATCATGGTAATGCTGAGCAGATGATCAATTACGAGACTGGTGAGCCACATACAGCTCATACAACAAATCCTGTGCCATTTGTACTTGTAAATTATGATACGAGCTATGGATTAAGAGAAGGTGGATGCCTTGCAGATATCGCACCTACACTCCTTGAGATCATGGGACTTCCACAGCCTAAGGAAATGACAGGTAAATCACTTCTTATTAAGAAATAAAAAAGAGGGACAGACAAATGAAGAAATTTTTTCAGGAGTTTAAAGAATTTGCATTAAAGGGAAATGTTCTGGATATGGCGATCGGTGTGATCATCGGTGGCGCGTTCTCAGGACTGGTAACTTCACTGACAGACTGTTTTATCAATCCGATCATTGGATGCATCGGTGGTGCTGAAGTACAGGGTAAGATCCATCTGTTGGGAGATCAGTATATCGATTATGGCTCATTCATTACAGCAGTGATAAACTTCATTATAATGGCATTTATTATTTTCCTTCTGATGAAAGGAATCAAAAAGCTGTTATCTCTTGGTAAAAAAGAGGAAGTTGCTGCACCTTTAACAAGAAAGTGTCCATATTGTTATGGCGACATTGATGTAAAGGCTACAAAATGTATGTATTGTACATCTGATGTAGAACCAACAGTAAAAGTAGAAGAATAAAATGACTATGTTCTGTATGATACAGATCAAAGAGTCAGTAGAAAATGAATAGAAAATACCTGACGGAGAATCATAGTAGCAGATGATTTATCCGGCAGGTATTTTTTGCTTTACAGGAATGTTGATTCTAAAAAGTAAAATAAGAGTATGCAGATGTTCAGAGATTTTTCATGACATATAAATCTGATTTTATAAGATGAATACTTTGGGAAAAAGTGTGAATACTATAAAAGAATAAAATTGCCAATAATTGTACGGATAGAAAGGCAGAATGGAGAATCATATGAACAGATTGGAAATTATTGAAATTAAAGCAAGAGAAATACTTGATTCAAGAGGAAATCCTACAGTTGAAACAGATGTTACACTGGCATGTGGATGTAAAGGTCGGGCAATGGTTCCATCCGGTGCGTCAACCGGACAGTATGAAGCACACGAACTCCGGGATGGGGAAAAACGATATATGGGTCAGGGCGTATATGGTGCATGTAATAACGTAAATAACAGAATTGCAGACAAATTGATCGGAATGGATGTTACAAACCAGACTGAGATCGACAGGATCATGATAGAAGCAGACGGAACAGAAAATAAGACACGATATGGAGCAAATGCGATGCTCAGTGTATCCCTTGCTTGTGCAAAAGCTGCTTCCATGGCGCTTGGGATGCCGCTTTACCGATATTTGGGAGGCGTGAATGCCAAAAGACTTCCTGTTCCGATGATGAATATATTAAATGGAGGCAGACATGCCGATAATACAGTAGATTTTCAGGAGTTTATGATCGCACCGGTTGGAGCAGAATCCTTCAAGGAAGCAATGGAGATAGCCTGTGAGATCTATCATGTGTTAAAGATAGAATTAAATGTCAGAAACTTAAGTACAGGTGTTGGTGATGAAGGTGGTTTTGCACCGAATCTTGCAACAACATATGATGTATTAAATCTTCTTGTAGAAGCAATTGCCAAAGCCGGATACAATCCTGGTGTGGATGTACAGATAGCAATGGATGCTGCGGCATCCGAATTATATGACGTAGCATCTGACCGCTATTTCTTCCCGGGTGAATCGAGAATGACAGGAAAAGAGATACGCAGGAACTCAGAGGAAATGGTACAGTTTTATGAGGATCTTGTTACAAGATATCCGATTTATTCGATTGAGGACGGATTGGATGAAAATGATATGAATGGATGGAAAGTTCTGACATACAGACTGGGAAAACAGATACAGCTGGTAGGTGATGATCTGTTCGTAACAAATAAAAAACGTCTGTTAAATGGAATTGAAGATGGAATCGCAAATTCAATTCTTGTAAAGGTAAATCAGATTGGAACACTGACAGAAGCAATGGATTCTGTTGAGACCGCTCATAGAGCAGGATATTCATCTGTAATATCACATCGTTCGGGTGAGACAGAAGATACGTTTATTGCTGATCTTGCAGTAGCTATGAACTGTGGGCAGATAAAGACAGGTGCTCCTGCCAGAAGTGAGAGAACCGCAAAATACAATCAGCTGATCCGGATTGAAGAAGAACTCGGAAAATCAGCTGTATATGGTATAGAATAGATTTGAAGAGTTGTTATTATCTTACCGGAAGTTTCACCGTGAAATCGTCCGGAAGCTTATGTCCGAATTTATTATAAATGATACAATTATAAAGTCTTGTGGCTGTCACATCATAAGAGAGCATATTATATCCGACAGGATCTAATTGTCTGATGCCGTCTGCTGTTTTTGTAAAAACAGGAAAGACGGCATTTTGCTTAATCTCCTTTAAGACAGATGAACCGTTTCTGCGAAGGGCAAGAATGTGACCATAAAAACTCCAGCCGTTATCCTTGAACTGTTCCATATCTGTTTTCTTTACATCAAACAGTAGATGAAGAATTGCACGGTTGATACGAGTCTGGGTGATCTCTTTTGATTTTACGGATTCAAGGATGTCATGATAGCAGCTGCATATATCTGTCTTTTTCAGCTTATTATAAAGTGCAGGCGTCATGTCGGCTGTATCCGGCATGGCTGCCTGCTGCAAGATCCGGTACTGTAATAAAGCAGACAGATCATTTTCAAATACAGGAAGAGATCTGCCGTATTCTGATAAAAATAAAGAGGCTGAGGCATTCGGCAGGATCTGGCTCAGGGTGTCTGCAATATCTGAAGAAATGTCAGCCTCTTTCGTTTCCTGAATAAGAGAGCGAACGGCGGAAGCGGAACAGATCGAACCATTGATGGTGGTGCTGTTATATGCAGCATGTTCTCGCTTGATAATATATGGTTTGATTGTAGAATTCAGTTTTTTTAAAGCAGAAAGATATTCGACTGCAAGAATGTTGTTGGGTTCTGCAATAACAGGAACAGCGTCCGGAAGAAGTCTGGCAAATGCTTTTGCGCGTGCAGCCGGATAACTGATACCGTCTGAGATATACTGCCGGATCAGATCCGAGAATTCGGCAGGCTCATTTTTAAGAAAATCTGCAATTGTATTTAAAAGGGTTATATCATCACATTCCGCACCAAAGACAAGATAATCAACAGTGTGAAGTTTTTCGAGCAGGGAGACTCCGGCAAATGCAAAATCCCTGGCACTTGCTGTAGAAAAAACCATTGGAAGTTCAAATACAGCATCAATGCCATTTGAAACAGCCATATCCGCGCGCAGATATTTGCTGCAGACCGCAGGGAGACCGCGCTGGATATAATCACCGCTCATGACAGAGATAATATGTTCGCATCCAAGACCGGAACGTATCTGTTCCACCTGATACAGGTGTCCGTTGTGAAAAGGATTGTATTCTGCTATGATTCCGGCTGTTGACATATTATACCTCCGCGCATTCGGGAAACATCTCTTGCAAGCAAGTGTTTTTTTCTTCATTATTTCATGTGCTTCGCACATTCAATGCATTCGAAAAAAAGCATCCCTTGCAAGCAAGTGAATTTTTCTTTATTATTTCATGTGCTTCGCACATTCAATGCATTCGAAAAAAAGCATCCCTTGCAAGCAAGTGCTTTTTTTCTTCATTATATTTTATATTTTATTTTCTGTAAAGTATGGTATAATTAAAATGTGCATGGTCGGCGTAGTCTGGCCTTTTTTTCGTTAAAATGTACGATTTTTGTCACATTGATTCGTGTATGATGAAATAGAAGATTTCGGGAGCTGCTTAACAGGACAGATAAGAAGATGTCTTACAGAAAAAAACAGGAATGAATTCGATTTTCAGGATTGACATTTAAGAGAAAGGCTAGTAGTATAATAACAGAAATCGAACATTTGTTTATGGAGGTAGAAAGATGATAAAAGATGATGATAAGAAGAAAGCATTGGATGCTGCATTAGCACAGATTGAGAAGCAGTATGGTAAAGGATCTGTTATGAAGTTAGGAGATTCATCAGCCAATATGAATATAGAAGTAATACCAACAGGATCATTAAGCCTTGATATCGCACTTGGACTTGGCGGAGTTCCGAGAGGAAGAATTATTGAAGTATTTGGACCTGAGTCCAGTGGTAAGACAACAGTTGCCTTACATATCGTTGCTGAGATCCAGAAAAGAGGCGGTATTGCCGGATTTATCGATGCTGAACATGCACTTGATCCGGTATATGCGAAGAATATAGGTGTTAATATTGATGATTTATATATATCACAGCCGGATTGTGGTGAACAGGCACTTGAGATCACAGAGACGATGGTTCGTTCCGGGGCGGTAGATGTGATTATCGTTGACTCTGTAGCAGCACTTGTTCCAAAGGCAGAGATTGATGGCGAGATGGGTGACTCCCATATGGGCCTTCATGCAAGACTGATGTCACAGGCACTTCGTAAGCTGACGGCTGTTGTCAGTAAGACGAACTGTGTTGTTATCTTTATCAACCAGTTACGTGAAAAGGTTGGTGTCGTATTTGGAAATCCTGAGGTAACGACAGGTGGACGTGCGTTGAAGTTCTATGCATCTGTGCGTATGGATGTCAGAAGAATCGATACTCTGAAGATGGGCGGAGAGATCGTTGGTAACCGTACCAGAGTTAAAGTAGTAAAGAATAAGGTTGCTCCTCCGTTTAAAGAGGCAGAATTTGATATCATGTTTGGAAAAGGTATTTCCAGAGAAGGTGATATTCTGGATCTTGCTGTTGCAAATGATATCGTTGATAAATCTGGTGCATGGTATGCTTACATGGGCGATAAGATCGGACAGGGACGTGAGAATGCGAAAGCATTTCTGGCAGAGAATCAGGCAATCTGTGATGAGATTGATGAGAAGATCCGGGAGAAGCTTGGTTTGGTTGAATCTGAAGATGCTGAAGGAAAAGAATCAGAGTAATAGAAAGGCTGTTTATATATGCTGGTAACGGATTTAAAACGGATTGATGATAAAAGATTCTGTCTGTATCTTGATTATGAGGCGTTTGGACCATTGTATGCTTCAGATATCAAACGGTTAAAGCTGACTGTAGGAGAAGATGCAGATGCAGAAAAGCTTACACGGTTTCGAATGGAATATTTTTTTAGGAGAGCAATGGATAAAGCCATTGTAGCGATTAAATATTCAGAAAAGTGTGAATATGATATCAGGCAGAAGCTGCAAGAGCTTTGTTATGATAACGAAGTAGTTGAAACTACAGTTGAGAAATTAAAAAAATATAAATATGTAGATGATGCCAGATATGCGTCTGTATATGTCAGAAGTCATATTAATCATAAAAGCAAAAGAGAAATCACATATGCGTTATCAGCGAAGAAAATATCAGATGAATGGATTGAGGCTGCATTTGAAGAAAATCAGCTTCCTGACGAACATGAGATAGTGATGAGATTGATACAAAAGAAATGTCCGGCTTCAGAATTGAAGGATAGAAGGGATAAGGTTATTGCATATCTGCTTCGAAAAGGATATCCATATAGGCTGGTTGCTTCCTGCATGGACGATATTTTAAAGGATGAAACAGCGGTAATATAAGAAAATTTGCACAGAAAACGAGGCAGAAAATTGTTGTTTTTGTTTGTTTTCACTTGACATAATTAGTAAAAAATATTAAACTAAAATAGTTGTATAAGTGTACAATGAAAACTTAATAAGGAGGTGCTCCTGTGAGTGTTGGTGCGTGGATAATCATTTATATTTGCATCCTTGTTGTATGTATTGTTGCCACATGGTTTATCGCTATTGCATATAGAAAAAATATTGCAGAAGCGAAGATCGGCAAAGCAGAAGTTGCAGCAAGAGAAATTATAGATGAAGCTCAGAAAGATGCTGAAGCAAAGAAGCGTGAGATCTTACTCGAAGCTAAGGAGGATGCTTTAAAGACACGGAATGATCTTGAAAAAGAAGTTAAGGACAGGCGTGGTGAAATCTCCAGAATGGAGAAACGAGTTCTTGCACGTGAAGAAAGCATTGACAGAAAATCCGAAGCAATCGAAAAAAAGGAAGCAAGTCTTGCATCCAAAGAAGGTCAGCTCGAAAAGCAGAAAGCAAGAGTGGAGGAGCTTCAGGCAAAGCGTTTACAGGAACTGGAAAGAATTTCAGGATTAACCTCTGAACAGGCAAAGGAATACTTATTAAAGACTGTTGAAGACGAAGTAAAACATGAAACAGCAGTCATGGTCAAGGAATTAGAAACCAGAGCTAAAGAAGAAGCGAACAAGAAGGCAAAGGAGTATGTTGTTTCTGCAATTCAGAAATGTGCAGTTGATCACGTTGCTGAGACAACAATTTCACTGGTACAGTTGCCAAATGACGAGATGAAGGGAAGAATCATTGGTCGAGAGGGACGTAATATTCGTACACTCGAAACAATGACAGGTGTTGATCTGATTATTGATGATACACCGGAAGCGGTCATCCTTTCCAGCTTCGACCCGGTAAGAAGGGAAGTTGCAAGAATTGCACTTGAGAAGCTGATTGTTGATGGAAGAATCCATCCAGCAAGAATCGAAGAAATGGTAGAAAAAGCGCAGAAGGAAGTAGAAACCATGATGCGTGAAGAAGGTGAAGCCGCAACTTTGGAAGTTGGTATTCACGGTATTCATCCTGAGTTAGTAAGACTTCTTGGTAAGATGAAGTTTAGAACAAGCTACGGTCAGAATGCATTAAAGCATTCGATTGAGGTAGCACATTTATGTGGTTTATTGGCCGGAGAGATAGGTGTCGATGTCAAGGTTGCAAAACGTGCCGGATTACTTCATGATATCGGTAAATCAATCGATCATGATATGGAAGGTTCCCATGTACAGATTGGTGCAGATTTATGTAGAAAGTACAAAGAGTCTCCAATTATTGTAAATGCAGTGGAAGCCCATCACGGTGATGTTGAGCCAGAATCTTTGATAGCATGTCTTGTACAGGCTGCTGATGCAATATCAGCTGCAAGACCGGGTGCTAGAAGAGAAACACTGGAAACCTATACTACACGTCTTAAGAAACTTGAGGATATTGCAAATTCCTACAAGGGCGTGGAGAAGACATATGCTATTCAGGCAGGTAGAGAGATTCGAGTAATAGTTGTTCCTGAACACGTCAATGATTCCGATATGGTATTACTGGCAAGAGATATTGCAAAGCAGATTGAAAATGAGCTTGAGTATCCTGGCCAGATTAAGGTTAATATTATTAGAGAGTCTCGCGTAGTTGATTATGCTAAGTAAAAGTTTTGCAGCCTGTGGAAGAAATTCCACAGGCTGTTTTTAACTATAAAGGAGAGTCAAGTATAAAGAAGAGTTAAATATAATTGTTTATAAGTGGATGAGATATTCACAGGGGCGTGATTATAAAGAGGATGTTAGAGAAGGAGAGAAATATGGAAAGACGATTTATCAGAGAGAAAAAGGAACTTGCTTATCATGCACATATATTTGATGTATATAATGACTATCTGATTCTGCCGGATGGAAAGAAGGTGGTATATGACCTTATCGATCATGTACCGGGATGCTGTGTCCTGCCCGTGGATGAGGATGGAAAGTTGATATTTGTCAGACAATATAGAAATGCACTGGATGATATGACATTGGAAGTACCTGCGGGTTGTATGGATAAAGGAGAAACACCGGAACAGTGTATCAGGCGGGAACTGAAAGAAGAAACAGGATTTACAGCAGGACAGCTTATGTTTGTGACAAAAACCTGTCTTGCGATAGGAACCAGCAATGAGATGACATATATTTATATAGCAACAAACCTGCGACAGGGGGAACAGATGCCTGACTGGGAAGAATTTATCAAACTTGAAAAGTATTCACTGGAAGATGCGATGCAGATGATTGAAGATGGAAAAATCATTGATTCAAAGACGCTGATAGCAATTTATGCATATGCGAATCATGTATTAAAAAAGCAGATCAGACAGGGTATATAATATTTTATTTCAACATATAAAATACAAGTATCCTGAATACATGGGGGAGGAAGTAATGAAGAAGAATCTGCTTATCTATGTTTATATTATTGGGCTGATTGTTGGGACTGTACTGATAAATACGCAATTTGATATGACCGCGTTTATTTCCGGTAAGCCGATGGCGTGGAGTTTGCCTGTTTATGGGATGCTTGTATTGAAACGTGGATTAGGGCTTATATTATGTTATTGGTTTATATATAATCTTCCTGAAAAAATAAGAATACCTGCACTTGCTTGTATGGGCGGATGCATAATCGGAGTGACGGTGTCCATACGGGCATATAGCGGATATTTTTTTGGGTGTCTGCTGTATGGTGTGATTGTTTGTGTAATGGTGATGATATATATGGGCTTGATTCGCTGGATTCTGGTAGATGGGTCGGAAAAATATGGTATTCGAGAGCCGATGGGTCGGAAATATCTGGTAAAACGATTGATCATTATTACAATAGTATTAATAAACTGCATATTTGAGTTAAAAATTCTGAAATTTTTTTGAAAAGAGTTTTACTACATGTGGTATACATAATTCTGGATGGACACATGATTTGGTAAAAATACTGAAATTACTGGAAAAACCTTGATTTTACTTGTAAAAATTATGTTTGATTTTATAGAAATTTGTATTTATAATGATATTTAGTCTACATAATAAGGGGAAAAATGCGTGGAAATTTACATAGAGAAATATGTTGATTATCTAAAAAATGTTAAGAAATCAAGTGAAAATACAGTAGCTTCTTATCAGCGCGATCTTGTGAAGTTTTCTGATTTCTATCGGGAGAATGGAACAGAGGATATTCGTTCGATAAATGAGACAAATATCAACACTTATGTTTTGTATTTAGAAAAAAATGGAAAATCAATGGCAACTGTATCAAGAAGCATAGCGTCGATCAAGTCATTTTTCGGATTTCTTTTCCGGGAGAAGATACTGATGGACGATCCATCGGTCAATATCAAACCTCCAAAGATTGAAAAGAAAATGCCGGATATCTTAACGATAGAGGAGGTGAACCGGCTTCTTGACCAGCCGGGAGATCAGTCTCCAAAGGAGATCCGTGACCGTGCAATGCTGGAACTGTTATATGCAACAGGAATACGTGTATCGGAGCTTGTTACATTGAAGATTACAGATGTGAATCTGAAGATGGGGTATATTGAATGTCATGACCTCAGAAAGTCGAGGATCATTCCGATCGAAGATTCGGCACAGCGCGCACTTGATAATTATATCTCGAATGTTCGGGATGATATGTGCAAGGATTCAGAGTATCTGTTTTCAAACTGCAAGGGTACGCCTATGACCAGACAGGGCTTCTGGAAAATCATTAAGGTATATGCTGATAAAGCAGGAATTGATAAGGATATTACACCACATATGATCCGTCATTCATTTGCATCACATCTTGTAAATAATGGCGCAGATTTAAAGGCAGTACAGGAAATGCTGGGACATGCCGATATCTCAACGACACAGATCTATCTGAACAGCAAGCAGAGCCGCTTAAAAGAGGAATATCAGAAAGCACATCCGCGGGCATAAGCTGAACATAGCAGAAAACGATAAACGCCAGCTGACGGGCTATTGGCTGGACAAAGTATAAGCGGAATGTACATAGTAGAAAACATATTTGCGGGTGGCTATGCTGTATACCATGTTAATACGCAGTAAAGTATGAATTGTACGAAAAAAAGTACACAGAAATAGTTGCATCTTGTTTGTAAAATAGAATATAATCCTTTCGGTTGATAAAAGTTTAAAAGTGAAGGACGACAGGAGAAAGAAAAATGGAGAACAATTATTACTCACCGGTACAGATTCTGGAAAACAATATAAAAGCAGGCGTCAATAAAGCTAATATGGGGTTGCTTAAGATGATATTACTTGGTATGTTCGCAGGTATGTTTATTGCGATCGGAGCAGAGGGTTCAAACCTTGCAGCTCATAATCTGACAGGCGTTGGCGTTGCAAGAACGTTAACAGGCGTGATTTTCCCGATCGGTCTTATGATGTTAGTTGTAACCGGCGGTGAGTTATTTACAGGAAACTGTATGTTGACAATGGCACTTGCAGACCATAAGATCAAAGCATTACAGATGATAAAGAACTGGGTAGTAGTATATTTCAGCAATATGCTTGGATCTATATTAACAGCAGCTTGTGTATATGCTTCCGGTCAGTACGATTACTCAGATGGCGCACTCGGAGCATTCACGATCAAGGTTGCCATGGGCAAAGCAGATATCGATATCAGCAAAGCAATCTTTTCCGGTATCCTTTGTAATATTCTGGTATGTATCGCAGTATTGATGAGTAGTGCAGCGAAAGATCTGATAGGCAAACTGTTTGGAGCATTTTTCCCAATCCTGATCTTCGTTATCTCAGGCTTCGAACACTGTGTTGCAAATATGTACTACATTCCGGCAGGAATCATGGCATCAGGCAACAGCAAATATGTAGATAAAGCCTGTGAGCTTTATGGATATACATCCGCACAGATTTCAGATACACTTACGGTTGGCGGTTTTGTTCATAACCTGCTGCCGGTTACACTTGGTAATATTATCGGTGGCGGTATCGTAGTATCGCTGGGACTGTATGTAGCGTATCTGGTGCTTGATAAGAAAGAGAAATAAAAGAGAGAATATTATTTTGATATGTATGATAGAAAAAAAGATCTTGTAGCTATGTACTATGTGACTACAAGGTCTTTTTTGTAATTTTAACATACTATATGTCAATATATATTTAGAAAATATAAATGTATGTTGACATGTGTAATGCGTATATGCAATACTATAATTGCAACCATTATATTGCATAAAAGGGAGAAAAAATGAAGAAGATAAAAAGAAATATAATATTATTAGCATGTTGTATTACATTATTTAGCTCATTTGTTGTTTCGGCAACATCGGCGAGCAACTCTATATCTAATGGGGCTGCAACATTAACAGGATCGGCTCGTATGTATGATTATAGTAAGAAAAAAGATAAATGCATCATGACTGCAGCATTTGGGGGAGGAAATGCATCTGAAGCTACATCAGGTTCGATATCTGGTAAAATACAGGGTATAGATGTAAAAGTAAAAAGATTGGATACAGGTTATTTAGATAAAAGCAATAAAACCTATTCTGATTCTAAAATTGTTAGTGATGCGTATAGTGTGTTTACTGTTACAATATCATTAAAAGGTGCAGATTCTAAAGAAATATATGCACACGATTAATAAATAATACCAGAAGGTGTACATATAATGGTTGTAGATTATCAAAGGAAGTTAAAATGAGGATAAGAGATAAAGATTTTTTTAGATTGTTTTTGATCGTATATACACTTATGTTTGTGATTATTTTTCAGTGCTTCGATATTATTAATAAAATGCAGGCTGAGTTAAAGGGAAGGTTATATAATGGCAATTATTCTAATTTGGCAGGAATTGAAACAAAGTGTGATGTATGTATGAATCATCTTAAGGCAGAATATAATCAGGCGGGTGAACTTGAAGCTATGTCGATTGATGTTTCAGATAAGCACAGACAGAAGGAACATCTTGAAACTGCCAAAATGATCATAAAAGCAATGTATGGAAGAAAGTTCACGGTGTATTCATATGCCGATGTTCGGGTTAGTGGAATGCTTCAGGAAAGGTCAGAACTGGCAGTTTTTTCATTGAAGGATGAATTGCCATTTAATATCACTAAAGGGCGATCAATATGTTCGGACGATTTAGAGAAAAAAGCTCGTGTTGCAATTGTATCTGAGGATATGATAAATACAATGGTGAAAAAAGAAGAATATTATTACATAAAAATTAATAATGAAGAGTATCAAGTTGTTGGAATTTATGAACCTGTTGCAGATAAGGCAGATGTGTGTTTTGCCTATTTTCCTCAAACAGAATATCAATTTGAGGAATTCTGCAGGAATTTTATAGATAATATTTTTTCAATTTCTAATATGAAGTGGGGAATATTTGGAGTTTATATTGGATCAGAAAATAGTTTTGATATAAATGAAATAGATGAATTTATTTCGGAACTTGAAAAAATATCCGATACAACATTTGAAATAAAAGTAATAGATCGTTCGATTGCATCACCGAATGAAAAAATAAAAGTGTTAATTATAATATATGTATTATTGTTATTCTTTTGTATTGTTGTTTATATTCAGGTGATTGATATGTTTACAAAAAAAAGATATAAAGATTATGTAATATATCGTGCTTGTGGTTGCAACTGCAATATGATCGCAAGAAGATTATTTATGGAGATGCTGCCAATGTTTATCTGTTCATTTATTGCAGTTTTTATTGCAAATAACGTATATAATGTCTGGCTGACAGATTCTGTATGGTATAGTATTTCATATGAAGGTGTTGCGTTTATGGCAGGAACATCTGTTGTTCTTGTTTATATGTCAATTTTCATCATAATTATGAAGTTGCGTCGGATTAATCTGGCAGAAGGGATTATGGATCTATAAATGAAACTTAGGTATTTATGGAAAATCACGTTGGATAATGAATGGAAACAAGGAATTCGAAGTTTTTTTAATGTTATTCTATATATTGTTGGAATTACAATAATTGGACTTCTGGTGTATTTTGTCAGTCTTGAAACAGATACGAAGAAGTCGGTAGAGCGTTCTATACGAAAAGAAATAAAAACATTAGGAAGCATAAGTGTTGAAGGGAATCCTTCAGATATTCAGTATAATTCAAATTTTAATCTTTTGAAAGTTGTTAAAAGTTTTAGTGGCATAGATGCATGTTCATCTGGATGGGGAAATGGTTCACTGGCAATATCCGGAGACTGGCGTATCGAATATGAAGCATCGGAATACAGAGATGAAGACTTGAAATTACTGCAAGATATACAAAAAAAGAATGTTTATGATCCCGGATATGCAATACAGGGGAAAAGTTTGGAAACTACCTGGCTGGACGCTGGAGCGTGGGATATGATGAAAATTGATCTGCTGCAAGGCAGATGTCCTTCTGAGATTGATTATGCTTTATATGGTGACGCGATTCCAATCTATCTGGGGTATCGTTATAAAGATAAAGTGCAGCCGGGAACCCGCCTTATACATGGAGAAGAGGTTTATGTTGTAGAGGGGATTCTGAAGAAGAACAGTGTATTAGCTCCAAATAGTGATGATCTGATGAACATGTATCCGGAAGACCAGAATGCGATACCCTATCAAATACTTGATTATAGCATTTTGATAATTTTAAATTCAGAAATGGACAATACATATAATTGTTTTTTTACATTAAAAGATGGTTATTCATTTGATGATGTTCAAAGTTATCTGGATGCGTTAAATTTGAACCCGGATGTAGAATTTTACATCAATAGTGTAGAAAAATATCTGGATAATATGAGCAGGGAGTCAGAAAGGAAAGAAATGACTGGGTTATTTGTGTATGTCACTGTGATTGTGTGTTTGATTCTGTCGTGCTTTGAAATTAACACCATATTGGCACAGAGAAGAGAGTTTGGGATACTTCTTGCTTATGGGTTATCGCATAGAGATATTATAAAGATGGTATTGATCGATAATATAAAAAAATTGATCATTGCAATTCTGATTATGACGTGCGTAATAGCCGGTAAACTGGCAGCGAACATTATGGTAGAGAATATGACATTTTATATGCTGAAGAATACGATTTACAGTCGGTTGGTCTTGACGATTGGAATGATAGGGATATTGCTTGTCCTTTTGGTCTGTATTGTACCGTCAATTCTGTTAAAGAAAATATCTCCGGCGGAATTACTTGGAGGAAAATAAATGATTCAATTAATAGAAGCCAAAAAAATATACAAAAATGGCAGGACAGAATATCCTGCGTTGAATGGGATAGACCTGACTATAGAAAATGGAGAATATGTTGCAATTATTGGAACATCCGGATCGGGAAAAAGTACACTTTTAAATATCATAGGTGGGATGGATCAGACAACAGATGGTCAGTATCTGTATGATGAAAAGAATGTTAGCAAAATGAATTCTCATGCGCTTCATTTGTTTCGAAAGGAATATGTGAGCTTTGTATTCCAACGATTTGCACTATTGAATCAGTATAGTGTATATGAAAATGTGGAAGTACCGCTTTTGGCAAAGGGAATAGAGAAGAAAGAACGTAAGAAAAAAGTTCTTTCCGCATTGATGCAGGTTGGAATTCAGGATTTGTATAAGAAAAAGCCAAGTGAACTTTCGGGTGGGGAACAACAGCGGTGTGCAATTGCCAGAGCTTTGGTTATGGATACTCCTGTTGTACTTGCAGATGAACCGACAGGTTCTCTGGATAAAAACTCAGGCATTAAGGTTATGGAACTTTTAGAAGGACTGCATGAGCAGGGAAAGACCTTGATAATTGTAACACATGATATGGATATAGCAGAACATGCTGATCGTATAATACAGATTGAGGATGGAAAGATTGTTGCTGATACAAAAAAGAATTAAAAAATATTTATTATTGATAGGCGGAATTGTTATATTGCTTTCAGGTTGTGAAAAAAAAGAAAGTGATGATATGTTTGTGCTGGATCAGGAGGAAATGTCGATACAGGGAGAAGTTCAAAATAGTGAATTAGGGAAAAAACTGAAGGTGCCGCAAAGCATTGATTGCAAGATGGAAACGGAAGATGCCGACTTGCAAGCAATATTGATATCAGATAAGTCTGTCTGTATTCCAGATGTAGAACAACTTTATACAATGAAGTGCAGCAGAGAGAGACTGGATGCATCATACAAAAAGAAGATTTCAGAAGCAATATTTGGCGAAACAGCCCTGTATATATATGATGGCAACCCATTAATATCTGAATGTGATGAACAAATCCAATATTGCAAAAACAAGCAAAATATTTCGGATACCTTTTATAAACAATATTACCAGGCGAGTATAGAGGAGCTAGAGCAACAGAAAAAAACTGCACAGGAGATAAGAGAAAAGAATATTGATTTTTCGGCGGATCAGTACATTGGTATGATTAACGATCAAAAATATCTTCTTACATTTTATGGAAACGAAGACTATTGTGAATCCTTTGAACTAATGTTGTATCCGGAGAATTCAATGGAGAAATTTTTTGAGATTGATAACGGATATGGATTTGTTCAACCGACAGATATCTTGTCTGAAAATGAGTTGCTGTATTCGGATCTTTTGAATTATAGTGAAAATGAAGAAGATCTTTCAGCCGGGAATCGATGTAGTAAAACAATAGAGGAAGCGATAGATACCGCTTTGGGCTATGCTGGTGCATGTGTCTCATTGCCTATTGATACGGGATGTGTAGAACCATTTTGTGTATCCTATATAAAGGGTGAAACAGAGGAAGAAGTACTTTTGTGTGATGGATATTCTATAACATTTCTTCCGAAAATTGAACAAGTTACTCCTTTTGTGTCGGATTTGTATTATGTAGAAAGTATAGCAGGTCAATATGACAACAGAAATGACAGCCAATCAAGCATTATGACAAACGGTTCAATATTACGCATTGTAATATCTTCGAAAGGTGTGGTTGGTATTGGTTGTGTAATGCCGGTGAAACAGGATGAAAAAGCGAAAAAAGTGGAACAGCTTTTAACGTGGGATGAGATTATGGAAGCCTTGAAAAATGGCTTGCCGGAATACATCAAAAAGCATGGTGCGTCATATTCGCAAATTGCATTTAATCATGTAGAACTAACATACTATTTAGAAAAAACAGAGGAGGGATATTGTTATATTCCTGTATGGCTTTTGGCAAATATTGATGCGCAGTTACAGGTTCCAGATCAGCTTATTCTACTGGATGCAAGAAATGGAAGATTTGTAGAAATAAAATAATATTCCAGATATACAAAATACAACTGCCCTATATAGAATAACATTGTGAAGATTTCGTTTTTCGATGTATATTGCCAGTAAATACAAGTGCTTATTTGATCCGTAGGTGAGTTAACACAGGAGTATTACGAATCAGGCATATGTATCGAATAGAAATCGCAACAAGTTATTTGTATGGGGCAGTTGGTTGTATGTGGGAAGCCCATACTGTAGAGAACAGCTAATCTCACTATTTATAAAACTCCACCAGCTTGTCCATTCTTGCGGACATATTATCAAACAGTGCATTCACGATCGTGATCGCAGCCATAGATTCTACAACGACTACAGCGCGGGGACCGATGATCGGGTCATGTCTGCCACGGATCGATACATCAATATTTTCACCGGATTTGTTGATTGTTTTCTGTGTGCTGGCGATCGATGGGGTAGCCTTGAAATGACAGGTAAGTAACAGATCAGAACCGTCGCTGATTCCGCCAAGGATGCCGCCGGCATGGTTCGAGTTCTTATTTACAACACCATCTTCGATATGGAAACCATCATTATCATAAGAACCGGTATTTTCAGATACCATGACGCCATCCCCGATCTCAACCGCTTTTACGGCACCGATCGACATAAGGGCTTTTGCGAGATTTGCATCTAATTTATCAAAGACCGGATCACCCAGACCAGCCGGAACACCGGACACGATACATTTGACAGTAGAACCGATCGAATCATTTTGAGCCATGATATCAGAAAGATATGCAGATGCTGCTTCGCAGCTTTTTGCATCCGGCATATTCAGTTCATTCTTTGATATATAGTCTGCATCAAAGTCGGCAGGGTCGGATACGATATCACCGATCGATGAGACATAGGTTGTAAATGAAATATTTAATGTCTTTAAGATCTTTGCAGCGATCGCACCTGCGGCAACTCTGCCGATCGTTTCCCTGCCGGAGGAACGTCCGCCACCACGGTAATCACGGAAACCGTATTTCTGGTCAAAGGTATAATCAGCATGCCCCGGACGATAGTAGGTAGCGATATCTCCGTAATCACCGGAACGCTGTGAGGTATTCCGAACCATCAGTGAGATCGGAGTGCCGGTGGTCTTTCCCTCAAATACACCGGAAAGGATCTCTACCTGATCGGATTCCTTTCTTGGAGTTGAGAACTGGGAGAAACCCGGACGTCTGCGGTTTAAGTATACCTGAATATCATCCTCGGTAAGTGGAAGACCGGCAGGACAGCCGTCAACGACAACACCGAGTGCTTTTCCATGGGATTCGCCCCATGTAGTGATCTTGAATTTATTTCCAAATGTTGAACCTGACATAATATGTAATCTCCTTCATGTAGAATAAACACAGATAGCATTTTACATTTGATGTGTCTGTGTCAGATGTCTGAAGAACAGTATATTTATATTGCTCTCCATACCGTCACGATGCTATTATATAGTAGTTGAAAAACAAAAAGCAACAGAAAATGCTTTTTATATGGTAGTTGAAAAATAAAAAATACTTTTTGTATAGTGAAAGACACAGAAAACACAGAAAACCCTGATTTTAAAGTTGACACACCTTTGAAAGTGTGGTAGTCTGACAAAGGTCAGCCTGTACTTAGTTTAAGGAGTCTCCGTCCTTTTACCCAGTTCAGGCCAAGTATAATATTATGGAGGATTGTTATTATGATAACAAAAGAGCAGAAACAGGAAATCGTTGCTAAGTACGGCAAGGATGCAAATGACACAGGTTCAGCAGAAGTACAGATCGCACTTCTTACAGCAAGAATCAATGATTTAAACCAGCACTTCAAGGCTAATCCTAAGGATCACCACTCAAATCGTGGTCTGTTAAAGATGGTTGGTCAGAGAAGAAATATGCTTGCTTATTTAAAGAGCAAAGACATTGAACGTTACAGAAAGCTGATCGAGAGCCTTGGCTTAAGAAAATAATTTCTGCATCACAGATAAGAAAGACAGGTTATTCCAATGTATGTTGTAATGACCTGTTTTTTTGCATTCAATCTTGTATTTGACATATGAGTATGCTAAACTTTAATAGATTGCGGCATGGCAATTCGAGACTTCTACAAGCTGTATCTATAAGGTATGTCTTGTAGTTGTTTCGAGCCTGCTGCGGTTAATAATAGAAAAAACAGGAGAAAAGAAAATGAGCAAAGAATTCAAGACTTATTCTATGGACATTGCCGGCAAGATACTTCGTGTTGATATCGGCAGAGTAGCAGCACAGGCAAATGGCGCTGCGTTTATGCACTATGGTGATACAACTGTATTATCAACAATTACAGCATCCGAAAAGCCAAGAGACGGTATCGACTTCTTCCCATTAAGCGTTGAGTATGAAGAGAAGATGTATGCAGTAGGAAAGATTCCTGGCGGATTCAACAAGAGAGAGGGAAAAGCATCTGAGAATGCGATCCTTACATCCCGTGTTATCGACCGTCCGATGCGTCCGTTATTCCCTAAGGATTACAGAAATGATGTTACATTAAACAACCTTGTTACATCTGTTGATCCTGAGTGCAGACCGGAACTTGTTGCCATGCTTGGTTCTGCTATTGCAACAGCTATTTCAGATGTTCCATTCTGCGGACCATGTGCAATGACACAGGTTGGTATGATTGATGGAGAATTCATCATTAACCCATCTCAGAAACAGTGGGATGAAGGTGATCTGAAGCTTACAGTTGCATCTACAAGCACAAAGGTTATCATGATCGAAGCTGGTGCAAATGAGATCCCTGAGGACAAGATGATCGAAGCAATCTACAAAGCACATGATGTAAACCTTTCTATCATTGAATTCATTAATAAGATGGTAGAAGAAGTAGGTAAGCCAAAGCATGATTATGTAAGCTGTGCAATTCCGGAAGAATTATTTGCAGCTATGAAAGAGATCGTAACTCCTGCTGAGATGGAAGTTGCTGTATTTACAGATGAGAAGCAGGTAAGAGAAGAAAATATCAGACAGATCAGAGAAAAATTCGAAGAAGCGTTTGCTGACAATGAAGAATGGCTTGCGCTGATCCCTGAAGCATTATATCAGTATCAGAAGAAGACTGTAAGAAAGATGATCCTAAAAGATCGTAAGAGACCGGATGGACGTGCGATCAACCAGATCAGACCACTTGCTGCTGAGGTTGACATCATTCCTAGAGTACATGGTTCTGCAATGTTCACGCGTGGACAGACACAGATCTGTGATATCGTAACACTGGCTCCATTATCAGAGATCCAGAAGATCGATGGATTAGATGAGAATGTAGTATCCAAGAGATATATGCATCATTACAACTTCCCATCATATTCTGTTGGTGAGACAAAGGTATCCAGAGGACCGGGACGTCGTGAAATTGGACATGGTGCACTTGCTGAGCGTGCCCTGCTTCCTGTATTACCATCTGTAGAAGAATTTCCATATGCGATCCGTGCCGTATCTGAGACATTTGAGTCAAATGGTTCTACTTCTATGGCATCTACCTGTGCATCCTGTATGTCACTGATGGCTGCCGGCGTACCATTAAAGTCAATGGTTGCAGGTATTTCCTGTGGTCTGGTTACAGGTGATACTGATGATGATTATGTAGTATTAACAGATATTCAGGGACTGGAAGATTTCTTCGGAGATATGGACTTCAAGGTAACAGGTACTTATAAGGGTATCACAGCGATCCAGATGGATATCAAGATCCACGGACTGACAAGACCGATCG
>ERZ808240.1793-NODE-1793-length-25420-cov-22.062882_pt1 | contig 25420 bp, 14 predicted proteins | sample MGYA00521084_ERZ808240 | MGnify/ENA primary metagenome ERZ808240 (study PRJEB31516, sample SAMN03275571) | gut metagenome | biome: mammalia-associated habitat; material: feces | host: Papio cynocephalus | place: Kenya | collected 2012-08-06 ... | reverse complement strand
GGTTCTTGGCGAGCAGGGTGGTGTTGTCGTCGAGCTGCAAGTAGCAGGCATCGCCGTTTTGCTTCACGGTGACGAGGGCGTTTGGTAAAACGCGGTCCCAGTTGCAATCGTCGTCGCTGTCGCAAGACTGGAGGGTGAAGGCTGAGAGCAACAAGGCTACAGCCAGCCATGCTTTCATAAATCCCAATCCTCTCTCTTTCTTAAAACTTAAAGATGTAATTCTTTTGAAATCTAATTTTCTCATACTTATCTTTTCCTTTCTTTTCTTAATTCATATTATGATAGCGTCATTTCTGTTTCTATATTTTAGTAGGGACAAATGCGTCCTGTTTCTTCTCTATTCCACCTATAAAATGAGATCAATAAGAAAAACTTGCTTGGCTTTTGGCAAAAGAAAGTTAAATGTGAATTCTTTGTCGTTTTTTAGCATTACCTTTGCATCTGAAATCAGAATGGATTCATGAGTAAGGTAATAAAAAAGATATTTAGATCATTATCGTATATAGTTTGTATTGTGGTGCTTTCGTTGGTGCCCGATGCTTGGCTGTGGCATATTGGTGTGGCAGACTGGCCTTTGCCGCTTGCCATCGCCTGGTGGATTCCCTCGCTGCTCATCTTGTTGGCGGAGGTGGGATTGCAACTAGGCAAGTTTCATCGTGAGTCGGTGAGGGTGCTGTTTTCGCTCCTCCTCTTCTCGGTGATGCCGAAGGTGGTGTTCATCCTCTTCGATCTCTTCCTGCCTTGGTTCTTAGCCTTGCTGCCAGCCTTGGCGTTGGCGGGATGGTTTCTCTATGGATTCTTGGTGGGCTGGAAACGGTTGGAGATACACAATGTCACTTATTCCTCGCCCGAACTTCCACCTTATTTTGATGGATATAAGATATTGCATTTTAGTGATTTCCACTTGGGAACATTCCCGAAAGGCTCTGACTTCGTGAAGCAAGTGGTGGAGCGTGCCAATGCCGAGGGCGTGGAGATGATGCTCTTTACGGGCGACTTGGTGAATGATGCTGCCGACGAGGTGAAACCTTATCTGGAGGAGTTGAAGAAGCTGCAAGCTCCCGATGGCATCTTCTCTGTTTGGGGCAACCATGACTACTGCGAATACAATACCAACCATAGTTTGAGCGCCTTGCGAAAGAATCGCCGTATGCTCTTCGACTTCCAAAAACAGTTGGGGTGGCATCAGCTGATGAACGATCATTTCACCGTGTCGCATGGCATGGCTTCGATAGAAATCATCGGCGTGGAGAATGCCGGTCAGCCACCGTTCACCAATCGCAGCAACCTGCGGAAGGCGATGAAGGGCGTGGCGAAGGATGCTTTTAAGATAGTGCTTACCCACGACCCGCATCATTGGCGGCGAGAGGTACTGAGGATGGGAGTGCATCTTACGTTGGCGGGGCATACTCACGCAGGCCAGTTGAAAATAGGCAAGTTGACTCCTGCCTCTATGGCTTTCAAAGAGTGGGGAGGCGAGTATCGTGTGGGTAAGCAGATGCTCTCAGTATCGGCAGGACTGGGCGGCTCGTTCCCCTTCCGGTTGGGAGCTTGGCCCGAGATGACGGTCATCACCCTGAAGCGTGATTTAGATTCTCGCTATCGCTGAGGCCGATAAAAGCAATAAGAAAAACTGATAGCAGGGACAATGGATAAAAACGTTAAAATGCTGAGGCGAAGTGTTAACCGATGGTTAAATATTCGATATTTATTCATATTTCGGAAAAATGTTTGCCAAATACTTTGGTAGTTCGGATATATAATCGTAACTTTGCATCAGTTTTCGCATATATTTGGGCAAATGGGGGGTGTCGAGAGACTGTACTCCATTTGTTTTTTTTATGTAGAAAGAAGTATTGCGTTCGACATTTAGAATAAAAGTAATCAGTAAGTTTAAAGCTTAACTTTTCATGTTTCAAGCTTTTACTTTTTCAAGTTCAAAGCTTAACTTTTAAAATTTTAAAGAAAAATGAAGATTCCAGTAGAAGAACAATATAAATTCGTAAAACTTTCTTTACCAGATGGAAGCAAGGCTGAAGGTCAGGCTGTATTGTTGCATGCTTGTTGTGCGCCTTGCTCGGCAGCCATAGTGGAGTGTATGCTTCGCAATGGCATGAAGCCTACGGTATTCTTTAGCAACAGTAACATCTATCCCCAGAAGGAATATGAGATTCGCAAGCATGAATTAATCCGATTCTTGGAGGCACAAGGCGTGCCTTATGTGGAGGATGAGTACGACCACGAGATATGGAGATGTGCCGTCAAGGGATTGGAGAATGAGCCAGAGCGAGGAAGTCGTTGCTCCGTTTGCTTCCAGTTCCGTCTCACTCGTGCTGCCCTGTATGCGCAGGAGCATGGTTTCCATCTCCTCACCACCACGCTCGCTTCTTCCCGTTGGAAGAATATCAAGCAGATAGACATGGCTGGCCATATCGCCGTGGAAACTTGTCCTGATGTGGAATGGTGGGATATGAACTGGCGAAAAGGAGGATTACAGAATCGACGGGGCGAACTGCTCAGAATCAATGAATTCTATAATCAATTGTATTGTGGCTGTGAATTCAGTTTAGCTTCATCGGAAGCAATGCGGAGAAGCAATCCCACAGATTAAAATCGTATATAAAAAACTCCCACAGATTAAAATCGTATATAAAAAACTCCCACAGATTTCACTGATGAACACAGATCGGCTTGTGCCTAAAAACTCCTTGTAAGCAAGGAAGAAAAACTCTGTGTAATCTGTGAAATCTGTGGGAGATTTCGTTATAAGGGCGCTAGCCCATCTGTGTTAATCTGCGTAATCTGCGGGAGACTTATGAAAGACCGGTGATTTCACCGTTCACTACGTCGATGCGCTCTGCCTGTGGGCTCTTTGGCAAGCCAGGCATACGCATGATAGGACCAGCGATGACGACAATCATCTCGGCTCCCATGTTCACGGTGATGTCACGCACATGCAGTTCGAAGCCGTCGGTAGGACCGTAAGCCTTGGCATCGGTAGAGAAACTGTATTGTGTCTTGGCGATGCAGACAGGGAATTTCTCAGCACCCAATTTCTTGATTTCCTCTATCATAGCCTTGGCTGAGTCGCTCAGGGTAACTGAACCTGCACCATAGAGATTCTTCGAAATCTTCTCAATCTTCTCCTCCACGGTGTCATCATCGTTGTAGGCGAAGTAAAGAGGAGCTGATGGATGCTCGTCGATGGTCTTCACGACAAGGTTGGCGAGTTCTACGGCTCCCTTGCCACCCTCGGCGAAGGCATTGTTGACGGCGAATCCGCAACCCATCTCCTCGCAGTGTTTGCGCAATACCTCGATTTCCTCATCGGTGTCGGTAGCAAACTTATTGAAGGCGATGACCACAGTCTGACCGAAGCTCTGCAAGTTCTTTACGTGCTTATCTAGGTTCCAGTAACCATTCTCCATACCCTCGATGTTAGGCTTCTTGATGTCTTCCTGTGCTACGCCACCGTGCATCTTCAGTGCCTGGAGTGTTACTACGAGAACGGTGAGGTCTGGCTGCAAACCCGTCTTACGGCACTTGATGTCGTAGAACTTCTCTGCACCGAGATCAGCACCGAATCCTGCCTCTGTGATAGCGTAGTCGCCATATTCCAGGGCTGCTGCCGTAGCCATTACTGAATTACATCCGTGGGCGATGTTGGCGAAAGGACCGCAGTGGACGAAGGCTGGTGTACCCTCGGTAGTCTGTACCAAGTTTGGCTTCAAGGCATCGAGCAGGAGGGCTACGATAGAACCGCCCACACCCATATCCTTGACGGTGAATGGCTTGTCGTCCTCTGTGATACCGAGGAGAATATTGTCGATGCGACGGCGCAGGTCGTCGAGGCTTGTGGCAAAACACATGATAGCCATAATCTCTGAGGCTGGAGTGATGTCGAATCCACTTTCGGTCTCGATGCCATCCTTAGGACCTAGACCTGTGATGATGCGACGCAGACCACGGTCGTTCACGTCCATTACGCGACGCCAAAGAATCTTCTTCAGTTTGAATCCCTCAGCCTCGTGCTGATAGCGATAGTTGTCGAGCAGGGCGGAAATCATATTGTTGGCTTCGGTGATGGCATGGAAGTCGCCGGTGAAGTGGAGGTTGATTTTCTCCATAGGCAATACCTGGGCGTAACCGCCACCTGCAGCACCACCCTTCATACCGAAGCAAGGACCCAGCGATGGTTCGCGGAGTGCTACCACTGCCTTCTTGCCAATCTTCTGCATACCGAGGGCGAGGCCTACGCTCACAGTGGTCTTGCCGTTGCCAGCCTTGGTAGGGCTGATGGCTGTGACGAGAATAAGATGATGATTCTTGAATTTGTTGGTGTCGATGTCGCCCGTGGTAATCTTGGCGATGTAACGGCCGTAGTTCTCCACTTGGTCTTCATGGATGCCAAGCTCTGCTGCCACCTCGTTGATAGGGCGCAACTTAACTGATTTTGCTATTTCAATATCTGTCAGCATAAATGTTGTATGTATTAGTTATGTGAGTGCAAAGGTACGGAAAAGAATTCAGATATTAGAAAATCAATGTATAAAAAAACAAAAACTTATCTTTTGGACGGTCTAAATAAGAAAAAAGTATTCTAAATAAGAAAAAAGAGGCAGATTCCCATCTGCCTCTTTTTACAATCTAACTAACTTTCTATTCTCTAATAGATTTTGCCGAATTTAAACCAAATGCTTATGTTTGCATTCCTAAAACCTATGAACAATCTAAACTATAATCTTCTCATCTTATTTCTTGATGTAGAGCTTGTTATTTCTTGATGTAGAGCTTGAAGCCCTTCACGCTGCCTGGTGCGCCTTGCTCTGCTCTTGGCAGGTACTCGAAGGCAGAGATGGTAACCTCCTTGCCCATATCCACGATGCCGAGGTGAGGGAAGTTGGCTCCCTTCTCGGTCTGCCAGTAGGTGCTCTCCTGAAGGTCGAACATCTTGTCGAGCGTAGAGTTGCCCTTCTCGCTGTCGGCATAGTAAGCCACCCAGTTGTTGCGGTCGATGCGGTTGCCCTGTGCATCCTGCAAGTAAACCTCGGCGATGGCTATTTGGCTGTCGCCGCTCTGGCTGCTCTCTGCCTGGATGGCGAAGTAGCGGCCTGTTACAGGCTTGTCGAGCTTGATGGTTTGCCAACCGTTGCCTGCCTTCAGTTCGCCTTTGAGTGCTGGGGTATCTGAATTCAGGTCCATGCGATGACCAGGCTCATTGTGCTTGTTGCTCTTCTCCAAATTTAATTTATCCAACTCCGGATGGTCTTGGCAGAAGGCGGTAGGGATGAGGTTGCCGCTCTTGTCGATGGCGGTAGCCTTGCCGTTGATGCTAGTCTTCGGACCCACCACGTCGAGCACGATGACCTCGTTCTTGCCTTTCTTCAACCAGCAGCCTGGCAGGTAAAGTGTCTGCTGAGGACCTATCTGCCAGAAGCGACCGAGGGCGTGACCATTGACATAGACTTGTCCCTTGCCGAATGCCTCCATGTTGAGGAAGGTATCGCCTACCTTATTAATGTTAAAGTAGCCACGGTAGTAGCCCGCCTTGCTCTGCAAGCCACGCATCTTGTTGGTTGGAGTGGCGAGGGCGTTGACTGCTGTCTTGTAATCGTCGGCGATGGTGCTGTTGCTCCAGAGGGTAGGAGTGAGGGCTACTTCGCAGTTCTCCTTCTGGGAAGAAATCGTTACGTTGCCTATGATGCCCTTGTAGTCCTTGATGGCTCTGCCGAAGTTGATGCGTCCCATTCCTTCTACCACGATGGTGAGGTTGGCGCCTTGAGGCATCGCTGGCAATTCGAGCGACTTCTCGTTCTTCACTCGGTCTATCTTTCCTACATACTTTCCGTTGACATAAACTTGGGCGAAGTCGTGGAACTCGCCCGTGAGGGTGGATGTACCCTCGATGGCTGGTACTGTGGTTTCATAAACCATCGTTCCCCAACCCATGTCCATATCCTCGAAACTTAGTGGGGCGTTGCTCTCCTTGGCATTGCCGATGCCATAGCTCAGCGGCTTGTATTCCGTAAACTTGAACTCTGGTACCTTGATGATGCCCATTGGAGCCTTAGGCACGGCTGGCAACTTCTTGCCATTGGTATATTTCGCCATCATCTTTTGTAGCTCGTAATACTTTGGTGTAGCCAAGCCCCATTCGTTGATAGGCGCATCGTAGTCGTAGCTAGTTACGTCGGGTTGGAAACCAGGACTATTGGCTCCTGCCCAATGACCGAAGCTCGTGCCTCCGTGGGTCATGTAGAGCGAGAAGCTGATGCCTTTGCTCAGCATTTCGTCCATTCCTTCCACCATATCCTTGGCTGGTCGGGTCTCGTGGCGTGCTCCCCATTTGTCGAACCAACCGCTCCAGAACTCAGAACACATCTTAGGCGCATTCGGACGAACTTCGCCGAGACGCTTGAATTGCTCGTCGATGTTGGCACCCGTTCCGAAGTTCATCGTCCAGGTGAGGTCGTCGAGACCATTGTTGAGGAAGTTGCTTGACCAGTCGCACTGGAAGAGGCTCACCTTGTCGAAGCCGCTCTTCTTCACGATGTCACGAATGGCACTCACGTAAGGCTTGTCTTTGCCATAAGAGCCATACTCGTTCTCCACCTGTACCATGATGATAGGTCCACCGTTCTGGATGGTGAGTGGAGCGAGCTGCTTGCCCACCTCCTTCTCGAATATCTCCACACGTTGCATGAAGTAAGGGTCTTGTTCACGCAGGCGGATGTCCTTCTTCTTGAGCAACCACCAAGGCAGACCGCCCATTTCCCACTCGGCGCAAACGTATGGACCCGGGCGAACGATGACATACATACCGTTCTTCTGACAAAGGCGGCAGAAGGCAGCCACATCGTTGTTGCCTGTGAAGTCGAACTTGCCTTCCTGCTGCTCATGGATGTTCCAGAACACATAGAGGCAGACGGTGTTCATGCCCAAAGCCTTGCACATTTTGATGCGATGTTCCCAATAGGCACGAGGAATGCGAGGGTAATGCAACTCGGCAGCCTTCACCACGAAAGGCTTGCCGTTGAGCAAGAACGTCTTGTCGCCCGTGGTGAAGGTGCCCCCTTTCTGGGCCGCCATCATCTGCGCTGGAGCCATTGCCAGGATGGAGGCAAAGGCGATGGTCTTGATAGAAGTTGATAATTTCATATATTTATTCTTTTTTATTTCCAAGTATATCTTTCTAGATAAGTAACTTTTATTTCCAAGTATATCTTTGTCGAAAAGTTATTCTGGTTGCAAATTTACGAAATAATCCCCTTACTGATGGATAAATATCGTTCAATAAAGGGGATTATTTGTTAATTTGGTGAAATATGAAAGTAAAATGGTCTATTTCTGTATGAAAGTTGTAATACTACGTGGAGCTAGGTCGGTAGTACCATTACATTCTCCAACGGGAGCCAAACTTTCTGACGAAATATCACTGGTGCGATACATTTGCCATGTCTTTTGCTCCTGATTGTCTAACTGAAATTTCACCGGCTTCACTTCCTCTGCATAGTTGATGGCTACGATGACCCACTTGTTGTCTGCATTCTTGTAGGCTGAGCACATGACTCCGTATGGGTCGTTGTAACCTTCCTCCAATGGCTTTCCATCGGGTGAGAGAGTAGCGATGTCGAAGCGTTGTGCTCCTGGACGAATGAAGCGAGAGTAGTTACCTAAAGCCCACATCAACTTGGAATCTACAGCCCAACCGCTCTTCCAGCCATCTTTGCTATAGATGCGGATAAGTCCGTCACGATAGTCGCCGCCAGCTGCACGCCACCAGCTCCAACTCTCGGCATTGGCATATACCAAGTCGTGGTGGATGACACGAGCCACATAGAGTGCCGTCTTCATCGAAAAGTCGTATGGAGTGCCACCGCCAATTTCTTCGTCGTTGCCCATGATGCATATTTCTGTTTGCCAGAACTTGATGTTTTTCTCTTGGCAAGCCTCACGCACCTTTTGGCGAATTTCTCTCATATATGGGATGGGCGTGTTAGTCCAATAGCTATGTGCACCGATGAGAGGCATTACTTGCTTTACGTTTCCAAGATAGGTTTGGGTGCTATCTTTGGTAAAGAATGAGTTGATTTCGTAACCTCGTTGCCAGTCGGTCTCATGAGTACCAAGCAAGCATCGGTAGTCGCTCGACTCATTGATGAGAATCTCTGTGTTCATCTTGTTTTTTACCAATGCCTTGCTTACTTCCTTTGCTACCTTGGCAAGCTCACGGTTGGTGGCAGGGCTTCCCTCTTGTTTCGGGCCGAGCCAGTTCCAATGCCCGTCAGGTTCATTGATGGGACTGATGTAATTGATGTGGATTCCATCATGCTCCTCGATGCCTTTGAGTGATGTTGCGATGAACTTGCCAAACTTGCCGTAGCAATCTCCCTTTAGGTTGATGGTTCCGCCACGTCCGGTGTTGGTGGCAAGTCCATTCTGTGTGTAGAATACGGGAGCAGAGTTGCAAAAGGCAAGAATGTATGGCACGCCACGCTGTTTGGCAAGCTTCAGGAAACGGCGCTGTCCGGCTTGTTTGCTCCAGTCGTAAGTGCCGTCGGCATTGAGGAAACATTGTGTGCGAGTGCCAGGTTGTATCTGTGCCGAGTCTCCTTGCTCCTCGCTGCCAGCTCCAAGGTTGAATCTCCAGATGGAGAGACCGATGCCCTTTGGTTTTCCCTGTGCATCGTTTTCGGTAGAGAATAGCCAGTCGGCTATCTGTTCTTGTTGCTTTTCGGGCCACAGACCGATAAACTGCATACTCCATGCATCGCTTGCCCCGAAATGCTGGATGTGCTGCTCGGGCGAGTGGGTGAGGATGGTGTATTGTGTCGGTTTCTCTTGGGCTGCCAATGGCGTTAGGCTGCCCACCAATAGAGCCGAAATGGCGAAATATTTCATGTTGTTACGATTCATACGCAATGTTTGTTTTATTTGATAATCATTTTCTTTCCGTTCTTGATGTAGATTCCTTGTGGGAGTCCTTCCGAGGATTCGCCTTTGCTACGCATTTTCTTTCCCTCGATACTGTAGATGGCGTCATCGTGATTTCTTGCCACTGTGGTAGTATGGTTGATACCGGTGCTGATGGCATCAGTGAAGTCGGCAACGATGGTCACCACACTCTTGGCAGGGATTGCTATCAGTTTGCCAAGGCTGTATGTGCTGTTGATATGCTTCAAGTTTTCTTTTTCAGATGTACGGTAGAGGTTGATGTCCTTAGCTGTGGCTTGTCCATCCACGTTGATGCGTACACTGTTCTGTGTATCCATCATATTGACATAAACCATGACTAGACGTTTCCCATCAGGAGAGAGATAAGCGGAACCCAACAGTTTGTTGAGGTCTTCTTCCTTGTTGGTAGTCAGGTCGATGCGCTTGTAACCAGGACGTATGAAACGGCTATAATTTCCCAAGACCCAAAGGTTTGGGTTGTCTGAGATGGTCCCACCCAGGGTTATATCGCCGTAGCTTTCATTGCCGTTGTCACCTTGTGCGTTCATGCGCAACAGATAGAAGCGATTCTTCTGATTGTATTTCTCTTGTGCGAATGCTGTCCAATAGTTCCAGGAAGACATATTGCCGAAAGTGAGATCGCAGTGGATGAGCTTGCCCATATAGAGAGCGATGTCCATATAGCTGGCTGCATCGTAGCTTGTTGGGAATCCCGCTGAGGCTGATGGGGCATTGTCGAGCATACTCCATTCTGTCTGATACACCTCCAGACCGTACTCTTTTGCTTTGTTCCATACGTTTTGGCGAACATCCTTGAGGTCTGCATTGGTTCCAAAAGTCCAATAGCTATGTCCTGCTACAGCTTTCTTCAAATTTCTTAAGTCACCGATGTAGGTCTCTGTGTTTGCTGGATTGAAGAATGCCTCTATCTGGTTGTTTGCTCTCTTCTCGGTTTCATCCATGTAGAGAGCCTTCCATTGGCAAGCCTCCGGCAATAGAATTTGTGTGGAGATGCTTTGCGCTGTGATACTTTTGTCCAGTTCTCGTGCGAGCTTGGCGATGCACTCGTTGGTCCAAGGTGAGCCTTCTTGACCGTCTGTCCAGTCATATTGTGGCTCGTTCACGGGGTCTATGAGTGTTATGTTGTAGCCTTCGTCGGTGAAGTGCTTTGTGGTTGTCGTGAGGAAGTTGGCGAAATCGCCATAGTGGTTCTCGCTCAAATTGGAACCTTTCACATTCTTGTCAGCACAAGCCTTGCCATTCTTGGTGAACTGCACGGGAGCTGAGTTGGAGAAGAGTAGAAAATGCTCTACGCCGTAACTCTTGGCTTGTTGCATGAAATATTGTTGTCCAGCGCACTTGCTCCAGTCATAGTTGCCTTTGCTGTCGAGATAGCAGTAGCCACGTCGGGTGATGTCGGTGATTCCGCTTGGGTCACCTTGTTCGGCAGACCCAGCTCCAAGATTGATGCGCCACATCGAGAGACCTATTCCCTCTGGGTTTCCGTTGGCATCCATTTCTTGGCTAAAGAGCCATTTGGCTGATTTCTCCTTTTCCGAGTTACTGAAATATTTGCCCACAAAGTCGGCTGTCCAACAGTCGCTGGCACCGAAGTCGGCTATCGTTTGATAGCTGATATTGGGATTGATATTGACAGTGTATGATGATTGCGCTCGCAAGTTGGCGGTAATCAACAAGGCTGTCATAAGACAGAAGATGGATGATTTTCTCATTTGTGGTTTTTGTTTGAATGATTGTTAGCGGAAAATTGTTTTCTGCTGATAGGAAAACAATGCGATAAAAGATAAGGGGCAGGGCAATTGCTTGTCCTGCCCCCTTGATAGTTTCATAACCTAAATTATACTGAATAGTTGATTTATTTCTATTCTTGTCTAACTTCAGGGCTTAATTGTAACCCTCGTTCTGCTTGATGGTTCCGTTGCTCATCGTAATCTCTGAGTTAGGGATGGCATAGAGCAGGTCGCGAGGAGCCTGGAAGTTGATGCCCTTGTTGCTGTTCTCCTGCTGGTTGGTTGTCTCGTATGGGTCGGTGGATTTCTCGGTGTTGTATTTCACGAATGTTCCGTTAGGACCGAAGAGATGTTCCATCATCGTCTTGCCGTCATCCATCTTCCAGCGGCGGATGTCGTCGAGGCGAGTTCCCTCCAATGCCAACTCCAAGCGACGCTCGGTACGGATGGCATCACGAAGGGCTTTGCCTGTGGCGGTTACATCAGGAAGTTGTACACGCTCACGAACTTGGTTGAGTGCCCACTGTGCTTCGCTGTCATGGTTGAGTGCGTTCTCTACCTCGGCATACATCAGCAATACCTCTGCATAGCGCATCAAGCGGATGTTCAATGGGTTGTGAGCAGCATCGTATGGGCTTGGACGCTTGGCTACAGGGATATAGAGCTTCATGTTGCAACGACCAGACTTGTGTTTGCTAGCAGAGATAGGATAAGGATTAGCCTCGTTCCATGTATCATCGCCAGGCACGTCGGTCTGACCATCATGAAGGATGGTGTAGCGTAAGCGAATCTCGTCGCCGGCATTCTTGAAGGCGTTCTCCAAGTCGCTGGTAGGGAGACCCCAAGACCAACCGGAGTCATCGCGAGAACCTACGACCACAGAGTAACGCTCACCGAGAGCGTACTGTGTATCGTCATTACACTGGATTTCGAAGATACCCTCGTCGCTATTGTTGTAGTCGATGTTCCATACCTTGCTAAAGTCGTCCAGCAACTTATACTCAGGTGTACCGCTAGCGTAAGCACCACGGCAGGTAAGCTCCTGCAAGAGAGGCTCAGCTTCTGCATACTTTTCCTGATAGAGATAAACTTTTGCAAGATAAGCCTTGGCTGCACCACTGGTGGCACGTCCCTTGTCCGCATCGCTATACTCCGACTTCTTTGGGAGGTCGGCAATAGCATCCTTCAAGTCTTGCTCTATCTGGGCATAAGTATCTTCCTTGGAAGAACGAGTAATGCCCTGTACCTCAGAAGGCATCAAGAGGTCGAGTACCATTGGAAGACCGCCGAAGTTTTTCACCAAGTCGAAATAGTAGAAACCACGCAGGAACTTGGCTTCTGCGATGAGTCGCTTCTGTAGTTTCTCATCATTGAATGTAACTTGTGGTATCTTGTTGATGGCGATGTTGCACTGGGTGATACCCTTGTAGCGATACTGCCAGAAGTTTTGGCAAGCACCACCCAAGTCGATGGTGTTACCTGTAAACTGTGCGGCTGGTCGATAGTCGCCTGGGTCCTGTGTAGTGTTGCCCATCCAGCAATCATCAGTGGTCATATTGCACATGTTGTAGAACTTATAAATCTGCCACCAGTCACGACCGTCGAGGAAGTTGTAGCAACCAGTGATTTGCTTTTCGCATTCTTCCTCAGTGGTGAAGTAGTTGGACATGTCTTGCTGACCACGGATAGGCTCGTCGAGGAAGTCTGAGCAAGATGTCATGCCCATGGTCAAGGCTGAAGCCAAGGTCAAACCTATGATATATCTTTTCATAATCTAATTTCTTATTTTAATGATTATATGTATATATAATATAATGTACGCGCGTACCTTAATATATATTAGAAGCTCATGTTCAGTCCGAAGAGGAAAGTACGTGGGTTAGGATATCCGCTGTAGTCGATACCTGCCTCTGTTACGCTATTACCCATGGAAGCTGTCTCTGGGTCTGCACCCGAATAGCTTGTGATGGTGAAGAGATTCTGGGCTGAGAATGAGAGGCGCAAGTTGAGCTTGTTGTTGAACCACTGCTTTGGCAAGGTGTAGCCCACCTGGAGCAATTTGCAACGGAAGTATGAGCCATCCTCTACGAAGAAGTCGCTTACTCGCTTGTAGTTCATGTTGGAGTCGTTCACTGAGAGTCGAGGGAACTCTGCTCCCGTGTTGTCGGTTCTCCAAGTCTTGTTGTATGTGCCTGCATATACATTCTGACCGTCGGTTCCTGCATAGCGACCCTTGTTGAGGTTGTAGATGTCGTTACCGATGGTTCCGTAGAAGTTAGCTACGAAGTCGATGCCCTTCCAGGCTGCATTCACATTGAAACCTACCATCAAGTCTGGGAATGGATTACCGATATGGGTCTTGTCATTGCTGTCGATGACTCCATCGTGGTTCAAATCTACGAAGCGAAGGTCGCCAGGCTGTGCGTTTGGCTGCAAGGCTACGCCATGCTCGTTGGTATAGCTCTTTACTTCGGTTTCGTTCTGGAAGATACCTGCGGTCTTGTAACCCCAGAACTGGCTCAATGATTCGCCTTCGGCATTGCGTACGATATAGTCGCCGCTGAATCCACCTGTCCAGATGTAGTCACCGTTCAACTTCAACGCCTTGTTCTTTACCTGTGAGAGGTTCAAACCTACGCCATAAGTGAAGTCTTGTATCTGGTCGTTCCAGTTGATGCCAAGTTCCCAACCTGTAGCCTTCATCTTACCTACGTTCTCCCACATTTGTCCGTTCCACATTGGGTAACCGAGGATAAGGAGGTTGTCCTTCTTCATCAACATATCGTGAGAGGTCTTCTCGAAGTAGTCGGCTGTAACCTTCAATCGGCTCTGGAGAAGTGCGAGGTCGAGACCTACGTTCCAGTCTTCCACAGTCTCCCATTTCAAGTTGCTGTTACCGATGCCACTTACGGTAGAACCGATGATTCGATTGTTACCAAGCACATAATCGGTTGTACCGATAGAGCTGAGATATGCAGAGTTATCGATGTTCTGGTTTCCTACCTTACCCCAACCTGCACGAATCTTGATGTCGTCGAACACCTTTTGGTTCTTCATAAACTCTTCGCCGGTCAAGCGGTATGCAGCGGATACAGATGGGAATGTAGCCCACTTGTTGTCCTTGGAGAACTTGGAAGAACCATCCATACGGATGGAAGCTGTCAGATAATACTTCTCAGCGTAGTTGTACATCACACGTCCTAAGTATGAAATCAAGGATGTGAAGCTGTCTGTACCTGTGGCAGCAGGATTCTTGGTGCCTGAGCTTGGATAGCGCATTGTCTCATCGTTGTTAGGAATACTCTCTGAGTATGCCTGTGCCCAATAGTCCTGGAAACGTTCCATCGTGTAACCGCCCATCACATTCAGATTATGCTTCTTGTTGATGGTAGTCATATAGTTCACGGTGTTGGTCCAGTTCCAATCTACCCAGTTCTCCATCTTGCGAGTAGCGTTGTTGTTTTCATTCTGCTCCAAGTTGTCGATGAAGAAGTTGACGTTAAACGAATCTGTTCTGCGGAAGCGAGCATTCATACCAAACTGTGACTTGATGGTCAAGCCCTTGATAGGAGTGAGGCTTACGTATGGGGTGGCGAGCAATCCATATTCGCTGGCACCAGAGTCCATACGTGCCATGCTAGCCACAGGGTTGTACTCTTGGTTGTTGTGTGAACGCTCATAGTTGCTGTAAGGATTGCTGGTCCACTCACTCTTATTACGCATAATAGGAGTACTTGGATCCATAGCCATGATGGCTCCCATCAAGTTTGGAGTATCATCCCACTGCTCGTAACGAGGAGTGAAGTCAACACCCGCCTTGACAATCTTATTGAAGTTATATTCAGTAGAGAAGCGGGCTGAGAGCTTCTGCCATTGTCCTACCTTGTACTGTGAGTCCTGCTTGTAGTAACCGATGCTACCAGAGTAGATGAGCTTGTCTGTGCCGCCAGAGAAGTTGAGGTCATAGTTCTGCTGTACGGCTACATCGTTGAAACACTCTTTCCACCAGTCTGTGTAAGTGTCGGCACTGCCCTTGAATGGAGATACGTTGCCATCGTTGGTGTAACGGGCATCGAATACCTGCTTGTACTCCTGAGAGTCTGCCATCTTCTGCTTCTTCAAGGTCTGAAGACCTACGGTAGCAGTGACATTAAACTTGGCATCGCCCTTCTTTCCCTTCTTGGTGGTAATCAAGATGACACCATTCGAAGCACGTGTACCATAAATGGCAGATGCAGAGGCATCCTTCAAAACCTGCATGCTCTCGATGTCGTTCTGGTTAAGGAAGTTGATGTTGGTGCCCACAGGCATACCATCCACTACATAGAGAGGGTCGGAACCGTTTACGGTAGTTACACCACGGATGATGACACGTGGGGTAGCGCCAGGGCTACCGGCACCACTAATCTGCACACCGTTCACCTGACCCTGCAGGGCGTTCATCACGTTACCCGTAGAGAGCTTTTCCAACTTGTCGCCCTTGATGGCTGAGATAGAGCTGGTGAGGTCTCCCTTCTTTACCTGACCATAACCGATGACTACCACCTCGTTCAAGTCGTTGGCATCATCCTTCAGAGTGATGTTTATCTGAGAACGGTTGCCCACCTTGATTTCTTGGTTTGTCATACCCACGTAAGAGAATACGAGGGTTGCGTTCTTGTCGGCGTCGATGATGTAATGACCATCCAGGTCGGTGACGGCTCCCTTGTTGGAGCCTTTCACCTTTACGTATGCGCCGATTACTGGTTCGTTGTTGCTATCTACGATTGTACCTGTCACCTTTATGCTCTGGGCGTTTACTGCCATGGCGATGCAGGTAGCTAAGGCTGTAGCAAAATATCTTTTTTTCATTGTCTCTTATGTTTAAATATTCGATGAATGAATGTTGTTTTCTATTACGCGTGTTTACTTCTATTTCACAGGGATGATGCGAGAGCGCAAGAGAGCGTAGTCGAACTCGAAGAGATACTTGCCTGTTGCAGGAACCTTCATCTTCTTCATGTTGTCGCCGCCGTTCAGTTTGTTAGCCTCGTTATCATCCGAACCGTCGAAGCGCCAGTATGGCTCAGGCCACCAACCCCACCAGTGTGTTTGGCTAATGGTGAATGCCACTTCGTCTCCAGCCTTGAGGTTCATTTCACGATAGAGGCGGTATGGATTGTTGGCATCCTGATTCAGAATGAATGCACCATCGTTCTGGTTGGTTGTCCAGTTGCCTGCGCCTGGGAGACCTTCTCCTGCCAAGCAAATCTGTGCAGGTTGTGCACCAGCGCCATCGTTGAAATCAACGGTTGTGGTACCATTGAGCGTCATCTTCTTGGTAGTAGGAGTGTATTCCTCAACAGAGTACTCACCTGTCAGGATATTGAAGTTGATCTCATAATATCCTGCCTTTTCAAGGATGATAGGCTTCACCTCTGCTGCTTTTCTACCGAGCAATCCCGTCTTCTCGTCAATACCGAAGCAAAGAGGTGCGAAGTCTGTCTTCTGTGGAATGAATCGTATGCCTGTACCTGCCTTTTGGTTGTAGTAGCGAGCACGATACTGGAATTCACCCACGTGATCCACCAACATTGGCACACCATATACATCGCTCGTCAATTCCGCAGCTGTATTGACGTCGGCAAGATACATCTTATCGAAGTCAACCAAGTCGCTTACGATAATGGTACTCTTCTGTTCTGTCACATTGTCCATGCCGTCGTAAACTTTGATGGTCATCTCGTAGTCAGCATCTTCAGAAGGGAAAGTATATTCCTCGCTATACTCATATTCCTTGCCTGAGAGTGAAATCTCGTCGTGCTTGTTGATGCCAGGAATGTCAATCACCAATTTCTTGAGTGCCTTGTTGTCTGCTACGCCAAGGTTGAGCAAGAGGGTAGGGTCTTCCTTCATCACGTTGATTTTGGCAGCTGGCGCTACAGTAAATGTAGGTAGGGTATAGTCGCCATCGCCTGTAATAGTTACAGTACTTGTCGTAGTTTTGCCAACTACGTCCTCTACGGTTACTTCCAATGGGAAACTACTGTTGTCGTTCCATTCGGAAGATGGTGTATAAGCATAATCGAGCTTATACTCATGTAGTAGGCTGTCGCTGTAGATTTCGAGCAAGTCGATGGTCTTGTCGAGAAGCATGCCTTCGTTCTTCAGCCGAATAGACTTGATACCGTCGGCATCCTTGATGGTACCTTGGATATTGAAGCTGCGTCCAGGCTCAGCGTGAATCTGGTCGGAAGCAAGAGTGATTGTTGGAGCCAGACCATCCACTGTAGGATAATCATCGTCGCTGCTGCATGACTGGAATGTAAATCCGCCCAATGCAATTGTAGCCCATAGGAGGACCGCTTTTAGATTAATTGGTTTATGTGTCATAAGACAAACGTTTAGTTAATAATTATTTTAATTGTATTTACTATTTATTTTATTGTTTGTTTATCTATATACATTATTATATGTATTAGGTTATCCTTACTAACTTTCTTTATTACCTTGTTGTTGCCTAATTACCCATTAATTCTTAATTATCATTGCCATTTCCGTCCACTGTATGGCATGTTCATTTGAACCATTAGGGACTGTTTAAGACATCTTTTGAATTTCGTTTGCAAATATAAGGAGTTTTTAAAGATTGTATGGGCGATAAATCATTCAAATATGAGTGAAAAATCATTCAAAGCAAGATTTGTGCCTTTGCTTTGACTTTTAAAGCTTATTTTTACTACCTGTGCTTCCTAAAAAATCAATTTCTATATATTGAAAGACTTGAAATACCCAAATTTGAATACAAGATGAAGAAAATTATCTCTCATAAGCTTGTTGACACCAGTTTTTAAAACATTAAATAAACTTTAAAAATATAAGATTATTTGGCTGTTATCAGAAAAATTATATAAATTTGTACCCAAAACATAATAAAATATGAATAAACAAGTAACAATCATCAATAAAAATACGGCAAAAAAGAATTGTGTGATCGTGTCTGTTGGCGAGGGAAGTTTTCATCGTCAATTGTGCTGTGATATTGCTAATTTTGATTTGCATTTGCTTGTTTATGATGATACATAGTAATAATATCTTGGGGTCAATTTGTCTTTATTAAAGAAAATATGGAAGAATCTCTTGAAGATAGATTAGACGAGGTTATTACTTCTACAAGTCTCAAAAGTAATAAAGAACTCAGTAAAATGATTCTTGCCAAATTTGAGAAAAATAAAAATTTACAAATTTGTGTATTGATTAAATCAGAATAAGATGAAACAAATTACAGTTAGAATATTATGTGTTATTTTCCTCTGTATGATGAATTTAACAATTATTGCTCAATCTGATAGTAGGACAATACGGTTGTTTGGTTTTGTTATGGATTCATTTACGGAATATGGATTGGAAAAAGCTAAAATAACATTGATGACTAGAGATAGTTTGGTAATTGATACTGCTTCTGTTAGAAGTGTTCGTCCTTCTGGTTATATGGTTTCTTCGTCCTATTCTTTTGATGTCCCTGCAAAGTTGGATACATATATAATAAAAGCCGAATGTGAAGGATATATACCTGCTGTTGTAAGTTATACGCTAAAGCATGTAGCAAGAGTTAAACAGCAGGAAATTCCAGCTTTGAAGCTTGTAAAACTAAAATCAAGACATAGCTTAACTGGTGAAAATGAATTGGGAGAGGTAACTGTGCGCGCTACCAAAATCAAGTTTTATCATAAAGGAGATACTTTGGTGTATAATGCAGATGCATTCAATTTACCGGAAGGATCTATGCTTGATGAATTGATTAGACAGATGCCTGGTGCAAGAATAGATGCTAATGGGGAAATCTTTATAAACGAAAAGAAGATAGACTATCTTACCTTGAACGGTAAGCAACTTTTCAAAGGAAACAATTTAGCTTTATTGGAGAATATGCCATATTATACAGTGAAAAGTCTTAAAGTCTTCGAACAGAGTAAAGAAAAGAATCGTTTTCTGAATACAAAGACGGACTTAAAAGATAACGTGATGGATGTTCTCTTAAAAAAGGAATATAGTCAGTCTAATTTTGGTAATATAGAGGCTGGTATTGGTACTAGCGATAGATGGCAAGCGAGAGGTTTTGATGGTTATATGAGAGGTTCGGTAAATGCTTCTGCATATGCTAATCTTAATAATATCAATCAGTCGAGTGTGCCTGGTGGCGATGGAACTTTTTGGGATTCTGACAGTCCAAAATCGATTATGAACACCAAAAAGGTAGGAGTAAGTACAATAGCAGAGAAAAAAGGTGGAGCTTTTTATGTTTCCACTGATTTGGCTGCTCAATGGCAAGGTGTGGATTTGGATGAGCAAAAAAAGCAGATTACCATATTGCCACAAAATAACATCAATAAAATATATCAAGATTTAAATAATAGCAGAAATTCGTCCTTTAGTTTGAATAATAAAATCACGAAGATGGGTATTTCTTATTTTCAATTTCAAACTATGGTGGATTATGGAAAAAGAAAAAATGCAGATTTGAACAAGTATGCACTATTTGGTGAGGATATTCCATCTAATTATTCTGTGCTACATCTTTTTGATGAGATAGATAAAAGTGGAAGAAAAGCATTTGATTACTTGCAAAATTATTCCATCAAGCAGGTCGAAAATAGAACACATAATTTAAGTGTTCGTGAAAATATAGATATGTCACAAGCTTTGCCTTGGGGGGATGACCTTATTTTTCACGCAGATGCTCAATATACAGATAATAACCAGAAACTAGGAGAGAATAATAATTTAATTTATTTTCTTCCAGTGAATGATTCTATTGTCTCTTATGTGGCTAATGATAATACAAAGACGAAGTCGTATTCATATACATTGGAAGGATTTTACCATTTTAATTTTTTGAATGACATGAGTTTGGAATTAGGTTATCGTTATACACAAGGAAATGAGACCGTTACACGTCAAAGAACAATGGATGATTTGTATGATGTCAATAGCTATCATACAAATAGTTTGTCAAGAGAGCATAAACCAATGATAAATTGGGAATACAAGAAAGGCAAGTGGCAATTGATAGCTGGCTTTGATGTGCGAATGCTTAGCAAAACGATGAGTTATACAAACTCTCAGATGGACACAACTATGGCTAGAAGTTATGTGGATTTGTGCCCAAGACTTCGTATTAAATGGCAGGGAAAATATGCAAGGATACATTTCTTCAATAAATTTGAATCCTATCGTAAACCATCTGTGCTGAACTTGGTAGAAATAATAGATTCGTCTAATCCATTGGTGATGTCAACAGGTAACAGCAATTTGAAGAAGGAATCAATGTATGATTATCAGTTTACTTATGCATGGTATAAAGCCGAACATCAATTAAATATAAACTTTTCTTCACAGTCTCAGTTTATGTTTAATATGATAACAATGGCTTCATTGTATGATGAGAAGAATGGTAGTTTTCTTCTGATACCTCATAACGTGAAAGGAACTTGGGCGACAACCAATCGCTTATATGTTGAAAAGGGGTTGGGTAAATCAAGGGAATGGTCTCTGAACAATGAAATTTTGTATAGAAAATACGTGACGGCAGTTATGTCTGGTCAAGTAGGAGAAGGGCTTCAAACAAGTAAGACTATAAGAAACATCATAGATGAAACTGCAAGATTGGTGTTTCAGCGCAAGCATTTGACACTAAAATTGAATGCGGGCTTTAGTTATAGTGGTGCAAAAAATAGATTGACTTCCTCTAATTATGATGCTTGGGATATAAGATATGGATTCAATCTTACATGTAGCTTGCCTTGGAATATTAAGTTCGCTGGTGACTTGACTTCTTTGACACGTAAAGGCTATAAATTGGAAGAGATAAATAAGACGAGAGTCGTAAGTAATATCTCTTTATATAAGACATTCTTAAAGGACAGAATTACTATTCAATGTAAGGCTTATGATATTTTCCATCAGTTGACAAACATTGACAATGGAATTTTTGAACAAGAAATTACAGAGACGACCTATAATTGTATCCCTCGATATGGAATGATTTCCATTGGATATAGATTTGGTAAAAAATAGCAATGGTTTATGATAGTCAATATGTTTGACAGATTTGATTAATAATAAATATGTTGAAAAAGATAAACCTGTTTGTATTGATTTTGCTTGTAAGCATAATACAAATTGAGGCACAAAACTATTCTGTTCGTTCTTTGGGAGTCGAGCAAGGCTTGTCTTGCAACTATGTGGTGAGCATGGCGCAAGACAAGTATGGATTTCTGTGGTTTGCTACAGAAGAAGGACTCAATCGCTTTGATGGCAATCGTTTCTTTAGCTATTACAAGCGTAATGGGGAAATGGGACTCTCTAGTAGTGAACTTAATTGTGTCATAGATGACGCAAAGGAAACGATACTTTGGATTGGTACGAAGAACGATGGACTTAATTCATATAACTACCAGACGGGACAATGGCGATGCTATCTGCATAATGATAAAGATGCAAGTAGTATTGCGACCAATGACATTACTGACATCGAACATGCCAAGGATGGGAAACTCTGGATAACCACGTATTGGAAAGGAGTGGAACTCTTCGACCCTCTGTCGGAGAAGTTCTCTCATTTTGATAAACGACGAGTGAAGGGGATGCCGGACAATCAACTTTGGTGTGTGCTTGACATTGGCAATGGCGTGATATTGGCAGGTCATGTGAAGAGTGGACTTTCCATCATCGATACCCATCGTCGCACTGCCATTAACTTTCAGAATGATGCCAACAATCCCTCTTCTATCTCTAGTAACGAGGTGAATAGCCTTTACCAAGATAAGAATGGTGTGATTTGGGTGGGAACCAGCAGGGGCATTGACATCTACGACCCTCTCGGGCAGAAATTCCTGCATGTGGCAGAGGATGCAGTGCGTAGCCATCGTATCTATGATTTTTGTGAGTTACCAAATGGCAAGATGATGGTGGCTACGGAACAGTTGGGCATTGTGGTGCTTGACTTGAATCGGAAGTTGTTTGCTGCCAGTACTCAGTTGCCTTGCTCCTTTATCAGCGAGGGACTTGGTGAGTACAATCTTTCCGGTAATAGCATCAGATGTCTCGCCCTAGACAAATATAATAATGTATGGGCTGGTCTCTATGGCAGTGGTGTGAACTTCTTGACCACTACGATAGCCCCATTCCAAGTACTTGGCTATGGAGCAGCCTTTCAGACGGATAAACTCACCGAGAAGTCGGTGATGGGTTTGGCTTTTGATGCAAAAGGACAGTTGTGGGTAGGTACGGATGGAGGCGGTATCAATATCTTCTCTTCCGACAAGCAGCGGGTGGAATGCTATGCCAAGGAAGCGGGCATTTCTGTGCAAGCTGCCTTCAGGGATTCTAGAGGAAACATTTGGTTGGGCTCCTTTTTCCATGGGGCTACTGTCAAGATGTCTAATGGCGGATTCAGACAGGTGTTGCCAAATCCTCATGAAGATGTGAGATGTTTTTATGAAGACTATCTGCATAGAATGTGGGTAGGTACGAGTCATGGCATTTACGTGGTTGATATTGCACAAATGAAGCTTGTCAACACTTTGCATTTAGGCAATGACATGGTACGTGCCATTACTATGGATGCCCAACATCGACTTTGGGTGGGATACTACGGTTTTGGCATTGAAGTCTATTCTCAAAATATGAAGCGTTTGGCCTATTTCCTCTCCTTGCGGGATAGCCAGGAGAAGCATATCCCATCGAATAGCATCAACCATTTGGTTTGTGACTCACGCCATCGGGTGTGGGCTGCTACCAATGAAGGGGCTGTTTGCTTTGATGCCAAAAACTATCGCCGCTTTATAGTGTTCGATCAGCGCAACGGTATGGACAATGTGCATGTACGTGCCATTGTGGAGGATGGGATGCATAACATCTGGATGAGTACCAACAAGGGCATAGCTTGTTTGAGATACCATCAAGGTGACAATCACCTGGAGAGTATTGAAAACCAGCAGGTTCTTTCTTTCAACGAAAAAGACAACGTGGTGCTGGCTAATTTCAATGATGGTAGTGTGGTACGCCATTCGAATGGAGACATTTACTTCGGATCTGCACAGGGACTTTGCTACTTCTCGCCACGAAAGGTGCTTGCCAGAAGAGCCGCTCCCGAAGTCGGATATACTTCTTTGAGCATTGTGCGAGGGTTGGAGAAGACGGATAGTACCATCAACTTAGCTGCTTGCGACCAGGTAAAGCTGGCTTACGATGAGAATACTTTTACTCTCAATTTTTCGGTGAAAAACTTTGCCTTGGAAAAATATGTGGAGTATAGTTATATGTTGAGTGGTATGCAGACCGATTGGATTACTGCTGAAAAGGGAAGCCTTACGCTTCGCGATATTCCAGCGGGCACTTATCGCTTGCAAGTCAGGGCGCGTTTTCACAATCAGCCTTGGTCAACTAAGGTGACAGAACTGGTGATTACCATTTCGCCACCATTGTGGTTGTCTTGGTGGGCTAAGTTGATTTATCTATTGATGGCATTGGGACTTTTTGTCTTAGGCTTGCGCATTTACCAGCGGCATCTGGGCTTGGAGTATCAGTTGAGTGCGGAGAAAGTGAATCATGAGAAGGAACAAAAGCTCAATGAGGAGCGATTGAGGTTCTTTACCAATATCACCCATGAGCTTCGTACACCGCTTACCTTGATTCTCGGTCCGCTAGACGATATTTCTCACTCTTCGGATATTACCAAGTCGGTGAAACATAAGTTGGCGGTGATTCATCAGAGTGCGGTGAGACTCAATGAGTTGATTACACAGATACTAGAGTTCCGAAAGACGGAAACAGACAATAGACGACTGCGTGTGGTTAAGACCAATATCGTGGATGCCGTACATGAGGTGAGCTTGAAATATGAGGAGTTGGCTCAGAAGCCGAATGTAGCCATCAAGTTTGTCGCTCCTGAGAACCCTATCGAGATGTACATTGATAGGGAGGTGATTGCCATTATTGTAGATAATTTAATTTCCAATGCCATCAAATACACTGACAGTGGAAACATTGATATCAGTGTGGAACGCCGTCGCAGTGGTGATCGCCACTTGGTGGATATTACGGTGAGTGACACTGGCCATGGCATATCCGCCAAGGCTTTGCCGCATATCTTCGACCGTTATTATCAGGAGAATGGCAACCATCAGGCTTCAGGTACTGGCATAGGATTGTCTTTGGTGAAGAAACTCGTTGCTTTGCATCATGGAGAAGTCAAGGCAGAGAGTAGTCTGGAGCAGGGTACTAGTTTCATCGTTACTTTGGATGAGCTGGAAGTTTATCCAGAGGCGTTGCGTGGTGAAGACCAGGCAAACAATGGGAATACTGGCAATGACAATGATGCCGGCAGCAATGGCATCGATGCCGCTAGCAATGACAACGATGTCGCCATCTATACCCATGATGCGATGTCTGAGGAAACTGTGTCGGAAGGCGAACTTCAGAAGAAAGGTAATGAGAAGCCTATCTTGCTCGTAGTGGAAGACAATAAGGATATTCTCGATTATGTGGCTGATTCTTTCAAGAAAGAGTTTGTGGTGCTAAAGGCCAACGATGGACGTGAGGGCTTGGGCTTGGCTTTGGATCAAGTGCCCGATGTGATTATCTCCGACATCATGATGCCTAATATGGATGGAAACAAGATGTGCAGAATATTGAAGCATGATGTGCGCACCAGTCATATACCTATTATTCTTCTCACAGCAAAGGATTCGCTGGAGGACAAGGAACAGGGGTATGAGGCAGGAGCCGATTCCTACATTACCAAACCTTTCACGCATTCGCTCTTGCGTAGCCGTATTCACAACTTGTTGCAACAGCGTCGTCGTGACAAGATGCTGATACAGGAATCGAAGGAAACTGATTTGACGGAAAAGAAGGAGCAGCTTCGGGAATCGCTCAACAAGGTGGATCAGGAATTCTTTGACAAGTTGAATCGTTTGATAGACGAAAACATCAGCGGCGATATAGACGTGAATATGTTGTCTGCTAATCTTGCAGTAAGTACCAGTACGCTTTATCGTAAGATGAAAGCTTTGACGGGTATCTCCACCAATGAGTATATTCGCAAGTATAAGATGCAGTATGCCGAACATCTCCTCTTGGAGGGAAGATATAGCATCAGTGAAATATCCTTTATGGTGGGTATGAACAGTGTGGCTTATTTCCGTCGCTGCTTCAAGGCAGAGTATGGATTGATTCCTTCTGAGTATCTCAAAAAACTGAAGGAAGAATAATGTTTGAAAAAACTATTTTGATAAGAATATTTATAAATAGTGTCAGTTGACATTTAGGTATTGCACAATCAAAATGTTTTGAGCAAAAGCAATACTAAGAAATGAGGATTTTTGTGAAAAGAGAGTAAAATCTAGCGGTTTTATTCTCTTTTCTCGTTTTATTGTCGTAACTTTGCACCCGTAATCAAAATGAAATAGATATGATTCAGTCAACAAAGAATATATATATCGGAAATATCGTAAAGAAAGATAACATCGGTGGGGTCGGCAATCTCGACAACATCGCTGTACAGACACCTTGCGGACAAGGTGTATAAAAACCCGAGCACAAACGTGTTCGGGCTTTTTTATTCGACAGTGTGTACAATTTTCAATATAATTATTAACTTATAAAACAAAAAAGGAATATCAAAATGATGAAAACAGAATGGAGAGGTTTCAAGGGAAACAAGTGGCAGA